>JACCDP011316492.1_pt1 | contig 10515 bp, 13 predicted proteins | sample 7445841 | NCBI WGS metagenome assembly JACCDP01 (sample SAMN15323441, study PRJNA562643) | freshwater metagenome | isolation source: river surface water | place: USA:Blue River Watershed | collected 2017-08-17
CTTTCAAGCCATTGGGTTAGTTTTTGTGCCATTCCGCAAATTAACGGAAAAAACACCGCAAAAAAACAGCCCTGAACCGTGCGGCTAGGGCTGTCTTCAATCAAGTATGGAAAAATAACGACAATGCGCTTATGTTGGCTTCCACCGCACAGGCTCATCCACGAAGGATGCAGCCATGCGGTTGAGCAGGTCGGTGTGGTTTGAGCCGACCTTGAACTCGTGGAGTTGCAAATGTAGCAATTCGTCTAAATAAAACCGCTCGACTTTTTGCCCGTCACGATATGCGACTATACCATCGAAGGCGTATCGGTTAGCCCCTAGGCTACCAACCTGCAAAGGTCGCACGATGACCGCCTTCGTCTGCGTTTGGATGCGTAGCCATTGCCCCTTGAGCGTGGCAATGCGGATCTGCTGCAATTTGTCCATCAGTCGAGCCAATTTCTAAACTTAACCAAGACCAAAACCCAAAAGGCAGCGCATCCGGCAGCAACGCTACCCATGACCACCTGGACGGGAATCGACCAAAACGCAGCATTCAACTCCAGTTCGACCATGCAGCCGAACAAGTAGATGCAGGCGAAGGATAGCAGGATGGGGATTAGGTTGGGTTTCATCTTTCTGCCTCCTTCATGCGGTTGAGGGTTTCAGCCGCGTTATTGATCAATCCGGCAATGTCCTTGTAGTGTGCCGGGTTTAGGATGGTGAATTTCTCCAACGCCTTCATCAGTTCATCTCGCTCCGTGCGCAGTTGGTCAATCTCGGCTTGTGGGTCTTCCATCCCTGCACAGGCGTTGACACAAGCTATGATGCGAGGAGCATCTTTTTGGTTTGATACAAAAATTACTGACCAATTTGCATCAAAAGCAGTCCGTGGGTCTTCTAACTTCCACGGCTCAGGTGTGTGCTTGCTCATTGCTTGTTTCCTCCGTAGGTTTCGGTGTACTTAGAATAAAGTTGTTCAATGGTGTTTACTTCATTTGGATGCGATGAATCGTAAATCCTGCACCAATTAGCAAAATCAAGCATCTGCTGCCGCTCCATTTCAAGGGCGTGGGCAAAGTAGGGCTGCACCTCCACTTCGTAGCCTTCCTTCAAATCCAAGCGGAGGAAGTAGTAATTTAGCTTGTAGCTGTAAATTGAACCGCCATACATTTCGTTTTTAACATTACCGTTGATAGCCCACACAGAGCCATCAAATATTGTCTCCTTCACCCACCCTGGAATCAACTCGCCGCCTTCTGGAACGCTCTCCAAGTACCGCTCAACAGCCTCCTTATGCGTCAGGCGCGGCTTACTGTACGCCTCGATGTCAAGACCGATGAAATGGGCGAACTTTACAACGTGTACATTTTCCAATGGATTTAAGATTTCGAATGGTAACATGCTGATAAGTATGCCATTTGAATCATAATGCCAACTTAATTTTTTGCGTTGTAAGTCCACTCCCATCTCCACCATCCAAGGCTTCAATTCAGGGTTCTCGCACCAAGCGAGGCAGTCGGCATGAAGCCGTTTGAGGTCATACTTCTGTTCAATGCTCATTGTCGTGTGTGTTTTGTGGTTCAATATCTTCTTCGCACTCCTCGCGCATCGGCTCGGAGTAGTCGTGGATGTCGTAACACCAGTTGCAGATCCAATGGTTGCCGACCCATCCGCCTTCTGCGTCATTGCCGCACTCCGCGCATGTTTCGTGCGCGTATGCCGGACGGTCGTAGTCCGTGCTTGTTGGTAGAATCATGGTTGCACCTCCTTGTCCGTCATTACCTCGCTGAGTGTGATGTCCGTGTAAGCCCATAGCGAGTGATAGGCAACGGATAGCGCGATGTTCTTAGCAGCCATGAGGTGCTTAATTTGGCGCAGCTTGTCGTCACTCCAATCATCGAACGGGGTCATTGCCTCGGTGACTGCATGCTCTGCCTTACGGAGGTCACGCATCGCCTTCACCGCTATTTCTCGTCTGCTGCTCATTTCTGCGCCTCCTCGATGATTACGTAGCGCAAAGAAGACATCACACCGCCATATTCACCATTTGGGTAGCGATATAGGCACTCATCGGGGTCGCTGCAAATCAACTCAGTACCTATGGCAAAGATTGATTTGTTATCAATTACCCTAACCATATCACCTGCCTTTGCCATCGTTCCAACCGGATGCAATCCTTTAGGCTCAGTAGGCTTGGTATCCTTGATGATTGCTTGAAGAAGGTCTGCAATGCACTCGTTTAGCTGCGTCAGCTTGGCGAGTTTGCGCCTGACGATGGCGGTTGGGATGCTGATGTCCTGGATTTCGGCAAACAAGGTGTCCGCCTCCGATTGCCATTTTTTCAAAAGTGTTTCCATTGTCGTTAAAATGAAGTTGTGCAAAGTGCTTTATTCTCATCAATTTGATGAAAGAGTGTATAGCTATCGTCTTGTGCAAGCAGGTTGATCGGCAATACCTCAAATTTAGCAGACGGGCAAATGAACTCGTCAAGGTTGCATTCGCCTGCTTCCCAATTGTAGCAAACTTCGCCATTCAAAACCCAAGCGCATGATTTGATTTGAAAATTCCAATGATCGCTAAACCTTACAACTTTGTTTCCTTCGTGCCAGTATTGGCTTCCGCATGGGCTTACAAAGTCCGGTGTGCGGTCAGGGCGTTCGCAAGTTGTATAGTTTGCGAAGGTGTTGCGGTGGAAGTTTTCAAAAGTAGCCATTGTCGTATCGTTTTCTTGATTGATATAGGACAAAGATAAGCCCTTTTATTGGAAAAGCAACACGCAACAAAAAATAAATTGAAAAATAATTTTACCGCCCGAAAGTTGACAGGTAGCGGTGCAAGCCGATAGCCGCCATGCAGTATGCGTCCGCGTTGTCGGGCGAGCGTCCGAGGCGTTGGCTGAATCGCTCCTTTGGCTCTAGTTGGTAATTAGCGTCCGTGTTTTGAAAGTTCCGGCTCAAGCATTGCCGCTGCAATTCATCATCGGGGAATATGCAGGTTTCGGTGTGCTGTTGTGCTGCCGATGCGGTGTGCCATGCTGCCGTGATGTCGTTTGCGTAGGACATTGCCCCAACGCTTGACTTGCCCGTGTCCCAATCGTGGATGGATCTCCAGTTAGAATTTGCCCCACCCTTGAAGCGGATCACGTGCTTCTTCCTGCCGTGCCTTGCTTGGACTTCATTCTCGATGTAAGCTGCAAGCGTTTCCCCTGCACCGCCAACTATGTCGATAACGAATAACCGCGCATCCAGGAGGTGAGGCACGTTGGCTATTACCCATTGCCATTGCAGTTCGTGTGTGCTGACCAATCCGCCCCGAACCTTCAACGCCTGCGGATAGATGTATTTGGTCGGCTGCCCTTGCTCAACCACGCGGTAGCCTAGCTGCACTACCATATCATCATCACCGCCTTTGGCTGCGTCAATGGACACAACATCAGGAACGCCCGTAGGCATTTCGGCCAACCGCTTGAAACGCTCAACGCTTGCCTGCCAATGCTGCGGCTTGAACACCGAAAGAATGCCGTCCTTGAAATCTACGTCAAAGTCACCGTCTAGCATGACCCGTGCCATGTTCGGGTCGGATGAACCTAGCAATGCTGCTTCGTAGTCTGTATCTCTCAGGTAGAGGTTATCCGAAAGGCGTGACCGGATAAAGGTGATTGATCGGGTGGGTAGTGGCCGTTTCAGTTCCGCTCCAGTAACGGGGTTGTGTGTGACCGTTTGCGCCTCATCGAAATAATGAAATGTCGAAGATTGCCCGTCTGCTGTTGGGATTGCGACACGGTGCAGAACTTGACCGCTTTCGACCTTTCCGTAGAGGTGATGCGACTTGTTCAACCACGGTGCGAAATAGTCCTTGACCCACAATCCCTCCGGTCGTGTAGGTGGGTTGAACGTCATTAATACCTGACATTGCTGCGATTTGTCCGCGCTTCGGTTCCATTGCATGAGGTATTCCACCGTTTCGCGGCTCATCTGCGTGACCTCATCAAATGCGATGAAGGCGTAGTCACGACCTTGGTACTTTTCGCGGTCTTTTGCCTCGTTGTCAAGCGACCCGAACAGGATGCGTTTAGCCGTTATTTTGCGGTCACCCGTGGGCGGCTCGACCATGTACGTAGTGCCGCGCTTGATGTACTTGCTGCCGATGATGCTAGTGAAAGCCCTCTCGATGCCCTCAAAGTCCGCGTAGTGCTTGCGGTAAATGATTCCGTTGTCAGCTTGCAGTAGCATCTTGCCGATAATGACCTGCGTGTTGTGCGTTGCGACCATCTGCAGACCTGCAAGGAATTGATGGCTTGGGCAATCGACCATTATGCAACGGGTAGGCACGGATTCAACGGCTTCAACCTTCACGATGTAACGCCATTGGCTAGTCTTTCGTGTCGTTTGTGGCAACCTTTCGGCCTTTCTTGGCAATGAAAATACGGGCGTTGAGGTCGTGAATTTGATACGGTACTTTGGGCAAATCGTGCGCCCGTTTAACTTAGCTGTGCCGTATTGCTTCGTGGCCTTAATGCCTAGCGAAGTAACCAATTCAAGCACGCCATCGGCTAGTGCCTCATTGATGTTGTCAAACTCGCTGCCTCCGTCTAGTGCCGCGTGTCCATCCGTGTCCATCAATCCCTGCAGAAGCTGCAGTCGTTGGGCGTAACTTGCACGAAGATAGGCAGGCGGTATATGCTTGTTGTTAATCAGCCCTAGTTCTCGCAATACTGGCGCAATGCCTCTGATGGTATGGCCGTTGTAGGTCGAATGGTGGCTGACAACATAGCCTGCAGATTCTATCTTCTGCAGCACAACCGCATCTGCAGGGACTTTAGTAATGCAACCGTTCGCGCTTGTGCCGTCACCTAGCCAAACTCCCAACGCATACGGATCAATTGGCAAATCGACATCGGGCAACTGCAGGGCATTGTGTAGCCGGATAGCGTGATTTGTGCGGCCTCGGTGCTGCTGCGTGTTGAATAGTTCCAACGTGTCGCGCATCGTGCCTTGGCTTGGCGGTTTGAGTTTGCCTCGGTTGGCTTCGGCTCTTGCTGCATTATGTTCGGCAATGCCTGCACGTCCTGAAACGGCACGGCTTGGCCTGTTTGCCCTGCGTTTTGCCCTTGCTTCCTCGGTGCATTTGGTCAATGACTGCAGTTCTTTGTAGTCAAACGTGACCCACCGATGCACGTCATCTGCCACGATGGTAGAGCCGTCATCGAACGTGAGGCGGTAGCACGAGCGGTGATTGATTTCGGACGTATAGACGACCTTGCAGGGCTTCCCTCGTTCATCAAACACGAAGTCACCTACTTGCAGGTCTGCCATTGTAGTCCATCCTGCAGGTGTCGGTATTGGCGTGTCAAGTGCAAGACCTTTCCCACCTCCTGCAGAACCTCCGAATCCTACGATGCTCGCCTTAGTGTCGAACGCCATGCCTTGAGGCAAAACAATCTCAGGTCGGTTGGGGTCTGACCGCATGGGCGACCAACAGGGTTTACGCCTTTCCTGCTCATCAAGCAAGGCGAGCAGTTGTATCATTTCGGTGCGGTTCACTCTTCCCCCGGCTGCGTGCGCTTGGCGATTTCGGCTGCGATTTCTTCATCCGAAAGTTCGCTGTAGTTATGCTCGACCTTGAGTTCCTGCCTTTCCTGCCATCCACGGGATCGGCCTTGGGTTTTCAGGGCAAAGATTACGGCTGCATCGCTTCCTGCTTTGATTCGTTCGTGGAGGGCTTGCTCGTAAAAGTCAACCGCCACGTTTTTAAGTTCATTCGCGGCTTCGGCATAGTCGGAATCCTCTGCCATCCAAAGGTAATGCGTCCTCCGGCTCATGCCTATTTCGGCTGCTGCCATCGTTACGTTGCCCAAATGATTCTCCAAAGCCCTGAGCATTGCGGCCTTGTTTTGGTCAAATCTTTTAAGGTGGGAATTTTCGGGAATTTCGGTAGCCATTGTCTTTGAGGTTTGCCCAAATTTACGTAAAAGCGGTCAATTCCAAATCGGGTGTCGCTTCGGAAGGTATATTACCTGCCCGATCAACGCGGCTAGGGTCACGGCATAGTCCAGTTCGCTGTATGCAGGTGGCTTCATGGTGTCTCGAATATACGAAGATACACTATACCGCGTTTGTTGACCTCGATGGTTTCGACTTTCAGCTTGGCAGTCGGCCATGTCTTTTTCAGCAGCTTCGTTTCCGCGTCAATTTCAGCCTTCACCGCCTTGATGGTTATTTCGATGCTCATTAGAATAGTCTCCCTTGTGTTGCAACTCGGTAGGAAGCATCATACCGTGAATTTTCCCCTTTTGGGTAAGGCTCAACCAAATAAGGAAGTAGCTTTGCCATTTGTTTTTTTTGCCGTTTGTCACCTACAAAATAGAAATACCTATGTTTTCGTGGCCTGTTAATCATAATCAAATCATCTCCAAACTTATCACGCAGCCATTGAATTCTATTTTCTTGACCTCTCGACATATCCATGATTGTTCCATTATGCAAATGCTCCATGCCACGAATATAATAGTCCTTGAAAGGTGCTGATAAGCCTGTATAAAGCCAATTTGTAGCTTGGTAAATAAACCCATGATGTCCTTTTGAGGTATCAGCATAGCTAGCAATAATACAAGGTGATGGAATCATTTTTAGGCATTGACCTACAAAAAAACTAGTCAAATTTTTTTCATGCCCTTCATTAAGCACAAGGCGATTAAGTTCAAACAATTTGAATTCATCCCCAAATGCCGATCTAAGCGTATGGCTTACTGGCGTTCCAAAAGTGCAAACGCCTTGGCAAATTAGGTTTTCGTCAAACACTCCAAAGGCGTGTTAAATTGGCGGTATTCGCCGTGCATAGTGCTTTTTAAGTAGCCATTCCTTGGTTTCCCAAGTTTCGATTCGCTTTACTGAGTAATTTTTCATTTTATCCGCAGAGCCTCCACGATTTCGCAGTAGGGCTTGGTTCCTTCGACTTCCCAATTTCCAAGGTTATACAGCTTGCTTCCGACTTCGGGTGTCCATTTACGAGTACAATCGTCTAGGCGTGACATTACCTTGATTTCGCCCGGATCGTTGGTGATGCGCTTGTAGTGTCCTAGTTCCTTTCTCATTTTCTCGTTGTGTCGTCTGCTGTTATTCAATTCAGCGGTCAATTTAGCAATTGTGATGTCTTTCCGCGCAATTGTTTCCTCCCTCCGGATGGCATCCTGAGCCATGTTGTGCTGCCGTTTTTCGAGCATCTTGATGCGTGTCTTGAAGTCTTGGAGGCGTTGTTCGTGGAACGCCATTTTTTGTGATTCGGTCATTGTGTAATTCTCCAATTAATTTCCTCCATGATGTAGCCGTAAGTCTTTACCATCGCTATCAGCTTGCTACGTTGGTAGCACTCGTGCGCTTCAAATTCAATCTTTGATGGTTTTGAGGCGTTGTGGCGAACTATCCGCTCGTTTAGGCTATCTCTGCCCGTTTTCGTGTGATAATCGTCTGACAGGCTTGTAAACGAGTAAAGTTCATTGAACCCTTTGGACTTCATTTCTGCCTCAAGGTCGCGGTGGAATTGCTCGAGCGTCATGCGCCTCGCGTTGTCCTTCCTGCCTTCGTGGAATTCTGGCATCTTGACCAACCGCTCTGCGATTGCGCGGACTTGCGATTGGCTAGGAAAAACCTGCTTTGACCAGATCGGGGTGAAGATGAACGTGTGGAATGCTTTGCTGTTCTCCCATGCTTGGCGGAAGTGCGCATCTAGCCACTCTTCGCCTTCCAACAAAACGGGCTTCGGTGCTTCAAGTTGTGGCGTGTTGGCTTGCTCGACTGCTCGCTTGGCTGCGGTGATGGCGTGGCATTGAGCCTTCACGTCTGCTGGATTTAGATGCACCTTGTCGTTGCTTACGCCTGCCTGACCTTGGACTTCGCGTTTTTTGTAGAAAGCGTTTGTGATAGCGGTCTTCATTTCCTCCATGCCGAAGGATTGGAACTGCTTGCCGATGGTCAGGAACTCGTTGAAGTCCGCGTTAAGGGCAAAGTCGTTGGTTTCATCCACGAACTGCCCCAATGCTTTACGGGCGCGGTTAAGGATGCTGACTAGTTGGTATGCTTCTTCTTGGGTAATCATTGTTGCTGTGCCTCCTGCTTGTGGCGTTGTTTCATTGCTTCGATGGCCGCGTCCAAGCGGTCTAAGTGTGTCTGCTTCTTTGGCTGCGCGTCAATCGCGGAAATGTTGGATTCGTAGATGCGGTTGGTGAGCCACGTTTCGGGGTTCAACCGCTTGGTGTTGCCGTTGGCTTTGTCGAACTCGCAAGATACGGCAGCTTGGGCGATGAGGAAAGAGATGCAGTCGTTGGTTGGCTTGTCCGGGCGAATCTCCTGCAACCGCCTCACCGCGTCAATGATTGCCTGCTCGATGGCTCCTGTCTTCGGGATTCTGCCGAATGCCCCGTAAGCCTCGACAAACTGCTTGCAAGCCTCGTATCTTGTCGGGTAATCGTCTGCAAGTTCAATCCCCCCTTGCATCCCCCCTATACTGATAATACTAGATTCTGAATTATCTAAACTTTCAGTATTAGTAGAGTTAAGATTAGATAAGATAAGTGGAGTCTTAGGTAAGTCTTCCTTAAGGGTTTCATAAGTCTTATCTAACCCTTCTTTAAGGGTTACGGAAGGGTTCACCAAAGGGTTAGCTAAGGGTTCGATAAGGGTATCGGAAGGCTTTTTTTCAAAAGGCAACAAGGTTTCAGGGTCTATTCCGTGCTTAACCCAATCGCCTTTGATTGATTTAACCCAATTCCCGTTGTTTTTGATTCCTGAAACTTGGTACTTGGCAAATTTCGGTATCAACCACTTTCTGCCTTTGTCAAATTCCAAGCACTTTGGTACTTCGCTGCCGTCATCTGTTGTCAAAAACAATGACTTAGCCGTTTCGGGATCAATTTTTTCACCCAAATAGTAGGATGCTTCGTCCCAATCGACAATCCAAACGCCTGACTGGTCGCAATGGGTCATAATGTAGAACCAAAACAACTTGTAGGATGTTGGCATTCGCCTGATTGTCGTGTTTTTCAGTACGCTTTTGGCGACTTTGATGTAGTCCGGCATGGATTAGTCCTCCTTGTCGCTTGTTTCGTAATTATGCTTGTGCAATGACCACGACCAAGTATTGTCTTCGCTTACTTCAATTTTACGAAGCCTGTATTCACCATAGCCGTTTGATTCAAGCATTTCGTAGTCTGTTTCCGCCAAATCAAGATTTGATTGATGATAAAAATCAATATGCTCAAAATGTTCTCCTGTGTGGGGACGTTTTTCAAGAGCATAAATAATTGTTGTTGTCATAAAGCATAAAATAAAAACGCCCCAAGAAGGAAAGAGTCGCAGTTCTCTCCAATCTTGGGGCTATGATGTTGCTTGAACGTAGCCTATGATGGTATCCTCTTGCTGCGACCCAATTGGATAGGACAAATATCCAAACATTTCGGTAAAGTCCAAAAAGAATTTCCGAAATTTGGGCATGGCTAGGAAAATAAAAGTGACGGTGACTACGGCCACCCAACGCCTTGAGGTTCTCGACTACGACAGCACCACGGGCGAAATCAATAACCAGTACCAGGGCGGCTATGGCGGCTTTCAGTACAACAAGGAAAACGGGCTGAACGACCTGACCAACGCAGCGCATTTGATGAGCCTGCAATTCCCTGACGGTGGGGAAACGGGCTTTTTCACCGTTGCTGAAATTCAAAGCCTGACCATTGACGGGGTAGTCACCGCCACCGCCACGCTTGCGGCTTTCCTGACTGCGGTAAATGGCTACATGTTCATCCAAAATACCGAACTGACGGGTGTCGATGACGGTGGCAATGCTCGCCCGTTTGCGACCACTAGCGAAGGTCACCTGGAAGTAGCCGTCCATTCGCCCCGTTTGCCGTTCGGATCAATGCACACGGAGAACCTCACGCCAGTCTTCCAGGCGGATGGCGTGTACGGCATCAACTCGCAATTGCAGCGCACGACAACGAGCGGCACGGGCGGTGCAACAACGGAGAACAGCAGCTTTAAGGTGTCCACGGGTGCGACTATCTACTCTTTCGGCACAATTCAGAGCCGGAAGCGTTTGCGTTACCGCGCAGGACAGGGGCTTGTCGGTCGCTTCGCGGGGTTGTTCTCTACACCTGTTGCTGACTCGATCGTGGTGGCAGGATTCGGCCACGCAGAGGATGGCGTGTACTACGGATTCAATGGTACTTCCTTCGGCATCCTATACAGCCGCAGAGGGGTCAGGGCTACGTACACGCTCACGGTCACGGGCGCGGCTACGGTTGCAGGCAGCGTTATTATTACACTCAACGGAACGGCATATACCATCGCAGTCACCAACTCTGCCAACATTCAGCGGACGGGTTACGAAATCTCGCTAGGAACTTACAGCGGTTGGGAAGCCTACGCATCCGGTGCAACGGTTGTTTTCGTGAAAAACAGCGTAGGCGCAACGGCAGGGGCTTTTACGTTCAATGCCAACGGAACGGGATCAACCGCCACCATCGCCCAAACAAAGGCAGGC
>JACCDP011194393.1_pt1 | contig 10514 bp, 8 predicted proteins | sample 7445841 | NCBI WGS metagenome assembly JACCDP01 (sample SAMN15323441, study PRJNA562643) | freshwater metagenome | isolation source: river surface water | place: USA:Blue River Watershed | collected 2017-08-17
ACTTCTGGCCTTCGGCGTCCTGAGCCCGATATTCTTCGTCGTACGCCAATTCCTGCACCCTACGGCCCATAGCCGACAGCGCACGGCCATCCTGAGTTTGGTATGCTTCCTCGGCGGGATCCTACTCTATTACTATGCAGCCTCATGGCGAGCTGCGTCTAACTATGAGTCCATCAAATCCAGCTACCTATCCATTAAGCAGGCATCAAAGGAGAACCCGACAAGCCTGACCAAGGAATATGACGCTATCCTGCGTCAGGCCGTAGACTCTTCAGAGAATGATGTTACCCAAAGCAAGCAGCTCCTTCGGATGGTGATCGCTGAAGCTCCTGTTGCGTTCCTAATCTACTATTCCGTCCTATTACTACTCTCGTGGATTGCTGGCCTATTTCGGCCACACAATGACGTCGCTCAAGGGCAGGCTGATTCTATCCAGGCAGTTGAACCTGAAAACCCATCTTTCCTGGCGAGAGCTTGCATGATTCTTGTCCTTGCGATTGGCGTCGAAGGATTAGGAGTTCATCTGTATCTGTCCAACGGAGGAAAAATGCACATCAAGGAAGCATTCTGGCTCGTCGTTAATCTTGGCTCGGTTATCGCGGCTTGTATTCTTTATTATCTGTTCAAGGGAGTCCCGCGAGGTGCCGATCGCCTTTTTGCTAAAAACACACTTGGTCCTACATTTTTCTGGTGCGCCATTCCGACCCTTTCGATTTTGGCAAGAATTGGCTTGTTAGGGGCGAATAAGTGATAAGTCCAAAAATAGGCTTACAGGCCTGAGAGTTAGCCAATCCTCTCGAGTTTAAGCCATCCCGGGTACGGCTGTACATCGTGCGTTGATTTCGAGCTTCTACCCACAAGGACAGGTCTGCTTAATAGGGTCAGACCCTATTAATAGGGTATGGCACCGTGGGTTGATTACTGCGGCACTAGGCCGGCCTTGGTGCGCACGTAAAGGGTGCTGTTGATTTGGATCTTTTGTCCCACTGGGATGAGGTCAACGCAGAGTTTGACGGAGTAGTCGTCGGGGAAGTCGCCGCCAACCGAAGCCGTGGCGTCGGGCTCAGGGCTCGCCACGAAGCCTGCCTCGTAGGCGTCCGATAGGAGGTCCAGGATGATGTCGGCGTTGTTGTCGTCGCAAGGGCCGCCGATCTGGCCGGCGCCGTCGCATTCGAAATACTTCCCGGCGAAGCGGTAATGCGCATGTTCTTCGATCTGATCGTCAGCTCCGGCTGAAAAAGAAGACGCAATCGCCCTTCTCCTTGATGGCCCGCTCTAGCACATAGGGATAGTCGTCATCACTCAGCCCCTTCACGCCATCGGCCCCATCTTCTAGATACTCAGGCGCCTCAGTGATCGCATACTCCACGACCGCCTTGCGGAGCCCCTTCATCGCGAGGACATCCTTCCAGTCGTAGAAGCGGTTCATTTACCATCCTGCCCGACCCTCCGTCCTTAAGCAAAGAATTTTGCCGCCACGGAGCAGGGGTAATCAGCCAAGCATGTCTTCCAGCAACTTACGTCTGGATTTCCAATCCGGCATCGCACGTGTGAGCGACTTCCAGAACTCTGGGCCATGGCGTGGGATCCGAATGTGGCAAAGCTCGTGCGTGATCACGTAATCAATGCATTCAATGGGTGCCTTGATGAGATCCATGCTAAGCGTAAGGACACCAGCCTTGCTCATGGAGCCCCAGCTCGACCTGAGTTTCTTGATCCTCACGCTCGACGGCCGATCTTCGTCGGAGAAGCAACTGTTTTGCAGGCACGCCATGAGCCTTACCTGGAAGACATCCAGGGCCTGCAATCGATACCACTTTTCCAATAAAGCTTGAACCACACGAGGCTCCGGCTCGCCGCGCGAGCTGACCACGAGCTGAGCGCGATCTAACTTGACCGATGTCTTGGCCGCCAAGGGAGTCTTCAACCTTCTTGGCTTTCCAAGATATAGATGGGATTCGCCCGCGACATACCTGAAGGCAGGGACGCTAGGCATAGCTAAGACGGCAGCCCTCTGCTTGGCGATCCAGTGCCTGCTCTGATGGAGGAATGCCTGACATTTCTCGTCCGAAGCGAGGTGCGGAGCGAATAAACGGATAGCGCCATCCCGGTTCACTGAGACACGAAACGTCTTCCGGTCCGTTCGGCCTATCAAGACCGGAACGGACTCCCCCTTGAGAGAGAAAGAAGGCGTTTTATGCATCACCGAAACGACTGCGCGCGGTGCCTAACAACAAAGCGTAGGTCTGTTCGAGCCTTGCGACATCTATCTTCACGCTACGTTCGCGCGCCAACGTCTCGAAGAAATAGTCATCCAGAGCCGAGGCCAGTCGGTTCTGGGCGTCTTTGTCCTCCCAGAATTGGACCTTCCGGTACTTGTTGAAGATACCCAGGACTTCCAACGCAGCAGTGGCCGTGAACTCTTCCGATTTCTCGCCCAGTCCCAATACTTCTTGGATCTCGGGGAGTAGGATGCCGTAGAAAGCAGCAGCATCCCCGTTATTGGCGACAGAGGCAGGGAGGGGCTTCTCGCGCTTCCCGGCCAAGATGTCCTTCGCTAGCTGCTCGAGCTGCTTAGCGAGTTCCTGAGCATCTATCCGACCGCTCTCATACTTCGCAAGCGACTCATCCAGCATCTCTGAGAATTTCCGGTACAATGCAGGATCTTCGTTCTTCAAACGGCCTTCCAGGTAGCCCCTCAGTGCCCGTCCGCGACCTTCGTTAGCCGTATTCTGGCTTCCGCCGGCCTCCTCCACCGCCTCCTGGAATTTGACGGGGTTGCTCATGTCGACGGGCTTGATGATCTGCTTGGCCGGATCGGCCACCATGTTGTCGTTCAGGAGCTGCAAGAGCTTCGGCTCGAACTCACGCATGTCCACGGCATCCTGGTAGCGCAAGGCTGCAGAGCGGCGCAGATTCGAAAAGCGCTTCCAGTCGCCCTTGAATTTCTCGATCTCGTCAGTCTTGAAGATGTCATAGGCCTGCGTCGAGCCCAGCGCCTTGGCTAAAGTCTTTGAGAACCTTGCGAGTCTGTCGGAAAACTCCTTTCGCTTGTCATCGTTCCTGAGCGCCTGCTCAAGCTGCTCGTGGTCGAGCTTGTTCTTCACTTCCTTGAAGATATCGTGAACGGCCGCGCACAAAGCAGGGAGTTTGCGGATCTCATCGATGATGGGCGTCACTACGCCTTGAATGTCCTTGCTGTCGTAACCTTGCAGGTTCCGGTAGTTCAGCATGGCGGTGTTGAGCTCACAAAGCAGACCTTCGTAGTCGTAGATGTAGCCGTTGGTCTTCACATCAGCCGAGGTGTCATCGTCGGGGTCGATATCCCGACCAGGACGGGCCAGCTCGCAATTACGGTTCACGCGTGCGATCGCCTGAAGCAGGTTTTCCTCCTTCATCTGCTTGCAGATATACATCGCGACGTTCCGCGGACAGTCGAAGCCGGTGAGGAGCTTGGAGACCACGATGATTACGTCGGGGCCGCCCGAACCCTTGAACGACTTGATGACCTGGCGGTTGTACTTCTCCTCATCGCCGTATTTAGCCATCATCTGGTTCCAGAAAGCCTTAACGCTATCTTCGTCTTCCGGGCTTCCCTCCCCTTCGACTTCTTCGTCGCCCTCGCGCTGATTAGGGCCGGAAATGATGACCTCCGAGGTGATCTGTCCGAATTGCTCGAATAGTTCCTTCATCCGGATCGCGGCGGCCTTGGAAGGAGCGACGACCTGGCCTTTATACCCCGTACCCTTCCAGTTCTTGGCAAAGTGCTCGGAAATGTCGAATGCCCTGGCATACAGGGCCGGCTCAGTTCGTCCGACGACGGAGATCTTCGAGAACTTCTTCTTCAGGTCGATCTTCTGGAGGTCGCTCAAGCCGGCAGAGATGAGCTCGAACATCGCATCAAGGTCGTCCTTCTTGGAATGCATCGTGATGAGACGGCCTTCATAGATGAGGGGCACGATGGCGCCGTCCTTGACCGCGTCTTCGATGGTATACTTGTGGATGATTCCGCCGAAGCGGTCGGCGGTCGCCTTGTCTTCGCGCAGGATAGGCGTCCCGGTGAAGCCGATGTAGCAAGCCTTGGGCATGAGGCGACGCATCTGCGCGGCCAGGCTGCCATGCTGAGTGCGGTGCCCCTCATCCACCAAGACAATGATATTAGGGTCATCATCCCTGAAGCCCGCCGCGTGTTCCATGGCGGACTCGAACTTATTGATGACGGAAGTGATCACGTCGGTGGTCTTGCTCCTGATCAGCTCCAGGAGATGGGCACCCGAATCGGCCTTCTTTACCCCCTTGCGGCAATTCTTGAAGGTCGACGAGATCTGGTCATCGAGATCAGTGCGGTCCGTGACGATCACGATACGCGGGTTATTGATGTGCTTCTCATAAGAGAGCGCCACACCAAGCATGACCATGGTCAGCGACTTGCCGGATCCTTGCGTATGCCAAACCACGCCACCCCTTCGCGAACCGTCGGGCGAGAGCCCTGAGATGCGCTCAACAACCGCCTTGACTCCGAAGTACTGCTGATGACGGGCAACCTTGCGCTTCCCCTCGTCCCCGTCGTCGAACAGGGAATAGATGCGCGCAAGTTCCAGGAAGCGTGCTTTCCGGCAAAGCCCGTAGATAAGGCGGTCTTGTTCCGTCACGGCGATTTCACCGGCCGCCCGCTGCTCCTTGAAGAAACGGCGAGCGTCGGCCAGCGGCTGGGCGAAGAGGGCGTTCTCGACATCCAAAGGCAGCGGCTGGTTGACGAGACGGGACAATGCAGCCTCGTCATGGTGCTCGCGCCATTTGGCGTAAGACTTACGGCTACCGCCGACTGACGTATAACTGGCATCATTCTTGTTCGCCGCTATGAGCAGCTGGACCGTCTGAAAGAGGCCAGAAATGGCTTCCGGGGCCTGATAAGCGATGAGCTGATAGGCACCCTTGCTCATCTCGACGCCTGGAGCCTTGTTCTCGATGACGCCGAACGGGATGCCGTTCACCATGAGCACGATGTCGCACCGGTTGGTGTTTTTACCATCGTTACGCATCACGCTGAATTCAGCCGTGGCCTGGAAGCGGTTATTCTCCGGATTATCCCAGTCCACGTAGCGCAGATCGTAGCTCTTCTTATCTCCCTCCACGGTCTTCGCGACGCTCACGCCGAGGACTAGCTTCTCATGTACCGCTCGGTTAACCTCTGTCAGCCGAAGGCTCCTGTCGGAACTCAAGGTGAGCTGACGAAGCGCCTCTTCGGCATCAGCCCTGTCAAATGAGTGCTCCTTGCCCTTAGCGATGAATCGGTTGATACGCAGGATTTGCTCGATCGCTACGTCCGTGAAAATTAGCTTCGTATTCGCACCGCGAAGCTTATCGGCCTCGGCCTGGGGAACGATCTCCCAGCCGAGCGCCGACAGGAGCGCAAGGGCGGGAACTTGTGAGACATGTTTTTCGGTCGTAGCCGAAAGTTCGCGTTGTTTGCTCATAGTTTTTGTAAAGTTAGGTCGTAACCCGGACCTCTCCGGTCAGCAGCTTTTGCATGAGCCCGCGCTTTTGGGTGCGGAGGGCTTGAAGTCTTTTTTCTGATGTGACCGCTTTCTCGGCAAATCCATCCAACACGGCTACGATCCTTTTTTGTTTCTCGATACTATCGGGAATACGGATCTTTGATTTCAGAAACAGGCTAGGGACAAAGGTCATCTTTTCGATATGCACACCATAACTAGAAAGATATGCGATGTGCCTCATCCAGTTGGTCCTGCTAATCCAATCGAAATAGGGCATGTATAGCCCGTTAGGCTTTGATTCCAGAATCATGTACATGTCAGACACGTGACTCCCCGCATTCTCATTTTTGACCATGGCCCAGCCGCCGTGAAGCACCTGCATCCGTGAAAGGATGAAATCACCCTCACGGATAACCTGCATTTTCTTTACGGCGATTTCAGCCCCAAGTTTATCTTCGCGGTGGAAGATCCCCCCGGAACGTCGTGCACAAGAGACAAGCCTGTATGTAGCTCTATCATCCCAAGTCACCCTCCGTTCAGCCTCGGAAACCAAATCGCCAATCTTGGCGTCCTTCCATCCAACTTGAGGCTCCCCAACCGGAAGCCTCAACGCCAACGAGTTCAACAATCCTTGAATTTGTTGATTGAGCTGCATGATTTCGGCTTCGGCGGTTTCGATGGCCTCGTCCCAGGTCCGGAGGATTTCTGCGATCTTGTCCTGCTCGGGTAAGGGCGGGAGGGTGATCGCTACCTTCGTCAACTCTTCACGAGAAATATTGAACCGCGTTGATCCTTGCGCCAGCGGGAAGACAGAACGCCTAAACTCCTGACCCCTAAAAAAGTATTCTGCGTAACATGGTATTAGGCGTTGGTGATCATAGGAAAAGCCGATGCAAAAGCTGTTGAGGTATGCCGGGGCTTGATCGCAATACAGCGAAGACATTGCCACTTCTTCAGCTGTTTCGGAGGAGCCAGTTAGAATGATGTCCCCATTCGAAACTGTATTTTGGCGCTCTCCCTCCTCCAGACGAACCAATGGCTGACCTGCGATGAAACAGCGAGAGCTTCCGAAGACAGAGTTATAGGAGATAAATGGTCTTCCAGAGCCAAAGTCGGCCGCCGTTTTTCCGGAGAGTCCAGAATAGAACTTCCCGATCTCCCCAAGCTTTGCCTTAGTCCAACTCATTTCAGCCCCAGCTCCTTCAGGTACTGATTCATCTTCACGCGGAGCTCGACCTGCTTCTTCTCGAGGTTGAGGATCTCCTGCTGGACCTTGACGATGTCGACGGCGGCTTCGGGTTCGAAGGTGTCGACGTAGCGCGGGATGTTCAGGTTGAAGTCGTTCTCCTTGATCTCGTCGAAGGTCGCCACATGGGCATATTTTTCGACTTCGCGGCGGTTGCCGAAAACCTCCAGTATCTTTTCGATGTTCTTAGTGGAAAGCACATTCTGAGTCTTGCCCTCCAGGAATTCGCGTGAGGCATCGATGAACAGCACGCCCTTGCGGTTGGCGTTAGCGCCACCCTGCTCACGGCTTCGGTCGACAACGATGATGGCCACGGGAATGCCGGTGGAACTAAACATACCCTCTGGCAGCCCGATTACGGCATCGATAAGGTTTTCCTCAAGGAGCGCCTTGCGTATCTTCCCTTCGGCAGCCCCACGGAACAGCACCCCATGAGGCACAATCATCGCCCCGACGCCTTTGCCTGGCTTCAGCGACTCGACGACGTGCGTGACGAAGGCGTAGTCAGCGGCCGACTTGGGCGGAATACCGCGCGAATAGCGCGCGAACGGGTCACCGGCGGCGCCTTCATGGCCCCACTTGTCGAGAGAGAACGGAGGGTTGGCCACCACGCGGTCGAACTGCATCAGGCGGCCATTTTCAGTGAGTTCCGGGCTATTGAGAGTATCGCACCACTTGATAACCGACGAGTCTTGGGCATGCAGGAACATGTTCATTCGCGCCAAGGCCCAGGTGGCTCCGTTTACTTCTTGTCCGTATAGTGCGAAATTAGGACTGCCTACCTCGGATGCGGCCTTGAGCAGCAAGGAGCCTGAACCGCAGGACGGATCGAATATCTTATCGCCGGGCTGAGGAGCGGCGAGCTTCGCGAGCAAAGTGGACATGCTCGAAGGCGTGTAGAATTCCCCCGCCTTCTTGCCGGCATCGGAAGCGAACTGCGAAATCAAGTAGATGTAGCACTCCCCGATGATGTCCTCGCTTACGCGCGAGGGGTCTAGGTCGAGCTCGGGCTTGCCGAAATCCTCCAGCACGGCTTTCAGGCGACGATTACGATCCGTCTTCCTGCCCAAGTTGGATTCGCTGTTGAAATCGATGTTCCGGAAGACGCCGCCCAGCTTGGCGCGATTGGCCGCTTCGATCGCCTCCAAGGCGGTGTTGATCAACTCGCCCACGTTATCCGCTCCCCGCTGGGCATATAGATCGTAGAAGGAGGCCCCGGCGGGGATCTGGAATCGCTCACGTTGAAGTTCTCGCGCCAGACGAACCGGGTCTTTGGCGAACTTTTCCTCCAATTGCTTTCGATGGGCTCGGTTCGTGTCGGAGATATACTTCAGGAACAACATCACGAGGATGTAGTCCTTATATTGGCCGGCATCGACCGCTCCGCGGAAGGTGTCGCAAGCGGCCCAGGCGGCCCGCTTGATCTGATCCATCTGAATCTGGTTATCCTGGGTCGTAGGCATGAATTTGGGTTATGCATTCATATGCACCTTGAAACTCTTTTTGCAACCATGCGTAGCCGGATTTCCTGTTTGCTGTATGTTCCTGCGATCAGGACATTTCCCCTATCTCATGATGTGAGAGAGTAAGTACCAATTATTAGCAGTTATTTTAACGAGGGCAGATGTGCCCTTGCCTACACAATCAAGGTTTTACTTTTTAATCATAGTCTAAAATCGAACTAAGTGCAAAGAGCAACCGCCTACCCGCCCCAGCCTGCGTTCCTCCACTCGATCGCCGCCCGGGATGGCAGGATTTCGGTATGGGCGGGGAGGTTCGGGACTCGGGCGCCGTGGTGTTCGTAGTAGTGGCGGCCGTTGGAGAACTCTTCGCGGAGTCGCTTGCTGACGAGGAGACGGTAGTCGGTATCGATGGTGAGGTAGCCGGCGTCAAAGAGGGTATGGAAGTCGGACCGGAGGAGGAGGCCGTTGCCGACCTCATGGGTACCACCCTCCGCATAAGGACGGATGTGCGCAGCCTCTAACACGGGCAGTGTCTTCTCCTGGGTGACGGCGCAGCGGCGGTCATAAGCTTCGATTACAGCGACCCGGAACCCAGCTTGGCCTAACCGAGGCTTAGCCATATAAGGGGCGCCATACCGCTCAGTCTCCTGGTTGTTCCCTGCGGCAGCAGGGCGCGACCTGAGCCTAGATTGGATGACCTGCCAAAGGTCCCTTCCCGGGCCATCGGTGGCGCTGTAACGCTTACCCTGGACGATGTTTGGCGACCAATCCGCAGGCTGGTCGACCCACTGATCCTCAGGAAGCCAAAAACATTCGGTGAGGAGTGTACAGCCGATGACCTCGTTATGGCTCGTCGGCTTGTCCATCCGGGCGCGCATCCGGGTGATGCTCTCGCGGAACCCCTGAAGCGTATCGGACCCATTACCTGGTCCATAGACCTTCCATGCTAGTTCGAGCGGCAAGGTCGTGCTCTTCAGGAACCAGCCACCCCCGACGATCTTGTTCACCGGGGACTTTAACTTGAAGAGGAACAAGGCGCCTTCGGGGATGGCGCCGAAGCTACGTTCCCCGCCCGGGGCCCAGAAATTCACCTCTTGGGTAGCATGGGCGGTATGGAACTCGAACCAGGACCTATCGGTTACCCCAACCCAGTACTCTAACTTGGCCAGACGATCCGACGGCCCTCCGTCCATCTTCTCGGTGATCAGGAAGCCCAGCTCACGCAGTCGCCGGAAACAAGCCGTGCCCTCCCCTCCCCCGAAGTCATCGCCAGTGACCACCTGCCCGGTCGCGTGCTTAAGCGCGAGGCCGATGAGCAACTTAGGCGGGTACGGCTGACCCTGATGGACCACGTCGTACGTCGTCGAGTCACGGAACCCGGACAACGTCACCCCGGCAGCCAGGTCGGCCAACGCCTTTTCGACATGCTCTCTCTTAACTTGGGAGAAATCCATCAGCAATTGACGTATTTGCAGGGATTCTGGGCGCCTGGCCCGATAAGATGCCGGACAGAGGTGTTGATATAACGCTTACGGACGTCGTCAGGCGCCACCTTTCCGACGAACTCAACGCGCCCCTTGATATCTTCAGGCGTAAGTGGTGGTCGTGTATCGTAACCCTCGGTTCCGGCGGGGCGCCAAAACTCAGGCTGGTAGACTTCACGCACAATGCCTTCGAAGACCGCGAACACTAGCCGCACGCCGGCTAAACGTTCCAGGGAATGGTTCGCCCAAACTCCGCGGGTCGCCTCATAGAGCTCACGGGCGGTCATCCCGTTCCGATAAAGGCGATTAATTGTGATTAACATCACCGGATCAGGGACGACAGCATCCGTCGGGGCATAAAAGATCTCCAGGTCCTTCAGGCTCTTCCGGCCATAGAGAAGGCTGTTATGTCCGACCACCTTATTGGTCAGCTCCTTGAGGCCGATGAGGTCAATGGCCGCGGCCTCGACGAGGTAAGCCTCTTCTGCGGTGGCCATGCCATGGGCGAGAATTTCGATCCTAGGCTCCAGGCCCGCGGCGAAGATCTCCTTGATGCGCTTAACCTTCGGATGTTCATCGTCCTCGTACAGGTGGTCCAGGCAACGCTCGCCCTTGCCCTTACCTATGTAGAACACCTTCCCATCCCGGGGATCGACGTAGAGGTACACATAATGCCCCAACGCCTCGGCCATGCCTGGCTTCAGGGAACGGAGATGGGGAGGGATTGCCATGGTCAGCTTACTGAAGAAACTACTGAACCTAACCCCGAATGAAAGTCCTATTCCTCAATACCGGCAGACGCCTGATCGATTGTGACGTGCTA
>JACCDP010081761.1_pt1 | contig 10511 bp, 10 predicted proteins | sample 7445841 | NCBI WGS metagenome assembly JACCDP01 (sample SAMN15323441, study PRJNA562643) | freshwater metagenome | isolation source: river surface water | place: USA:Blue River Watershed | collected 2017-08-17
AAAACCGGGGCTAGACTTTTGAAAAAAACATTGCATTCATCACTCAGAGCATAATGGTCTAAAACGCGTTTTTAGATTGAAAAATTTGTGATGATAAATTTTTTATAGTTTTTATATATACTATGTGAAAATGATTTAGGAATTTTTTATGTTAACAGAATATATAGACGTATTAACGAAAATGCCGAAAAAAAATGCTGATGTTTTTGAATGCAAGATGTGTCACTTTATATGTAGGAAGCAAAGTAACTATGTTAAACATTTACTCACATCAAAACATAAGAAGTTAACAAATAGTGAAAATGATAACAAAGATGCCAAAATGTTTGAGTGCATATTATGTAGTAAACAGTATTTCTCAAGAGTGGGTCTATGGAAGCATGATAAAAAATGCAACGTTAATAAGAATGTTATATTAAATGACACTGAAATAGAAGTCAATCATGGCAATACCGATAAAGAAACAAGTCAAGTAGTTACGAAAGATATGTTTATGGAACTTATCAATGATAATAAGGAAATGATAAAAATAATTAAAGAACAACAAGAGCAGATAAAGTGTATGATTCCTAAAATAGGTAACACCATCAATAATACGACGAACAACAATAACTTTAATTTGAATGTTTTCCTGAATGAACAGTGCAAAGATGCTATCAATATAAACGAATTTATTAAGTCTCTTAAAATAACACTCGATGACCTCTATTTTACTAGGAAAAATGGAATTACGCAAGGGTTAAGTAACCTTATGATAAATGGTCTGAAAGAACTAGATGTGTATAAACGCCCCATACATTGTACGGACTTTAAACGCGATATCGTGTATATTAAAGAACATGATAAGTGGGAGAAAGATAATAATAACGCAATAATGAAAAAGACGATAGAACGAGTTGCAAACAGACAAAGAAATAAAATATCAGATTGGGTAGAATTGCATCCAAATTGGATTGAAGATGAAAAACTACAATACGAATACCTGACAATACTGAACAAAATAACAGAACCATTCGAAGATGACGACAAAATGGAAAAGAAAATTATAAAAAATATAGCAAGAGAAGTACAACTGACCGATATTAAAAAATAGTAAAACGTATATAAAACATATTTATGTAAATATACATAAAAGTGTTTTAATAATATTCTATAGTATATTAAGTATAAGACATGGAAACGAAAGAACAGCTGGTCCAACATATTAAGGGATGGTTGGCGAATGATAATGAGATACGCGACATACAAACGCGACTCAAAGAACTAAAAGAGAAACGTAAGGGATATGCAGACAATTTAGTAGAAATTATGCGAAAAAACGAAATTGACTGTTTTGATGTAAATGATGGAAAACTTATTTATACAAAAACAAAAGTCAAAGCGCCTTTAAATAAAACTACTTTAGCTACATCTCTTATGAAGTATTTCAAAGATGACGATGAACAGGCGAAAGAATTAGTGCAGTTTTTATTGGAATCACGTGAAGAAAAAGTGAAAGAATCAATACGCCGTAAACTACAAAAATAATAATATACTAGTATTATAATTGTGTGAAATAAAACATTATTATAATACCATGCTTCCTTCATCACAACGATTAAGAAATAATAAGATTGAAAAAGACAAGCCAATGACATTGGGCGATATTGAACGTTTCTATAAGAAGACAAATACAACTAGAGATGCAACAGATGCGAGAGATAATTCGAAAATCAAACGTAAATATAAAAATGATGATGATGATTATGCTGATGATTATGCTGATGATTATGCTGATGACTATGCCGATAATGAATTGTTAAGCGAGCTTAATCCTTCATATATAGAGTCTGAAATCTCTGATAAAGTATCTCTACGCGGTATGATACAAGAAGAAATGTATGAAAATATGCTTGATAACGGTTTATCTGTAAAAAAACCCAAAATGACAAATATAAAATACCCCTTTTCAGATAAATCGTCAAAACATTTAATACAGGATATTGACGTTATTGATGAGTATGAAGAAATAACGGATGGAGAAATATTGGTTGAGTTTTTAGTTTACTATATTAATCACACTGGATATAAACCATTTTTAGAATTTATGTTATTCAAATCTAGTGAAGATGACAAACTCTATTTCCCTAATTTTTTACAGAGCACTTCGAATTATGAAATAGTAGAAAACGCCTCCCTCTTATTAGATAATTTACTAGGCGAGGGGTTGTCCTCATTTAAAGGGAGAGTCGTAGAATCGCCCACCATGAACGACGTAAAAAGTGCACGCATTCATCAACGCATTATACTACTATATGAGCTTAGGGAAAAAAATGATACAGATATGCGGTTACGACATACCGATAGCATATGGTGGGGTACAGTAAGTGAAATATTTAACTATCGGAAAATAATGTTTTATGATATAAGTAATACTGTCACTGATGTATTTTTAGCTTACCCTGCTGCTATAAAAATATTTCACAACGAAGTATTACTAGAAACACCGATGGTCTTTTATAATGGAAGCGACAGCAATACTGCAAAATATAATGCTATTTTTTCAATTAAAAAGGCAAATAATGACTCTAGATATGGTCCATTTTATTATTTTACGGATTTATATAATGCGATGCGTTATGCTTGTTATGACATTGACACTGGTGAAAAGAATAAGAAGGGCGGGGTTGTGAGATTTGTTATTTACCCGGGCAAAATGAAGGTGTTTATGAAAAAAGATAGACCCGATAAGTCGGATATGACAAAATATATCTGTAGCTTAAATCCACTCAAAAAAAAGACAGCACAGTTTAGAGATAACGACTGTAAGTGGAAAGAACAATATAACTCTGCATATAACGGAGTGTATAAAATACCTATTAAAAAATCTGAGAATACGAACAGCAATGATGACGATGACGATGACAACGATAGTGACAATAATGATATAAACAACGGCGACGATGAAAGTGACTATTTCATTGATAAAGTATATGAAAAAGGAAAACAAAAATACATCTACTATTTAGCAATGCGTATATGTATAAGCGAGTATAACTTTCAAACGCCTTTATCCTATTGCTATATTGATACAAAAGATGTACCTGATAAATATGAATACGATTTTAAAAAATATAAAATAATATAATATATACAAGTAATAATGAGAATGGGGAGCTTAAAATCATGGGTAATATTAATTTTAGTTATTTCCTTTTTAAATCCAGCAATATTTTCAATCCTCGACTTTTTAGAAGTTGATAGAAGTTCATATGACTCTTACATTATATGGGGAAATGCTTTGATAATATTTTGGTTTGTTTTGAATGAGAATAGGACGTCCGAGCTCCTACATATATGATAAGATATCGTGCGAGGTATAAATACATGAGATACATGAGTGATGGTGAGAAATGCGGAAATTCATTCTGTAAATGTGTAAATGAAAATGCGTATTATTTATGAAAAGTTGAAAAAACATACGAATTCTCTTAACAAATATTATATTTCCATAATATATATAATATTTATGACAGATATTATCGATTATAATAGTGATTTAGAATATTTACTAAAAATACACGCCGAGGAGTGTGAATCATTCTCAATCTTACACCGCTATTCGTTTGAAAAGTACAGTGAAAGGTCGAACTACATAAACATACCTGTTATTATTCTATCTAGCGCAATTGGATTCGCAACAGGTATTGATATCGGCTACGATAAAATGAATATCATTTTAGGTGTCAGTAGTATTTTTGTAGGTATTATAAAATCAATTGATACGTATTTTCAGTTAGGTAAACGGTCAGAATCTCATCGCATATGTTCGTTACAGTTTCAGCAAATAAATAAGAAAATAATGATAGAGCTGTCATTGAAACGTGACCAGAGAATATCTGCAAAAGATATGTTACAGATTATTAAAACAGATATCAAAAATTTACAGGATATTGCGCCATTGATTGATGAAGAAATCATTGAAATGTTTAAGAAAAACTACGGTGTTATGGACTTATCATCGAATAAAATTACTTTCTCAGCACATACGCCGAATTTATGCAACGGTTTGAGTCAGGTAACTATAAATGGTGAACAATCAACCAGTGGAGACAACGAAAGAAGAGGACGGCGAAGGCGGAGAAGCAATAGTCGTGGTTCGCGTGGTTCACGTGGGTCGCGTGGGTCGTCATATGACTCAGACGATGATGACGACGACGACAACCGTGGTGGGTACTCTGGTAGCAGCAAAGATAATAATGGTAGACGCGAAACTGATGGCAATGCTTCTTCCGGAAGCGCATCATCCGGGTTTATGAGCTCTGTTTCTAACTTTATAAGTAAAGGAGTAAACCTAATTAAAGGGAATACACCCCCTCCTCTTCCCACCGAGACTGAATCGAATAACAAAGATAAAAAGTCAAGTCATAACAGTAGAAATAGCAGTAGAAACAGTAGTCGAAATCACAATATAAAACCGAAAAACTCTGTTATTGAGTTGACGAATGTGGTTGTGGATAGTGGTGTAGGTGTTTCTAACAACATACTACAAGATGTTATCGCACCTAAATCGCCAAGTAGGAATTCAAATGCGAATGCTATACGCACTCCACCATTACTATATACAAACAATAACAACAGTAACGAACCTACAAATAGTTTCGCTCTAACAGAATCACACGTACAACAACTTGTTATGTTACAACAGTTACAACAACAACAACAGCAACAACAACAGCAACAGCAACAACAGCAACAGCAACAACAGCAACAGCAACAGCCGTCTCGCCCCCCATCAACTACTTCTCATCATTCACGTGTCTCGCATCTATCTCAACGCTCGTTTAATCCTGTTCATTATACGAATACATTAGATGCATCCTCTCTTGTAGCTAGCGCAGATGTTGTTTTTAGTAATACAAATAACAACAATGTGACAACGGGTATTCAGTCTTCCCCTGCATCTGTACATAGCAACAATGGAAGTCAACGCGCGTCTAGAGCTCCAAGTGTAAATGGTTCAACACATAACTCCGTTATCGGTTCTAATACACCTCGCGTTTTAAATAGCATCGAAGATAATACCGCGAATCAGGCTATAGAAATACATGAGATAGCGAGCGTCAATACAACACAAGCACAAAACAATCAAAATAATCAAAATGAAGAAGATGATGGTGATGGAGTATTTATGTAAGTATTCATTCGCAAACCCATATTGTTTTGATTATAATATATATAAAATTGAAATAAAGATAAAATAATTATATAATAATAAGAACCCCATCCATCAGCCTCTCATTCTCTTTTAACTCTCACATACAAACCTTTTATTATTTGCAAAATGGAACGACGTGTGAACAAAAAAATAGAAGATTATATCATTGGATTTAAAAATGAAATGGCAAAAAAATTACAAGAAGTAGCCAACGCCCTTCAAGTAACGGATGTATCGACGAGAGACGAACTTATGAGAGCAATCGACAATACAAAATTACACTGTAACTATATGACCGGTTTTGTGTACAACTATGAAAAGTTGCGGCTTGGAAAGGACGACTTTATGAAACGTAAACGAGTTAAGAGCGTGGTGCCAATCTATGAAAGATGTTGCGCAAAGAGGGCAAATGGTGAGCAATGTACGCGGCGCAAGAAAGACGGCGAAACATACTGCGGGACACATATCAAAGGAACACCGCATAGCATTGTGGATGATGTTGAATGCGAAACACCGACCACAAAGAACGTGAAGGTCGACATATGGGCACAAGACATCAAAGGTATTATATACTACATTGACAAAGCTGGTAACGTATATGACACGGAAGACATTATGAAGATAGACAAATACCCGAAACGCATCATCGCAAAATATCATCAAGATGAGGCGGGCAAATATAGCATCCCTTCCATATTTGGTACAGCTGTGTCATCTTCTTCATGAGACTCGTACATAAAACTATTTGAGTGCTGAATGCGCCATAATATATAAAATTTTATATATACTTAAAAATATTTTACAGTATATATAAAATGTATCATTCATATAACGGTAACAACGCAGACATTCGTGTAAAAATCGACGGCGTATGGCAGCCTGCCGACGAACAACAGAAAGCCGCATATGTCGGCTATAAGTCCAGGCAACATTTTTATAGAGAGACGCCATATACCTGCGAAAATGGCATAACTGTTTTTCGCGATAATTTGAATCATGATGGCGAATCCGCATACGATGACCCATATATGCCTACGTATTTTAAACTCGAAAATTCGGTGCGTGGTACACCCAATGCAAAGTATCCTATTATAGATATGAACGATATACGTGTTTTTTTAGTAGAAGGTGTTGAGGGAAATGGTAGTCGTAATGGTGCGGGGTGGGTAAAGTCGCGCAACTACCAAGCATGGGCATATGCTGACTTTGTATATGATACAGCCGCGAGTAGAAAATGTTATATGTCGAAATATTCGTCATATCTCGCATTCCCGCCTGGTTTTGATAGTAAGAACGTTGTTACGATTGATATTGAAGACCTGCCTCCAAATATTATTTTTTCCATGGGACGGAACGAGAATAATAGTGTGTATTATGAGAAAAATGAATCCGGACCTATTCGGGTTAGAATATGTGATAGCGAATATGCGCGCAATGGGTACCTGGGTTTTTATACAAGAATAACTATGGATATTGGAATTATTGTGACTCCTCCTGGTGGTACACAAGAGACAGAAGAAACGGAAACATAAAGTGGATGATGTGTATACTAATATTACTACTACTACTATATAAATTTTTCCTCTCTAAACCATAAATTTGCAACATACTTAATTCCGCTTTTAACGGGTAATCCGGCATGGAGGGCTTTGGGGTGACACTTTTTATTATTTTTAGCAAGTGGGTTAAAAATGATAGCACTATATTTGGGTGGTTTGATTTTCATTTTTAATACGGGAAAATTAGTAGCACCTTCGGTAAATTCATCATTTAAATATATGAGAACCGTCTTTATACGTTGCCCCCCTCTCGCCATAAACTCTTTACATAAATCATGACCGTCGCAACATCCATCGTGATGTTCATTGTAATAACCACTTGGTTCATATTTAACTACCTGCAATGCTTCTGCGTTTTCTAGAGGCAACTTAACGATATTTGCTATTCTTTTCATAATATTCATAATAATAGGGTCATTGGAATATAACCATGTGTTTTTACTTTTGCGAATTTTTGTATCAAGTATATCCCCTAGAATACGACTTTCGTTAAAATGTGATGAAGATTTATTAATAATATATACCGCTTCTTCTTCTGTTATAATATTATTTATTATATATGGTTCTTCATATTCATCTGTCATTCGAGCGTAATCGCCTTTGGTAAAAAAATTAAAATAATAATAATACTTTTTAAATAACATAAATAAAATAAATGATATGATAATTAGAAATAGAGCGACATACACTATATGTTTTGTTTTTAACATTATATGGTTCGTTTGTTATAATATACGAATAAAAATATTATTTGTATTCGTACTAAATGTTAAACATATGAAATAATAATAACGCATAAATAACGCATAAATAACGCATAAATAACGCATAAATAATAAAAAAATACAAATCACTTCTTTTTCATAAACTTTTCAAAGCATATTGTAAAACACGACTTAGCAACCTCTTCGGCTATTTTTTCTACTTTATTTACGTCGAATTTCCCCCTTGTCGCGTCGATAAGAAAATCGATGGCATCCGAAACAACACCACCCTTTATCAAATGAAGGGCTTCCTCTTTATGTTCTGAGGACATCAGGTCATTTGTGATTACAACCTCGGTAAGCAAATTTACTACAAATTCTTTTTTCTTACTACCGGTTTCATTCGTTTTTTCCACAATTACCATCGCCATACGAAGAAGACGCATTATTGTTTCGGGGGATACGGAAAGATTGTTTTCCTTGATACTTTTCAAAAATTCTTCCTTACAGTATGCGAAATCTTTTACTACGACGGTGACCATTTCCTTACCATGCGAATCTTCCACACGAATATTCACATCTTTGTTATCCGTCGTCGTATCATGAGAAGTCACATTCGTTGCGTTAGATGAGGCAGAATTATGTGGTTCAGGAACTCCCCGAATATCCGCTTCATTCAATTCTGGCAATATCAACTTATCGGTAACATGTACATCCCATTCGTGATTGCTACCTTTTGAAATAATTACCGGCGATGATACAGGGGATGATATAGGGGGTGATAAAGGCGTTTTATCTACATAAACGGGTGAGTCGCATGTTTCGTTTGTGTCGAGTATGTTAGTAGTTTCCATTTTTAATTATAATCTATAATCTATAATATATATTATAAAAATATTTTATATTGGTTTAATTACTAATATATATATTATATAGTTACCAGATACCTATATATTATATAAACAGTAAACATTATAAAGTAAACAAAAATATAAAAAGTATTATCATAACATCACCATCATCATCACCGCCACGAATATATACTTACCTGTTATGCTGTCATGGTGTATGCTGTATGCTGCATCTTTAGAATGGCGCTGTAGGTGTCCTGTCTGTTACCGAACTTTGTTGCTGTCTTGGTGCTGAAAGCATTCTGCCAATACGCGCACATCCCGGAGAAGCATGGCATGAGAAGACTTGGTCGCTCCCTTGTGAGTATATGTAATCTTCTTCATCGCCCGCCGCGCCACCTCCGTTTTGATAAGGTACACGCGTCGCAAGAATCGCATCGCGAGACAAGTATCGCAACATTGAGCCAACGCCGCGGGATGTCGGAGTGAATTTCGATACAATCTTGTCATTCTCTTTGGTCTCTTCTTCGCGACGAGCTTCTTCGGTTTCTTGGACGGGATTTTGTGTATCGTTGTCGACACACCCTCCACTAGAATGCGCGCGTCTGGGTGCTTGAGGAGGGCATTGAAGTGTGTCGTCATAGCAGCAATCGTTATCGTATTGAACATCATGGTTGTATGTCACTGGCATAGAACTGAGGATTTCTGATTGGAGAGGTGTAATATCGTTCACGGTCACTGAACGCTGCTGAATTTGTGATGCCTGGCGCGCGGCGACATATCTTTCACCAATCGACGCTGCCATTAGACCGCTAATACAGACAAACAAGTCGTCGGCAAGCTGAATCATAAATGGGTCTTCGCTGAGATTTTTTTCAGTGACGTAGGCGAGGAATTTATCTTGGAACGCGATGACAAGTTCGATAAGTCGGTTCTTTTCTTCGTTCATTGCATTGTATGGGAGTCTATTCATATTTCGGAGGAACATTAGTGCTTGGTTTACCGTAACAATCGTGTCAAGCCTCCATAGTTCTTGTTCGACGGATTGGTCGGTGGTGGCTTCGGCTTCGGCTTCGGGCAAGTACGTCAACAACCGTTCTGTCTTGTGTGTCATATTTCCAGCAGACGCGGTTGAGAAACACGACATGTCGCATACAACCGTTTCGACACTCCATGGCACGCGAACATAGAAGGTGCGCGATGACTCGTAAATGATGTCTTCGATTTGTATTTCGCTTTTCCAAGTCATCGTCGTGAAATCGTAGAACTCGACATTGGATGAAAGAGTCACGTCGGTGTATGCCGCATTCATCGCAGACCATAGGATTTCGCCGAAAATGCATCCCGTCTTCTCTGCGTCGTCGATGAACCACTGCTTTGATTTAGGGAAATACGCGCATAGATTTTGCAGCATCGTGGAGTCGTGGTCGGGTCCATAACCAATCATGATTTGCGTGGCTGGTTTCTGCGGGACGGTAAGAGTAGGGGTCAACAATGACGCAAGCCGTGATACATGCTTATCTCCCTCGTTGTTTGAACCGTCGGTGAGGAAAATATGCATCCGAGTAACGAAGTTGTCGGAAATGGTGTCATCGGGCTTTATATAGTCGCCTTCTACGGTCATGAGACGCGCGATTTCTTTGAAACACTTCTCGAAATTCGTACCTCCTGTAGGTCGGATATTCATGACGATTTCGATGAGGCTGTCTTTGTTTTCTTTTGTGACGCGGCACGGAAGAAGAACACATGAAGCGTTGGAGTGGAAACTGACAATTGTAAGGTAGAACTCGATGTGCGGGTTTTCGTCCTGTTGCGAGGCGATATAGTCAATCATATTTTTAATCGTGGCGTGAACAAACTCCATCTTCGTTTGGATGGGTTGTCCTTGTTTGGTTGCTGTCTCTCCCATTGAACCAGACGCGTCAACGGATGCATAGATGATGAAACGCATTTTTTGTCTGGATACGACGAGACCTCCCTCATCTTCGCCACCAGAGATAGGTAGAGGTGGTATAGTAATCTTGAAAATACCGCGATTGTATTCTTCGCCAGCTTCTTGCGCGGTCGGCTTCTTTGATGAAATGAGGCTGAATGATGTTTGCATTTGATTCGGGGGGTGGTAACTGTAAGTTTTGTTGTTTTGTTTTGTAATCTCTATATTTCATTATATAGTTTATTACTAGTTCAATTTTCCGTTCCC
>JACCDP011572402.1_pt1 | contig 10511 bp, 7 predicted proteins | sample 7445841 | NCBI WGS metagenome assembly JACCDP01 (sample SAMN15323441, study PRJNA562643) | freshwater metagenome | isolation source: river surface water | place: USA:Blue River Watershed | collected 2017-08-17
CTCTTGATGTTACCGTGGTGGCGGCGGCTGATACGCAAAATGGGTTTGTCGGTACGCACATCGAACTCGGCGGCGACTTCGGCGGGTGCGGCATTGGTCAGGCGATCGATCTCCTGCAACTTGGCCTGAAGGGCCGCCGCCGACACTTCGGCCGTCGCAACGGTGTCCAGATCGAGGCGTACGCCATCGGCCACAGCACGCAGGGCCTCCGCGTCCAGGTAACCTGCCAAGCGAGCAATGACCTGCTCGGCGACCTGGTGCTTGCGAGCCAGTTCGGCCAGGGTTTCGCCCTGGAGCACCGTGGGCGCCGCACCGCCCGTGCTCACGCTGGCGCCATTCATCGCAATGCGCAGCAAGAAGACATCCAGCTCGCTGCCGTCCTTGAGGTAAAGCTCTTCCTTGCCGGCCTTCACCTTGTAGAGAGGTGGCTGAGCGATGTAGATGTGCCCGCGTTCGACGAGCTCGGGCATCTGCCGATAGAAGAACGTGAGCAGGAGCGTGCGGATATGCGCGCCGTCCACATCCGCGTCGGTCATGATGATGATGCGGTGGTAGCGGAGTTTGGCGACGTCAAAGTCGTCTGCGCCACCCTGACCGGGCGCACCACCCGCCTTGCCGATGCCCGTGCCCAGGGCGGTGATCAAGGTGAGAATTTCATTGCTGGTGAGGAGCTTCTCGTAACGCGCCTTCTCCACGTTAAGAATCTTGCCGCGCAGCGGCAGGATGGCCTGGAACTTCCGGTCGCGGCCCTGCTTGGCCGAGCCGCCGGCGGAGTCACCCTCGACGATGTAGATCTCGCACAGCGCGGGGTCTTTCTCCTGGCAGTCGGCCAGCTTGCCGGGCAAGCCCATGCCGTCGAGCACACCCTTGCGGCGGGTCATCTCGCGGGCCTTGCGGGCGGCCTCACGCGCGCGGGCGGCTTCGACGATCTTGCCGACGATGATCTTGGCGTCGTTGGGTCGCTCTTGCAGGTACTCGTGGAGCTTGTTGGCCACCACGTCTTCGACCGGGCCACGCACCTCGGAGGAGACCAGCTTGTCCTTGGTCTGGCTGGAGAACTTGGGCTCGGGCACCTTGACCGACAGCACGCAGGTCAGGCCCTCTCTCATGTCGTCCCCGGAGATTTCGACCTTGGCCTTCTTGGCCAATTCGTTCTCGTCGATGTATTTGTTGATGACGCGGGTCATCGCCGCGCGCAGACCCGTGAGGTGGGTCCCTCCATCGCGCTGCGGAATGTTATTGGTGAAGCACAGCACCTGCTCGTTGTAGCCACTGTTCCACTGCATGGCCACTTCAACGGTGATGTTGGTGGACTGGTCGCTCATCTTCTCGCCGGTGGCGATGAAGGCGTTAGGGTGCAAGACCTGCTTGCCCTTGTTGATGAAGTCGACAAAACCCTTGACGCCACCGGCACCGGAGAAGTCATCACTCTTGCCCGAGCGCTCGTCGTGCAGGCGGATGTTCACGCCGTTGTTCAGGAACGAGAGCTCACGCAAACGCTTGGCGAGAATCTCGTAGTGGAAGTCGTGGTTCTCGCGGAAGATCTCGGTGTCCGGCAAGAAATGCACCTCGGTGCCGCGCTTGTCGGTGTCGCCGATGATCTTCATCGGTCGCACCACTGCGCGCTCGCCCTTGGGACCGGTTTCCTCGACCACTTCGCCGCTTTGCACCACAAAGCCCTTGCTGAACTCCAGGGTGTGGACCTTGCCCTCGCGGCGCACGACCAGACGCAGGGAGCTCGAGAGCGCGTTCACGCAGGACACACCCACGCCGTGCAGACCGCCCGATACCTTGTAGCTGTTCTGGTTGAACTTGCCGCCCGCGTGCAGCTCAGTGAGCGCAATTTCAGCGGCCGAGCGCTTGGGCTCATGCTTGTCGTCCCATTTCACGCCCGTGGGGATGCCACGTCCGTTATCGGTCACGCTGATCGAGTTGTCGGTATGGATGGTGACCACGATGTCGTCACAGTGACCCGCCAGAGACTCGTCAATGGAGTTGTCCACGACCTCGAACACCAGGTGATGCAGCCCGGTACCGTCCGACGTATCACCGATGTACATGCCTGGTCGCTTGCGCACCGCTTCCAGGCCTTCCAGGATCTGGATACTGCTCTCGCCGTAACCCTCTGCGGGCACGGGTTGGGAGCCTTCGGGCTGGTTCTGTTCGGACATAGGCAGGATTTTCTCGGTCTCTGTAAGAGCCAAACCCGCCAAAGGAGGCGGGTCCGGAATTCGGGCAGCACTCTCGCAGGCAGCGTCAAAAACGCCACCGGCAAGCGCGGCTTCAGATACGCATGGGCATCACAACGTACTTGAAGGCATTGTTCTCGGGGTTGGTGACGAGAGCAGAGCTATTGGCGTCTTGCAACTCGATCTTGACCATGTCTTGGGACATGTTGGACAGGGCATCAATCAGGTAGGTGACGTTGAACCCAATCTCGATGCTGTCACCGCCGTAATCGATATCGAGTTCGTCGACCGCCTCTTCCTGCTCGGCGTTGTTGCTGGCGACCCGCAGAACACCTGGCTCGACGTTGAGGCGCACACCCTTGAACTTCTCGCTGGTGAGGATGGCGGTGCGCTGCAGACTCCGGAGAAGTGGCTCGCGACCCAGGGTGACATGGTTGCGATGGTTCTTCGGGATGACGCGGTTGTAGTCGGGAAACTTTCCCTCGACCAGCTTGGTCACAAACTCCATGCCGTCGAAAGAAAACTTGGCCTGGTTGCTGGCGAATTGCATCTCGATCGCGCCTTCGGCGTCGGACAACAGGCGCTGCAATTCAAGCACCGTCTTGCGCGGAAGGATCACCTCCTGGCGCGGCACTTCCACGTCCAGCGTGGCGCTGGCAAAGGCCAAACGATGACCGTCGGTGGCCACGAGGGACAACTGCTTGCCCTCAGCGACGAAAAGAATGCCGTTGAGGTAATAGCGAATGTCGTGAACCGCCATCGCGAAGGACACCTGGTTCAGGAGATCCTTGAGGGTCTTCTGGGGCACGCTGAACACCGGGCCGAAGCTCGGCGCCTCCTGCACCAGCGGAAAGTCCTCGGCTGGCAAGGTCTGCAGGGTGAAACGACTCTTGCCGCCCTTGAGCGTGAGCTTGTTCTGGTTTGACTCCAGGCTCACCGTCTGGTCCGAAGGCATGGTGCGCAGGATGTCGATCAGCTTGCGCGCACCCACCGTGGTGGTGAAACTGCCTGCGTCTCCACCGAGTTCAGCGGTGGTACGAATCTGGATTTCCAGGTCGCTGGTCGTCAATTGAACCGAGCTACCAGTCTTGCGAATCAGGACGTTGGCCAGCACAGGCAGCGTATGCCGACGCTCGACGATGCCGGACACCGACTGCAGGACCGACAGGACCTTGTCTTGCGTTGCCTTCAGGACAATCATGAATTCCTCTTCTCTTCGGGGGTTTCGGCCGGGCGCCGCAAAGGCGGACACCCCATCGCGGACAACCACAGCCATTTTCCCCTGTTTCTGGCCCTGTTTTCGCCTGTCGCCGCATGACTTTGAGGCTTTTCGTGCGTCAGCCCTGCCGGGACCCCATGCAGTCCTTGACGTGCCCCTGCTGAAAACCCTGCTCGGGCGGTATCTGGTGTTCGGCGGGTAGCTGCAGTTGTCTCTATAGAAGTTCTTATTTCAAGATAGTAGTAGCTAGTAGAGGGAGTCTTGCTCTGTGGAAAAACCGCTTTTTTTCAACAGGGCCAAGCACTTGCCCAGCACGCGATCCTGTGGGTGACCGCCTTTTCTGCTGTCCCATGAAAGTGGATAAGACCCAGGATATTGACCCGCCTGTGCACAAGCCCTGCCTTATGCCGAAACTATCCCCAGGCTTGTCCTTGGGCCAGCAGCTGAGATAGGCGGCCGGCCGGCCTTGAAAAAAGAACCTTTGGCTTAAAAGAGCCCACTGGTGGGCTGGCTGGATGCGGCGATGACTGTGACGCCCAGGGGTTCGGCGCATGGCCGACAGACCGAGATCAGCCCTTGAGTGTCTGCTCGAGCACATGAAGTTGCTGGTTGAGATCCGAGAACTGCTGGCGTTCACCAGAGATCTTGCGCACCGCGTGGAGAACGGTGGTGTGATCCCTGCCACCGAACAACTCGCCGATTTCAGGCAAACTTTTTTGCGTCAATTCCTTGGCCAGGTACATCGCGATCTGGCGCGGCCGGGCGATCGAAGCCGGTCGCTTTTTGCTGTACATGTCAGCGACCTTGATCTTGTAGTAATCGGCCACTGTCTTTTGGATGTTCTCGACGCTGATCTGCCGGTTCTGGATGGAGAGCAGGTCACGCAAGGCCTCACGCGCCAGTTGGATGGAGATCTCTTTCTGGTTGAACCTGGAGTAGGCCAGGATCTTGCGCAAGGCGCCTTCGAGCTCGCGGACGTTTGAGCGCACGTTCTTGGCCACGAAAAAGGCGACCTCCTCTGGCATTTCCGCACCCTCAACCCTGGCCTTGTTGATCAAGATGGCTACTCGCATCTCCAACTCTGGCGGCTCGATCGCGACGGTCAGCCCGGCATCGAATCTGGAGATCAGTCGCTCGTGGATGTCTGCCAGGCCCTTGGGGTAGGTGTCCGACGTCATCACGATGTGCGACTTTTTGGCCAGCAGGGCCTCAAAAGCGTTGAAAAACTCTTCCTGGGTCCGGTCCTTGTTGGCAAAGAACTGGACGTCGTCAATCAGGAGCAGGTCCAAGGAGTGGTAGCGCTCCTTGAACTGGTCGAAGGTCTTGCGCTGATAGGCCTTAACCACATCCGACACAAACTGTTCGGCATGGATGTAGAGAACTTTGGCATTGGGCCGGTCGGCCAACAAGCGATTGCCTACCGCATGAACCAGGTGGGTCTTGCCCAGCCCGACCCCACCGTAGATGAATAAGGGGTTGTAGAGTTGTCCCGGAGAACTCGCCACATGCAGGGCCGCAGCCCGCGCCATTCGGTTGGCGCTGCCCTCGACCAGGGTGTCAAAGGTCAGGGCTGTATTGAGGCGTGTCTTGATGCCGCCGGCCGCAGAATCCTCGGCCAGGTCGGTCGGCTCTGCGGCCGCAACAGGATCCGGCACCAAAGCCTGTGACGGAGCACGGGCGGGTGGTTCGCGGTGAGCAAGCACCAACTCCAAAGTTATGGGCTGGCCGTATAGACGCTCCAGCAGTGTAGAAATTCGACCCGCGTATTGGGCCCGGACCCAATCAAGTTTGAAGCGGTTAGCCACGAACAAGGTGACTTTGGAGAGGTCATCACTGACACGAGCGGTCAGCGGCTTGATCCACGTGTTGAACTGCTGCTCAGGCATTTCCTGGGCCAATTGCTCCACACAGGTCTGCCAGAGGCTGTCGCCAGTACCCGGGTTGCTGGCAGCTTCTCCGGCGTCGGTTTCTGGTTGCGGTCCCTGAATCATCAATGAGGTCTCTTGTTGTGGATAGCCGGTACGCTGGAGAGCGGCGGAGTCTAGTTTATTCAGAACTTGTCCACAAGCCGCGATTGCTGCGTTGACGGCCGAGGCGGCATCTGGTAATTCGGCCCTGATCGAGTGCCGTAACGTCCCTTCCTTGCTGGGCTGACAGTTTTCGGCGATAATGCCGGGTTCCCTGGACGTGATCTGCGAGCACAGTCATTGGCTCTTGGCTCGCGCCCTTCAACCCCCCTCTTGGTCAGAAGATCATGAAACGCACCTACCAACCTTCCAAAGTGCGCCGTGCCCGCACTCACGGCTTTCTGGTCCGCATGAAGACCCGCGGTGGCCGCGCCGTCATCAACGCGCGCCGCGCCAAGGGCCGCAAGCGTCTGGCTGTCTGAGGGCCACCGCCCTCGCGGCGCCTGAGCTGACGGCTTTGACCTGTCGTCGTTTGCGCGGACCCCGCTGACCGATTCCGTAGCCGGCACGTGCAGCGTCTCCAGCATCGTCAACAGTTCGACGCCGTTTTGGCGGGTGCCACTGTGGCACGCACCCCGCATTTCGCGTTGCACCGTTGTGCGCTGGATTCGACAGGGTCTGGGTCCGAGGGATCTCAGGCCCTGTTTGCTGTCCGGGCTCCCTGGATTGGGGCCTTGATTCCCAAGCGCTGGGCACGCCGGGCCGTCACCCGTAACACCATCCGACGCCAGATTTACGCCGTGGCCAGCGAACTCGCCTCCCTGCCCGAAGCCGCCCATGTGGTTCGGCTTCGGTCCGGCGTGGACCGCCAGGCTTTTCCCAGTGCCAGCTCCCCGGCCCTCAAACAGGCCCTTCGGGCCGAGCTGATGGCCTTGTTCTCAGGTGCCCGGTCATGATGCGTGCCACGCTGATGGGTCTGGTCAAGGCCTACCGCCTTCTGTTGTCCCCCTGGCTCGGCTCCTCCTGCCGCTTCGCCCCTACCTGCTCCGTCTATGCCCTGGGTGCGCTCGAGCAGCATGGCGCGCTTGCCGGTGCTTACCTGGCCAGCGCACGCATCGCACGCTGTCACCCTTGGTGTGCGGGCGGCCATGATCCCGTGCCTGCACAGCCCCCGCGCCTGTTTGCCCGCCTGCGCTTGGCCCGCTCGGCCGAGCCGATCAACTCTTTGCCTCACAAGAAGACCTCATGAACGACATTCGTCGCACCATCCTTTGGGTGGTTTTCGGTTTTTCCATGGTGCTGCTGTGGGACCAATGGCAGGTCTACAACGGCCGCTCCGCCACCTTCTTCCCCGCCCCGGCGGCTACGACGGCCAAGGCACCCGCAGCGGCAGCCTCGGCGAGCACGACCCCCAGCGCGCAGTCCTTGCCGACTTCCACGGCAGCCCCGGCTGGCGTTGCCGACGTGCCCTCTGGCAAGGAGCCGGCCGCAGCACGCGAGCAGGTCACGATCACCACCGACCTCATGCGCCTGGTATTCGACACCGAAGGTGGCTCCTTGGTGCGCGCCGAGTTCCTTCGCCATGCGGCGGACAACACCTCCGGCCTGCCGCAAGACCCGCGCTTCGTGCTCCTGGAACAGTCGGCCCAACGCGTCTACCTGGCCCAGACCGGCCTGATCGGCGGTGATTTTCCGAACCACAAGACGGTGATGACTCTGGTGCCCGGCGAGCGCACGCTCGGCGAGGGCAGCCAGTCACTGGCCGTTCGTTTTGAGTCGCCAGAGAAAAACGGCGTCAAGCTGGTCAAAACCTACCAGTTGCAGCGCGGCGCTTATGACATTGCTGTCAAGCACGAGATCATCAACACCGGCAGCCAGCCTGTCTCGCCGCAGGTGTACCTGCAGCTGGTACGCGATGGCAACAAGCCCGCCGACGAATCAGCCTTCTATTCAACCTTCACCGGCCCCGCGGTTTTCACCGAGGAGAAGAAGTTCCAGAAGGTCGAATTTGCCGACATCGAAAAAGGCAAGGCCGAATTCCAGACCAAGTCCAGCGCCGGCTATGTGGCCATGGTGCAGCACTACTTTGCCAGCGCCTGGATCTTGCCCCAGGGTCAGCCGCGCGATCTGTTCATGCGCAAGGTGGACACCAACCTCTATGCGGCGGGCATGATCACCGCACCCCAGGCGTTGGCCCCGGGTGCAACGGCCACCGTGCAGTCGACTTTCTTCACCGGTCCGCAGGAAGAAAAGATGCTCGAGCGCGTCGCTCCGGGCCTGGACCTGGTCAAGGACTACGGCTGGCTCACCATCCTGGCCAAGCCCCTGTACTGGCTGCTGGACAAGCTGCACAGCTTCCTGGGCAACTGGGGCTGGTCCATCATGGGCTTGGTTCTTCTGATCAAGATCGCCTTCTACTGGCTGCAGGCCAAGGGCTACGAGAGCATGGCCAAGATGAAGGCGGTCAATCCCCGCGTCATGGCGATGCGTGAGCGGCTCAAGGACAACCCGCAGCAGATGCAGCAAGAGATGATGCGTCTGTACCGTGAAGAGAAGGTCAACCCCCTGGGTGGCTGTCTGCCCATCGTGGTTCAGATCCCGGTGTTCATCGCGCTGTACTGGGTGCTGCTGTCCTCGATCGAGATGCGGCATGCCCCCTGGGTTGGCTGGATCCAAGACCTTTCGGCCAAGGATCCGCTCTACATCCTGCCGGTGATCATGACCCTGTCTACCATGCTGCAGACCGCGCTCAACCCGGTGCCGCCTGACCCGATGCAGGCCAAGCTGATGTGGATCATGCCCTTGGTCTTCTCGGTCATGTTCTTTGTTTTCCCGTCTGGCTTGGTGCTGTACTGGATCACCAACAACCTGTTGTCGATCGCCCAGCAATGGATGATCAACACGCGGATGGGGGTCCCTCCGGAGTTCAACCTGCCGAAGTTCAAGTAAAACAAAAAGGGCCGCCTAGCGGCCCTTTCCAATGACGGGGCCGCCAAGCCTCTTTCAACACCATGCTCGCTGACCGCAACGCGCCGATAGCCGCCATCGCCACCGCGCCCGGTCGGGGGGCGGTGGGCATTGTGCGGGTCTCCGGCCGCGGCTTGGGCGCGCTGGTACGCGCCCTGTGCGGCCGCGAGTTGCTGGCCCGGCAGGCCCACTATGGCCCATTTCTGGCGGCAGACGGCGGCGCCATCGACCGCGGTCTGGCCTTGTTTTTCCCCGGCCCGCACTCCTTCACAGGCGAGGACGTGCTGGAGCTGCAGGCCCATGGCGGCCCGGTGGTGCTGCAACTGCTGCTAGCGCGCTGCCTGGAGGCCGCGGCCGAAATCGATGCCGCCAACGGAAAGCCCCGCCTCCCCGGACTGCGTGTGGCCGATCCCGGTGAGTTCACCCAGCGCGCTTTCCTCAACGACAAGATCGATCTGGCCCAGGCCGAGGCCATCGCCGATCTGATTGACGCCAGTACCGAGGTCGCCGCGCGCAGCGCCAGCCGATCGCTCGCGGGCGAGTTCTCGCGCGAGGTGCACGCGCTGCGCGATGCCTTGATCCACCTGCGCATGCTGGTCGAGGCGACGCTCGACTTCCCCGAGGAAGAGATCGACTTCCTGCAGCAGTCCGACGCCCAGGGCCAGCTCGATCGTCTCCAGGCGCGTCTGGTCCAGGTGCTCGCGCGCACACGTCAAGGAGCCCTTCTGCGCGAGGGCATCACTGTGGTCATCGCCGGCCAGCCCAATGCCGGCAAGAGTTCGCTGCTCAATGCACTGGCTGGCGCTGAGCTGGCCATCGTCACCCCCATCGCCGGCACCACGCGCGACGTGGTCAGCCAGTCGATACAGATCGAGGGCGTGCCTTTGCATGTGGTTGACACCGCAGGCTTGCGCGAGAGCGAGGACACGGTCGAACGCATTGGCATCGAGCGCGCCTGGGAGCGAATTGCCGGCGCCGACGCGGTGCTGTTCCTTCATGACCTTGAGCGGCAGGGACTGCCGGAGTACCAAGTCGCCGATTCGCACATTCGTGCCACGCTGGCGCAGCGCCTTTCTCCGCAGGTGCCTGTGATCGAAGTCTTCAACAAAAGTGACCTGTTCTCTGCCCCGCTTCCCGAGGGCTGCCTGGCCCTGTCGGCGCGCACCGGCGCCGGGCTGGAGTCCTTGCGCCGCCGGCTGCTGGATGTGGCTGGCTGGCAGTCTGCGCCCGAGGGCGTGTGGCTGGCTCGGGAGCGCCATGTGCAGGCGCTCGGGCGGGTGCGCGATCACCTGCAGGCGGCCCAGGCCTTTCTTTCGCCCGCAGCCCTGGCGCTGGACCTGCTGGCGGAGGAGTTGCGCTTGGGCCAGAACGCCCTGGGCGAGATCACCGGCGAGTTCTCGGCCGACGATTTACTGGGCGTCATCTTCTCCAAGTTCTGCATCGGTAAATAAGCCACCACCGCCGAGACGCGCCCGGCGGGCGATGGTCGCAATGTGGGCGCGGCCGCGGTGGCAGGCCCCCCCGAGAAGCTGTTACAACTTCGGAACAACGACTTGCAGTGATCCATCCATGCCCAAAACATCGGCGCCTGCCAAATTCCTCGCTCTTGCCGCCCTGGTCATTTCTACCAGTGCCAACGCCGCGTTTCTGGACGGCAATGACCTCTACGAGAGACTGACCGATTACAAGCGCGAGACATCCCGGTCCCTTGTCAGTGCTTCCATGGCCTTCGGATTCGTCGTCGGCGTTGCCGACCCTTGGAATGGGCAGGCCGGTGCCAAGAGCGGCTACATGTTCTGCCTGCCCAAGAACGTGAAGGCAGGACAACTGGCCGATGTGGTGCTGGAGTACCTGCGTGCGAACCCCGCCGATCGGCATTATTCAGCGAGCAGTCTCGTCCAAGCCTCGCTTGACTCGGCCTTTCCCTGCCGCTGATGCGAGGCGCTTCTTTCGACGGGTTTCCCGTGGACGAGCATCGGCCCTTCGCCTAAAATTTGGCCGTTTCGGATAAGAAACCTTGTTTTATTAATGAAACACATCGGCGGGCAGACATCAAAAATCAGCGAGCAGGGCATGAACATCCAGGGCATCGACGAAATCACTTTCGGCGCAACCGATCTCGCCGCCTGTCGCCAGTTCTTCCAGGACTGGGGCCTCACCCTGATTTCGGAAGCCCCTGAGGCGCTGGTGTTCGAGAGTCTGAACGGTTGCCGGGTCATCGTCGCGCAC
>JACCDP010360779.1_pt1 | contig 10510 bp, 8 predicted proteins | sample 7445841 | NCBI WGS metagenome assembly JACCDP01 (sample SAMN15323441, study PRJNA562643) | freshwater metagenome | isolation source: river surface water | place: USA:Blue River Watershed | collected 2017-08-17
AGCCCCTGCCCGACATTCCACCGCTGCCGGACACGCGGGACGAAATTCTGGCCATTGCGGCCTCGCTGGGAGCGAACCCGAATGCCGCCACCCTATTCGGTGCAGACGCCACCCGTGATCGCGTAAAGGGGCTCAACCTGCAGGATCGAAAGATTGTCGCCTTTGCGACCCATGGTCTGATTCCCGGCGATATGCCCGGACTCACACAGCCCGCGCTCACCATGGCCTACACGAAGGATCCTCGGGATTCGCTGCTCACCTTAGAAGACATCCTGAAACTGAAGCTCGACGCCGACTGGGTCATCTTGAGTGCCTGTAACACGGGGGCCGCCGATGGTCTGGGGGGCGAGGCCTCCTCCGGTCTGGGCCGAGGGTTTTTCTACGCCGGATCCCGCGCACTGCTGCTCACCCACTGGCCGGTGGAGAGCGAATCCGCCCGCCGACTGGTGACTGAAATCTTCTCGCGTTACTCCAAAAACACATCGCGTGCCCAGTCCGTCCGGGAAGCCGCGGATGCACTGATAGCCAGTCCGGGATACCTGGATCCGGCATCCAATAAGTTGCTTTACAGTTATGCCCACCCCATGTTCTGGGCACCGTACACCTTAATTGGAGATTCGCGTTAGTTCTATGACGACCCTTACCCGCATGAAATCATTGTTCACCGTGACGGTCATCGCAGCGGCGCTGCTCGCCCCGGACTTTCGGGCGTATGCCCAAACCCTGGCCAACCCCTCTACCGATGAACTGGTCGAACAGCTTAAGGCACCACGCACCCGCAGCCTGAATCAGAAGCGTAACCTTGTGATCTCAAAAGACGGCGAGCCCCAGCCCGCAGCATCTGTGCCGGCAGGCGGCACGGCACCAACAGCGCCAACTGCCCCAAACGCTTCTGCTTCTGCCTCCGCTTCTGCTACCACCCCAGTGACTGCCGAACCCCGTGCGAGCGTCTCGCTCTCGATTCAATTCGACTTTAACTCCGCTGTGTTGTTACCTGAAGGTGCCTCGACCCTTAAACGACTCGCGGCCGCGATGCAGTCCGAGTCCCTGCGCGCCGATCGGTTTCTTATCGAAGGGCATACGGATGCGAAAGGTGCAAAAGACTTCAACCAACGGCTATCCAAGAATCGTGCCGAATCCGTCCGTCGTTATCTGATTGAGCAAGGCGTATCCGACAAGCGTTTAGTGGCCGAAGGCAAGGGGTTTTCGGACCTGGCCAACAAAACCGATCCTTTGTCCGCGGAAAACCGACGCGTGAAAGTCGTTAACTTAGAGTAGCGACCGACTATTTATTCGAGATAATCAGCTCTCCGCCAACAAGTGACCCGTAGTCCCACGGCACCTGCTGCCCGTTCGTGGATTTGATCACTTCCTGCCGTACACGTCGAAGCACCAGAGATATATCCTCCCCCGAATCGAGATGCTTTAAGAGCGCCTGGGTGTAGGGGCTATTCTTTCCCGAGCCATCGAGCGCCACGCTTCCATCTTTCGTGGCAAAGGAAATCAGCGTGCCGCTGGCCACTTCCATGGGGGCCAAGCCCCCCGAGGCGCTACCCCCAGAGCTGCGCGTCCGCGCGGCCAAGGAGCGGGACAAGGGGTTATCACGGCAGGCATCCAGAAACACCAACTTGGTCGACGCCAGCATGTAACGATCCACCACCTGACTCACCGGAATCGACTCAAACTCAATGGCGGCCTGCCCACCGCTTAACTGCATGTCCGTGGGAACCAGGTAGTTCTGACCGTTGAACTGTAGGCCGTGACCGGCATAAAAAAGCATGTTCACTTCGAACTTATCCGAATCTGCCTGAAACTTTGATAAAGCACTCACCATGGTGCGACGGTCTGCATCGAGGAGCAGCTGGACCTGAAAACCATAGCTCTTGAGCTTATCGGCCATGGCTTTTGCGTCGTTTAAGGGATTGGTCAACGGGGAGTCCTTATAGGCCGAATTGCCCACGACCAGGGCCTTCACGCTCTTGGTGGTCTGCCGAGGTGCTTTGGCGATGGGCGCTGTGGGGGCTGCCTTACGGGCCGCCTCGGCCTGTTGCAACGCCTTTTCCGCTTCTTGTCGAAGCTGCTCGGCACGCACCCGATCCTGACGCTCCTTTTCGCGTTCGTTCGTCAAGGACGCCATCAATCGTTGCATGTCCTCACGCGCGCGTCGCTCCTTCGCCAACTGCTCGGACAGCTCCCGCTCCTGATCCGACTGGCCAAAGCCGCTGGCCGCCTGGGCAGCCTCCGCGGCCGCGCCAATCTGCTCGATCAACTGGGCGATGGTGAGCTTTGCTTTCGGTTCGGTAAAAAACTCCAAATTACAGGACAGTGTTTGCTTCTTAAAGGACACCTGAAACCGCTTGGACATCGGCAGTTGGTTTCCGTCATACGCAAAGGAAAAGGCCACCTCGTCGGCCCCCTCTCCTTGCTTGTCCCGTAACGATCCCGTGATCTGCCCCGACTGACCCAGTGTCAGGTAGAACTGCCAGGACGAATAACGGAAATCACGGGAAAACTGCAGGACTGTTTGGCCCGCATCCTGACTCACAACATGGCCGGCAAATTTAGCGGACGTGGCCGGACGCTGGGAGAAAGGACTGGGATAAAAATCAATGGGGCTGTTACAGGACAACTCCAGAAACGGTGTCGAGGCGAAAGTGCCCCACGACCATGAACACACGATGCAAAACAGGATGCTCTTGATGGCACGACTGAATTTACGTTGCATAGTGGTGTACCTCTTAGAGCTAACGAAGACTTACCTTTCCAATACCATCTGACGTAATGTACATAGCGACGGAATATCCCGATTGCTTCCATCGAACATACAATTCCTTATTGGTATGGTCATAGGCCAAAACATCAAAGGTAATCTTATACCCCCACGGGAATGGCGGCGTGGCCTGAATGCAGGCACTTGTAGAGACCTCAAAATCCATACGATCGGACATGAGCTCGATTCGTCCGCTAGTCGCGGAGCACTTGATATCGTTAGAGGTTCCACCGAGGCGCTTACGTATTATTGACAATTTCGGTTCAGAGGCGAACGTTAGTCCGCCCCCGTTTGACTTTTCAAACGACACGACATCCATCGACTTGGTCACCAGATTGGTTCCGAACGCTGCTGTGAACAATATCAATGGGCTTATCCCGGCACCGTGAGACAGATACTGTTCAGAGCATGACGCCTTGCTGAGATCGTAGTCGCATACCTTGATTTCCTTAATGCTCTCGAGTATCGATGGAAAGCTCCTGGATTTACGCATTAATCCAAACATATCCTGATAACCCATGCATCTTCCGTCTTCACAGTAGTACTGCGTAGGGACCGATTCCTGGGAAAAATCTAATGCTTTCAAACTACGCAATGCCTCGGCCTGCGCAAGCACCACCGGGGTCGGGGAACTTGGCGTGGGCACCGCGGTGGTTGCCGCAGGCGGCACCGATGCGGCTGTGGGAGGAGACGTGGGTTCGGGCGAGATCGACGCCGGGGCGATCGGTTCTTCGCGCGCAGCAATGACCACCTCCTCCCGGATCACCCCCTCTACCCAGGGCTCTTGTTCACCCTTGGAGACCTTGAACACGCCGCTGGAGACCCGACGGAAGAGTAGCTCGAGCGGTAACTGCGGATTGGATATCTCTTTGAGCAAAATCTCGGTGAACAACCCATTATCGCCACGGCCGTCACTGGCGGTACTTCCCGGACGCGTCGCATAAAAAATGACGGAACCCGGGGGCGACACAGCACGGGCCAAGCCCCTCGGGCCATCTTTCGTATCGGCGGCCGCATCGAAGGGATTGTCACGACAGGCGTCCAGAACCACCACGGATGCCTTCGGTTTGACGCTACTGATGGCGGAGAGAACATCGTTAAGCTTGATGCTTGCCCGCTGGACTGCCCGCAGATCTTTAAAGTCGGCATCCACATTCGGGAAGTAATTGGATCCGTCGACCTGTATCCCGTGACCCGCGTAATAAAAGAAAAACGTCGTATGCGGTGATACTTTGGTCTTGATAATCTGCGAGATCCGTTCAATATCGGCACCCCGCAAGTCATAAAACTCGGACACATCAAACCCGTAAGATCGCAGCGCCGTGGAGATCGCCCGTGCATCATTGCGCGGGTTTTTAAGTGGTGACTGTTTGTAGTCGCTGTTCCCAATGACGATGGCGACACGTTGGAAAATCTGCTTCTGCGATCCTCGGCTCGACTCGGGCAGCAAGCCGAATAACGCCATCGCGACAGATAGGCCGGCTACCAGGACAGCCGCCTTGACGGATCGACTGCGGTGTTCGTTCAACACGGTCCACTTGATACCCATCCGACTAACACCCCCGGGAAACCCTTAGTCACACTGACCTGCCGCATCATGGAAAACCGTCGGCACGGATTTCCTTCCTACGCGATCCGAGCCATGGGAATTTCGAGACATAATGCGCCGAGCAGCGACACCGCTGGCATGCAGGAACTTAGAGATTGCAATTATATAAGAGTCTAATTCTGGGTTGTGCACTGGCGTTCGGGCTTTCCGTCCACGCTGCGCCACCGGACCGTCTGGCGGTGATCATCGGCAATAACGACTACCAACAGGTGTCGACGCTTAAAAATCCGATCAACGACGCCCGGGCGATCGCCCAGTTTCTGGCTGGCCATCATTTCGAGGTTCACGAGTTTGTCAATTTAACGAAAGATCAGGTGTCCCAAATCCGCTCGCTCCTTGAAAAAAGGACGGGTCCGGAAACCACCGTATTTTTCTTTTTCGCGGGCCACGGCGTACAGATTAACCAGCGCAACTATCTGCTGCCGATCGACGTCCGCTCGACCAGCGTTGATCAACTGGCAGATGATGCGCTCTACCTCGGCGACATTCTTCATGCCCTTGAGAAGCGACGGCCCAAGCTGGGAGTCGTCATTCTGGACGCCTGCCGGGATGACCCATTTGGCGGCACTAAACGCACCGCCTCCGGTTTAGCCCGAGTGGACCCTCCCAGCTCCACGGTCGTGTTTTATGCAACCCGCCCGGGGGGTGTCGCCTCGGACGGCACAGACGCCAACGGGCTATTCACCCGCGAGTTTTTATCAGCTGCCCGATCCGCGAAAGCGCCCCTTGAAGTCCTATTTCGGCAAGTGACAAATTCCGTCTACAAGACGAGCAAAGGAGAACAGGAACCCTGGCTAGAGGGCGCCATCCGCGAGGAGTTTGTGTTTGGGGAGGCCGCCACCACGTCACCCGTGATGACCGCGCGAGTAGACCCTAGCCTGCTCGCGAAAACGACATGGGCCGATGCTCTTCGCTCAATCGACAAAAACGCAGCCGTTCCTTTTGAGACCGCTCAGACCGCATTTTATTGCGACGCCGGGGAATGCGTCCTCTACAAGGAGTGGGCCCGAGCATTACGACAGGCCGAAAATGTCCAGGAGTTGGCCGCGAAGCTCGCGCCGTATAAGAGCGCTAAATTTATCCGTGTTTGCGACGTCAATCTGAAGACGGGGCAGTGCGAGACCGACAACATCTTATTTAATATTGCCAGCCCACTCATGCTTTTTAATAAGGGGTTCTTTGATGGGTTCGAACTCAGCGGCACATCGGTGACGAGCACAGGGACCTTTAATTTCACGGCCGACCCCAAAGGCGGTAGCAAGTGGTTTGGCTCCGGCACGACCCACGTGTCCTGCAAGCCGGCCGACGGGAAAATTGATTTTAGTTCAGAGCAGGCGGGGATGACGATCAGTCGCACCGCCTGTTTTGGACTCACGCCATCGACCGTGAAGATGGACCTGCGGATTCTCGCCATCGATATGCAAAGCAGACGTTGGGTGGTGCGCTATGACTTCGGGATGTTTGCGGGTTTGGCGGCGGCCCATTCGAGCGGGGTTGCGTTGGCCACCTTTGAATAGGGTGTCCGGCTCAGAGGGTGTTTAGAGATTGGAGGCGGGGGTCGGAATCGAACCGGCGTCCACGGCTTTGCAGGCCGCTGCATAACCACTCTGCCACCCCGCCGGTGGGCTTGTATTTGGAGCGGGAGACGAGTCTCGAACTCGCGACCTCAACCTTGGCAAGGTTGCGCTCTACCAACTGAGCTACTCCCGCATATAAAGCAAAAGCGAAGCCTCAAAGTATAGCGGTTTTAGCTCCTTTTTTGCAACTCCGGCCAGGCCGCACGCAGGTAGACCACCATGGAAATCACGGTCAGAACGGCCGCGATACGGATCAAGATATCGCCCCAAAACCGCGTATCCACCAGGCCGCCGAACAGGGGGCCATAAAACAGCAGAAACGGGATCGATACCATCTGGGCAATGGTCTTGGCCTTGCCCATCCAGTTCACGGCGACATTGGCCCCGGCGCCCACGGTCGCCATCCACTCCCGTAGCGCGGAGATGGTGATTTCCCGGCCGATGATGATCAGGCCAATGATCGGATCCACCCGACCCATCTCGATCAGGGCCACCAACGCCGCACACACCATCAGCTTGTCGGCGACCGGATCCAAAAACGCACCGAACGGCGAGGTCTGATTCCATTTACGGGCCAGCCAGCCGTCAATCCAATCGGTGATCGCGGCCACGACAAACACCACGGTGGTATAGAGATTGCGCAGCTCCTCCGTCAACCCCAGCGGAAGGTAAAACAGGGCCACCAGCAACGGGATCGCGATGATCCGCGCCCACGTCAGAAGGTTAGGAAGAGTCCAGGCCATATCGATGAATTATGAACGCAATCGCCGATAGATCTCGGCGGCCGTCGTGCGTGAAATCCCCTCCACGGACGCCAGTTCATCGCGACTCGCCGCTTTCAGTCCCGCCAAGCCCCCAAACCGGGCCAGGAGTTTCTGGCGACGCTTCGGCCCGATTCCCTCAATCTCATCCAATACGGAACCGATCTGCGCCTTGGCCCGACGGGCCCGCATCCCCGTGATGGCAAACCGATGGGCCTCATCGCGAATTTTCGCCACCAACATCAGTGCAGGATGGCTTTCCCCCAGGGCCAACTCCCGGCCATCCGGAAAGACCAGGGTCTCCAAGCCCACCTTGCGCCCCTCCCCCTTGGCCACGCCGACCAAAATGCCGGTGTCCAGACCAAGGCCATCGAATACCTCCATGGCCACCCCCAACTGTCCTTTCCCGCCATCGATCAAAACCAGGTCGGGCAAGCGTTCCATGTCCTGATAGCGTCGCGTCAAGGCCTGGCGCATAGCGGCGTAATCATCGCCCGGGGTGATATCGGAAATATTGAAGCGACGGTACTCCGCCGGCTGCATGTCGTGATGGTGATAGACCACGCACGAGGCCTGGGTGGCCTGTCCGGCCGTATGACTGATGTCAAAGCACTCCATCAGCAGATCTGTGGGATCTTCTGACTCCGATGTTATACCTAAGGTCTCCGACAAGATCTGAGTCCGCGAGGCCTGTGACCCCATCTCCTGCGCACGGCGGGCCAGCGCCAGTCGTGCGTTGGCCGTCACCTGCTCTAACCACTCACGGCGCTGACCCTGCGGCTGATGCAACACACGAATATCGCGACCACACTGCGCCGATAGCCACTCCGATAGCGAGGCGGCCAAGGCCGTACGGTTAATCACCAGCACATTGGGGGCCTCTTGTGCCGCATAGTGTTGAGACACAAAGGCCGAGAGCGCATCGTCTTGCACCTCCTCCAGATCGGCCTCGGTAATGTCTACCCCGAGTGAGGAAAAATGCGCACGATCCCCCAGATGCCGGCCGCCGCGCACCATGGCCAGATTCACGGCAACGGTTTTGCCATCTGTGGCCACGCCCAGAATATCGCAGTCCAGATCCGGCAAGGTCTCCATATTGTGCTGTGCCAGTACCTTCGAGAGTGAAGCCATTTGATCGCGAAATACCGCGGCCTGCTCATAGGCCATGGCGTGTGCCGCCGCGTTCATCTTGCCCTCAAGGTCCTGCAGCACCGACTGGGATTCCCCTTTGAGAAATCGGACCGCATTGGTCACATCACGGGCGTAGTCCGTGGGCGAGATCTTGGTCACACACGGAGCGCTGCAGCGATGAATCTGATGCAACAGGCACGGTCGCGTGCGGTTCGAGAACACGGAATCCGTGCAGCTGCGCAGCTGAAACACCTTTTGCAATAACTGAAGGCTCTCTTTAACGGCCCAGGAATTCGGAAATGGCCCGAAGTATTGCGACTGCTTATCCAGAGCACCCCGGTAGTAGGAGATGCGCGGAAAGGCGTGGCCACTGAGTTTGAGAAAAGGATAGGATTTATCGTCCCGAAACAGGATATTGAATTTCGGGGTCAGGCTCTTGATCAGGTTGTTTTCGAGCAATAAGGCCTCGGCCTCGCTGCGCACCACCGTGATCTCAATGGCCGCGATCAGACTCACCATTTTGGCAATCCGCGGCGACAATCCACTGGCCCGAAAATACGACGACACCCGCTTTTTCAGATCCTTGGCCTTACCCACGTACAACACTTTGGCATCAGACCCGAGCATGCGATACACGCCCGGCAGACTCGGCATCGATGCCAGGATCGGTTTGGGATCAAAGGCCATCGACCAGATCCCTGACACGTTGGAACACAGACCGGAACATCTCGGGCGTCAACCGTCCCGTATTGGTGTTGTAACGACTCGGGTGATAACTGTCCACCACTCGAATATCGCCCACGCGATGCTCAGCGCCATGACCAAACTTAAACTGACTGCGTCGAATGCCGGGGGTGTGCCGGGCCAGACACTGCAGGACCGCGTCGTGCGCCACCGCCCCAAGGCAAACGATCACGGCCGGCGTAAGCGCTGCGATCTCATGGGCTAAAAAATCAACACAGGTCTTGATTTCAAGCGGTGTGGGTTTATTGTCAGGCGGCAGGCATTTCACGGCATTGGTCAATCGGCAATTCACCAATTGCTGGGCATCATCGTGCGACACCGATCGCGGCTGGGTGGCAAATCCGAACTCGTGCAATGTGCCATAGAGCAGATCGCTGCACCAATCGCCTGTAAACGGTCGCCCGGTCGCATTCGCGCCGTGCATCCCTGGGGCAAGTCCCACCACCAACACCTGTGCCTGGGCGCTGCCAAAAGGCGGCACGGGCTTACAGAAATACGTCGGATGCTTGGATCGAACGGTATCTAAGAAATTCGCAAGCCGTCCACAGGCGCGACAGTCCGGATTGTAGATACTAGGATCGAATGCCATGCGCACGTGTCGCGGCCGTAAGCGGCAACAAGCGCTCTAATCCGCGTCGCTGGGGGTCGTTTAAAAAGTGGGGCATACGCTTGGGCACTTCGTCGAGTGCCCGCTGGGCCAGATCGGGCCGGTTGCAGATCAAGGTGGCATCACAGCCGGCCTCAAATGCCGCCTGGGCACGATCGGCCACATCGTCCAACACTGCCGCACCCGCCATCGATAGATCATCCGAAATGATCACACCGTCGAACCCCAATTGATCCCGAAGAATCTGTTGCAGCCAGATTCGGGAAAATCCTGCTGGGGCATCGTCGACCTGGGTATAACGAATGTGGGCCGGCATCACCGCGCCGAGTGCAGGTGAACCGATTCGGGCATACGGAAGCGCGTCGGTGCGCAAAATCTCTTCAAGGGGCCGCTCGTCCACCGGCAGCGCCACGTGTGAATCCGCCGTGGGCCAGCCATGACCCGGAAAGTGCTTACCGCAATTGTTCATGCCGGCCAACGCCAGGCCATGCATGAGCGCGGCGGCCAGCTGACTCACCACGTTGGGATCGCAATGAAACGCACGCTCCCCAATAATGTCACTGCGCTGCCAATCGAGATCCAGCACGGGTGTAAAGCTGAAATCCACGCCGACCTCGCGCAGCTCACGGGCCAAGGTATGCCCCATCTGTCGGGCGCGAGCGAGCGCGGCCAGTTGTGCACCCGGATCGTGGTCCTGCCACATCGCACCTAGGGTGCACATGGCCGGGATCTCGGTAAAGCCTTCTCGAAAACGCTGAACACGGCCGCCCTCATGATCGACGCAGATCAGCAAGGGAGCGCCGTTGCCAGGCCTGGAAATCCCGTGAATCGATTTGCTCAACGCACGAATCTGTTCCTTGCTCTCGAAGTTTCGGGTGAAATAAATGACGCCGCCCACCCAGGGGTGTGCCAACAGCTCGCGTTCCTGATCCGTGAGCGTGAATCCTTGCACATCGATGATGAATGGCCCCAGTCGACTCATGCGGTTTCCACAATGGCAAGCGCCTGTGCATTCTCGATCTCATCTGAGATCGACACGTGAATCTGATAACCCTTATCGCGCAGATAGTCGGCCAGTCGATTACGGGCTGCGGCCTTCGGAGCACCTTTAGCGTCGTTCAGAATCTCGACTGCATGCAGGGACATGGGATAGAACAACCCCACACCAAGGGCCTTACCAATGGCTTCTTTCGCGGCAAAGCGTTTGGCCAGATATCGTATGGCCCGATCCGTGCCCGCAACGCCCTGCCCTTTTCGGCGATGGTATTCCGCTAGCTCCTTCGGGCCTAACACACGCTGGGCGAAACGATC
>JACCDP010353845.1_pt1 | contig 10509 bp, 5 predicted proteins | sample 7445841 | NCBI WGS metagenome assembly JACCDP01 (sample SAMN15323441, study PRJNA562643) | freshwater metagenome | isolation source: river surface water | place: USA:Blue River Watershed | collected 2017-08-17
TCATGCAGTATGCCTTCGGTTAAAGAAAAACCTAAGGCAAAATCTGCTAAGTCAGAAGGAGAGGCAAGCATCACAGCATGGGAGATGCCGTTATAAACCAGTGAAACCGGTGTTTCCACTGCGACTATGTCATCAGCAGTAGTTAAATGACCGGCTTTCCAACGCTGCACTTGTACCGGTTCTAAAACTTCAGAACCGGTAGCAAGATCTGCGGGATTACTTGCTTTACCCATTTTATAAAGACATCAATCAGTGAAGTGATTGCGCTGCTTATACATTGCTTGTTTCAGCTTTAGCTAATTCTAGTTGCTCTTTATTGAAGCGACTATATTCTTTCTGCCATGCTGAAGGCTGCGTTACAGGCATCACTTGTACTGCAGTGACTTTATATTCAGGACAGTTAGTCGCCCAATCTGAGTTATCCGTTGTGATGACGTTTGCACCAGACTCAGGGAAGTGGAAAGTTGTATACACCACACCTGGTTGTACATTCTCAGTGACGGTGGCGCGCAAGACTGTTTCACCTGCACGTGAGCTAATGCCTACCCATGCATCTTGTTGAATGCCGCGTTCTTCTGCGTCATGCGGGTGAATTTCCAATCTGTCTTCTGAATGCCATTGCACATTTTCAGTACGACGTGTTTGTGCACCGACGTTGTACTGAGAAAGAATACGACCTGTGGTCAGAATCAATGGGAATTTACGTGTGACTTTTTCATCGGTAGGCACATACTTGGTAATAAAGAATTTACCTTTACCACGTACGAATTTATCGATGTGCATGATAGGTGTGCCATTTGGTGCTTGATCATTACAAGGCCACTGCACGCTACCAAGTTTTTCAATTTTCTTGAAGCTCACACCGGTAAAAGTTGGTGTGAGTGAAGCTATCTCATCCATGATTTCTGATGGATGGTTGTAGTGCATCTTATAACCCAGTGCGTTCGCTAACAGTTGGGTGACTTCCCAATCTGAGTAACCCGCTTTAGCAGGCATGACTTTGCTTACGCGTGAGATACGACGTTCTGCATTGGTGAAGGTGCCATCTTTTTCTAAAAATGATGAACCAGGTAAGAATACATGCGCGTACTTCGCAGTTTCATTCAAAAATAAATCTTGAACGACGATGCATTCCATAGAACTCAATGCATTAGTGACATGCAGTGTATTTGGATCAGATTGAACAATATCTTCACCCTGACAATACAAGCCCATGAAGGTGCCATCGATTGCGGCATCAAACATATTTGGAATACGTAAACCTGGTTCTGGGTCTAGTGACACACCCCAGTTTGCTTCGAATTCAGCGCGAGCTGTGCTGTCAGAGATGTGACGATAGCCTGGCAGTTCATGTGGGAAGGAACCCATGTCACAAGAACCTTGTACATTGTTTTGACCGCGTAATGGATTAACGCCTACACCTTCACGTCCAACATTACCAGTTGCCATCGCCAGATTCGCAATGCCCATCACCATGGTTGAACCTTGTGCATGTTCAGTTACACCTAAACCATAATAAATCGCAGCATTACCACCAGTCGCATATAAACGCGCTGCACCACGTAATAAATCAGCAGGTACACCGGTGACTTCTTGCAAGACTTCTGGTGAATTTTCAGGGCGTGAAACAAATTCTTTCCAATCTTTAAATGATTGGGTATCGCAACGCTCGGCAATATAATCTTCTTTGCATAAACCTTCAGTCACAATCACATGCGCTAAGGCGGAAACAATAGCGACGTTAGTGCCTGGTTTAAGTTTGAGATGGTAGTCAGCTTGCACATGCGGTGATTTCACCATTTCTGTTGTGCGTGGATCCACCACAATCAGTTTTGCGCCTTCACGCAAACGACGTTTCATCTGAGATGCAAAAACAGGATGAGCAGCAACGGGATTCGCACCAATCACCATGATCACATCAGCATGCATGACTGAATCAAAGGTTTGCGTACCTGCTGATTCACCCAGAGTTTGTTTTAAGCCGTAACCTGTAGGTGAGTGACACACACGTGCGCAGGTATCGACATTGTTATTACCAAATGCTGCACGTACTAATTTTTGTACGAGATAAGTTTCTTCATTGGTGCAACGTGAAGAGGTGATACCACCGATGGAGTCTTTACCATGCTTAGCTTGTATACGACGGAATTCACTTGCTGCGTAGCCAACCGCTTCTTCCCATGACACTTCTTGCCAAGGGTCGGTGATTTTTTTACGAATCATAGGTTTCAGCATACGATCTTTATGCGATGCATAACCCCACGCAAAACGACCTTTTACACATGAGTGACCATGATTCGCTTTGCCGTCTTTGTAAGGCACCATGCGTACAACTTCATTGCCTTTCATTTCAGCTTTGAATGAACAACCTACACCGCAATAAGCACAAGTCGTAATTTTGCTGTGTTCAGCTTGGCCCATCATGATGACGGATTTTTCAGTCAGCGTTGCAGTTGGACAGGCTTGTACACAAGCGCCGCAGGATACACATTCTGAATCCATGAAGGCTTCATTTTGTCCTGCTGAGACGCGTGATTCAAAGCCGCGACCATCAATCGTTAATGCAAAAGTACCTTGTGTTTCTTCACAAGCACGCACACAACGATTACACACAATACATTTTGATGGGTCATAAGTGAAATAAGGATTCGATTCATCCTTTTTCATCTTCAGATGATTTTCGCCTTCATAGCCATAGCGCACTTCACGTAAACCAACCACACCTGCCATGTCTTGTAATTCACAATTACCATTGGTAGGGCAAGTTAAGCAATCAAGTGGGTGATCGGAGATATACAACTCCATCACGCCTTTACGAATATCTGCCAGCTTATTAGTTTGGGTTTTTACTTTCATGCCCGGTTCGCACGGTGTGGTGCAAGAAGCGGGATAACCTTTGCGGCCTTCGATTTCAACTAAACATAAACGGCAAGAACCAAATGCATCTAAGCTGTCCGTTGCACAGAGCTTCGGTACATTCACTCCAGCTTCTGTCGCTGCACGCATGACTGACGTTCCTTTAGGAACGGTGATGCTGACACCATCTATCTCTAGTGTGACTGCAACATCAGAGTGACTAGCTGGTGTGCCGTAATCGGTTTCGTTTAATATATTCATGACTGGTCTCCTGCAGTGAGTGTGTTAAGCGGCTTTGCGCTTTTGCTGCGTTTGGAAATCTTCTGGGAAGTGATTTAACGCTGATAAAACTGGAAAAGGTGTCATACCACCCATGGCACACAGTGATCCATTTAACATGGTGTCGCATAGATCACGCACCAAATGAATTTGTTGTTCAGGGTTTTCACCATTGCGAACTTTGTCGAGCGCTTCTTTGCCTCGTGTTGAACCTATGCGGCAAGGTGTACATTTGCCACAAGATTCAACTGCACAAAACTCCATGGCATAGCGCGCTTGATTCAACATATTGGTGGACTCATCAAACACCACAATGCCACCATGACCGAGTGTGCCGCCTAGAGCTAAGAAGGCCTCATAGTCGAGTGGGGTATCAAATTGTGATGGCGGGTGATATGCACCGAGTGGACCACCAACTTGGACTGCTTTAATTGGTTTGCCACTACGTGTACCACCACCATAGGTATTGAGCATGTCGTTCAAGCTAATGCCGAATGCTTTTTCAACTAAGCCACCACATTTAATATTGCCAGCTAGTTGTATCGGTAAGGTGCCACGTGAACGACCCATACCAAAGTCACGATAGAAATTTGCACCACGTGACAAAATAATCGGCACGGTCGCCAATGAAATCACGTTGTTAATAACGGTAGGCTTTCCGAATAAGCCAGAAATTGCAGGCAAGGGCGGCTTAGCACGCACTATGCCGCGTTTACCTTCCAGACTTTCGAGCAAAGCAGTTTCTTCACCGCAGACATAAGAGCCTGCACCCATACGTACTTCTAGATCAAAGGCTTTACCTGAACCTAATATGTTTTTGCCTAAGTATTGATGCGTATTTGCAGTAGCAATCGCTTCATTCAGTGCAACGATAGCGTGTGGATATTCAGAGCGCACATAGATGTAACCTTTATCTGCTCCCACTGCTAAACCTGCAATCGTCATACCTTCGATCAGCACGAAGGGATCATCTTCCATCACCATACGATCGGAGAAGGTACCAGAGTCACCTTCATCTGCATTACAGACGATGTATTTTTGCGCTGATTGTTCTTTCATGACGGTATTCCATTTAATACCAGTCGGGAAAGCTGCACCACCACGGCCACGTAAGCCGGAGTCAGTGACTTCTTGAACGATTTGCGCTTGCGTCATTGTGAGGGCTTTGCGTAAACCTGCATAACCTTCGTGCGCAACATAATCTTCTATTGAAACAGGATCGGTAATGCCGACACGCGCAAAGGTTAAGCGTTCTTGATTTTTCAAAAACGGAATCTCTTCAGTTTTACCGAGCGCTAATGCATGTTTGCCACCATGCAGAAAATCCGCATCAAACAAAGCAGCGACATCGTCTTCATTCACAGGGCCGAAAGCAATGCGTCCTGATGCAGTTTCAACTTCAACCAAAGGCTCTAACCAAAACATACCGCGAGAGCCATTGCGTTTAATGGTGATATCAAGCTTGCGTTGTTTTGCTTGTGCTGCAATTGCTGCCGCTATATCGTTGGCACCCAGCGCAACAGCGGTGGAGTCGCGTGGAATATAAACAGTAATGCTCATGCTTGGCTCCTTGCTTTGGCTAAGAGCTTATCGAGTTTTGCGGGATCTACACGCGCATGTACATCATCATTAATCATAATCGCGGGTCCGCAAGCACACTGGCCTAAGCAATACACGGGTTCAAGAGTGATGCTGCCATCTTTAGTGGTTTCATGAAAATCGCAACCTATCTGCTTAATGGCATGTTCGGCTAAGGCTTCTGCTCCAACTGACTGACAAGCTTCTGCTCGACAAATTTGCACCACGTGCTTACCGGCCGGCTTTTCACGAAAGTGATGGTAGTAAGTGATGACGCCATGTACTTCTGCACGTGAGAGATTTAATGCTTCAGCGATCACGGGAATCGCATCGCTGGGTATATAGCCTTGTTCAGCTTGAACCGCATGCAAAATTGGAAGCAATGCGCCGGATTGAGCGCTTAATTCATCGAGTATCGGACGTATCTTGCTGGTGTCAAATGAGGTGGTCACTTGATGTCTCATGATTGTGGTTGAAAATATGCTTTTTAAAGCATTTATCTACATAACTCTTCTAGAAGAGTTCGTTTCGGATATTTTACTCCACTAAATTAATTAAATGCTAGGATTTTCGACCTTTAAAAGATGAAGGAAGGGTTTTTAAATGAAGTAAATCACCAATCAAATAGGTTTTTATTTACACATATACTCTATCGATACTTTTACGGCTATTTCAAATAGAAAGCAAGCAGCGCGCTTGTGATTCCATTAGACTGTTGCGCTTGCATTTAGGAGAACTCATGAGCATTACAGTGGAAGTAGTACAAAACGCTTTGTCTAAGCTAGTCGACCCCAATACGGGTAAGGATTTCATGGCTACCCGTTCAGCCAAGAACATTGCAATCGATGGTGATCATGTCGCGGTAGATATTGAATTGGGCTATCCCGCAAAATCACAAATTCAATTGATACAAACGCAAGTCAGTGAAGCACTGTTAGCTTTGCCTGGTGTGAGCAAAGTGCATGTCCATGTTTTTGCAAAAATCGTGGCGCATTCAGCGCAGCGCGGTGTGAAACTCTTACCTAACGTGCGCAACATTATTGCGGTCGCTTCAGGTAAAGGCGGTGTGGGTAAATCTACGACGGCGGTTAATCTTGCTTTAGCGCTCGCAGCGGAAGGTGCGAATGTTGGATTGTTAGATGCGGATATTTATGGCCCATCGCAACCGATGATGACGGGCATCTCTGGTCGTCCTGAATCACATGATGGTAAGACCATGGAGCCTTTAGAGAATTACGGACTGCAAGTCGCCTCTATAGGTTTCATGATTAATCCAGATGATCCTATGGTGTGGCGTGGCCCTATGGTGACACAGGCTTTGCAACAATTACTCGAACAAACGAATTGGCGTGATCTGGATTATTTAGTGGTGGATATGCCGCCGGGTACTGGTGATATACAACTCACGCTTTCTCAGAAAGTACCTGTGACTGGTGCGGTGATCGTTACAACTCCTCAAGATATTGCCTTGCTTGATGCGCGTAAAGGTTTAAAAATGTTTGAAAAAGTCGGTATACCGATTTTGGGTGTGGTTGAAAACATGAGCATGCACATTTGTACGAACTGCGGACATGCAGAAGCCATCTTCGGTGAGGGTGGTGGTGCAAAAATGTGTGCTGACTTTGGTGTAGATTTTTTAGGTGCACTACCACTGGCATTAGAGATTCGCGAACAAACTGATTCAGGCAAGCCGACTGTGGTTGCTGATCCAGATGGCAAGATCGCGCAAATTTACAAACAGATAGCACGCAAACTAGCAGTGCGTGTAGCAGAAAAAGCAAAAGATTTATCGAGCAAATTCCCAACCATTGTTGTGAAAAACGATTAATCAAAACTAAGCCATCAAGATTAATTTATCAAAATTAACTCAGAACAAATCGAAATAAAATTTCTTTAATGAAGAAGGCATCGCAACAGTATGCGCTACTGATGCGATGCTTTTTTCTTTTCCTCGCTGTTCACCTGATTATTCAAGCATTGATAACCAATGCAATATTGATTATTGCTGACGCTGTCTTTTTGGATCTGGTTCATCAGTATCACTTGCATGACGCTTACCAGAAACCATCTCAATTTGAGATAGTTGGCTAGTGCACCAGTTTTTTAACTGCTGTATTGCGTTTTCTATAAATTTTTCCTGAAAAAAATGGGGATAATTCGACATCGTTTCCAATTCATCTAAAAGACTGCGGGCAAACTGATGTTTATGAGCCTGAATGATGGTAGATGGCGTCGTTATTTTATTAAGCTGAGCTGTCTTCGAAATACTGTAAGACCATGCTTTGGTGATGTAGTGGCTGAATTGAGGAGGCAGTCCCAAGTGCATGCCGAGTTGTTTCAACAATATGCCCACTTCAGGTGGGCGCAGATTATGTCTATTTTCTAATTTTTTAATGTAATCAAATGGACTTGCATAAAAATCTTTTAAATGATGTCCATCTTTATTTAATATGAAGGATAATTTTTCTGTAAATTTAGCGCTAACTTGATTCGCAGTTATAGCTTGCGGTAATACACTGTGATTGAGTAAATTAGTGATTAATTTTTGAGCCAGTAATGCAAGCTCATCTTTTTGATAATTATTCTGGTTTAAGGAAAGAACAAACTTAAGTCCTGATCTAAAAACATCGGCAATTAAGTTTGCAAGATCGTTGGGTATTCCTATTTCATTGATAAAAAGTAATTTTAAAAAATTCGCTATTTCATCTGGATTATTTTTTGGTTGAATATGTTCTCTTAAACAATCAACAGACATTAATTCTTGAAATTTAAGAATTTTTTTATCAATAATTTCATTTGAAATATTATGCAGTAGTGTGAATTGCAGCTCTGCTTTCTTTTTTACTTTCAACAACCACTGTGAGGTAATGCGACATCCTTTGAGATTTAAAAAATCATTAGGAAATAAATTCTTATTTAATAAATCTCCTTTTCCTAACTCTACGGCTAAAGCAAAATTTAATTGCTCTTTCGTAGTATTTTTATTGCTTATTCTTATGCTAAAAAAAACTTGTAGGATCTTGTTGGTTAATGCAGGAAAGACTCCCATTTCAGTTAATCTATAGGTATTCAAAGCTAGATTGGATATTTCACTGATAGACTCAATATTGTGGGATTTTATTTTTTCTTCAAAATTATCCGCATTTAGGTATGCCAGTATATTGTTGATAGAAATTTTGTTGTGCGAAACATCGGCATTCATAAACAAAATTTGAAATTTACGATCATTTTCCACATTCATGCCATTAGCTAATAATACGGCAAGATAATCTGGACGATTTTTTGTAATCGAATTTATGAGCAGGATAAGAATTTGTTGTGAAGTGAGATTTATTTTTCCTGAATTTTCATTTAATAGGCATTCTAGACATTCGGTAGTAATATTATTTTTAATTGCGTATTCAATGACACTCTCCTCATTTAATACGGAGTGGTGATCAGAATATGCGCCTGCTCGACTTAATATTTCTATCATCTGCACATCATTGTTTTTTATTGCTATTAGCATTGGTGGTACTCCACCAATATCAACTTTTGCCTGATGATCTAATAATAAATTTACGTTGCTATAATTTTGACGAGCGGTTGCAATCATAAGGGGTGAAATATATTTTCCATCTTTAGTGATTCCAAATTCATTTAAGCTATCGCCAAATATATTTTCTAAAACATCATCTCGCATCAACTTGGTTAATGTGTCTGGAGATGTGCCGTATTCGAGTAAGATTTTTATGGTTTCTGTATGTCCAAATAAAGCTGCTCTATGTAGCGCTGTCATTCCCTGTAAATCTTTAGCATTATTTTGCATATTGCCTTCGGAGATGAGAAAGTCCACGATGTCTGCATGTCCTTTTGCAGCGGCATCCATCAATATATCTTCTTCGTTTTGATTTGTTTCGGGAATTAATGCACCTCGTGCAAAAAGACAGCGCAATATAATTAGACTTCCTCTTGCGATTGCGCATTCAATTGCTGATTGACCCAAGCAATTCTTCATATTCACATTAGCTCCCTGCGATATGGCTCTATCACATAAAATCGGGAACTCATTTTCGTGTGCAAATTCAATTGCTGAAAAAAAATTACTTTGAGCCTGCTCAGTAGTAATTCTATTTGCTATGAGATTTATTAAGTGTGGTTGTGTAGGTGGTAAATTATTTCTATTAGCCCTTGAATTTGGAAGCATGATTTACCTTGATTGAGTTTGCAAAAAATAATTCAATATAAAAATTATTTTTATATTTGAATAGATGTAGGTATCCACTAGCCTGATGTCGTTCCAGACTAGTGTTGATATATCAATCAGTTTATTTTGTGAATGATGTTTCGACCTAATGGTCAGAAACAATTATTGAAAATACTTGGGGAGTTATTGTGATAGGCGTTCTAAGTCTTCTTGCTGAGCCATCCATGTTTCTTCAACTTCAGCTAGCTCTTTGCTGCAGTAAGCTTGATCGCTAAGTAAAGATTGCAATTCACTTTTTCTATGCTCTTCATAGATGTCTGACTCAGACAAAATCGATTCTATGTTTTTCTTTTTGAGATTAAGTTTTTCAATTTTTTCTTCAAGACGTTTAATGCTCGTCTCTATGGGTTTACGTAAGGCGGCTATTTTTTGTCGCTGTTCTGCTTCTAGTTTTTTTTGTTCTTTGCGTTCGGCCGGACTGATCGATTCAATGATAGGTGCGGGTGCTTTTTTTTCTGGTTTCGCTATGTTCTTAGTATCGGGTAGGGATGCATTGCGCGCTTCCGTTTTGCTATCAAGTTTAGTTTTGAAAAGCCAGTCGCGATAATCATCTAAATCACCATCAAACGGAGAAAGTGCGCCATTGGCAACAATTAAGAATTGATCGGTGGTGGCGCGTAGTAAATGTCTGTCATGCGAGACTAAAACGAGTGTGCCTTCAAACTGAGCCAGTGCATCGGTTAAAGCTTCTCGTGTTTCTAAGTCCAGATGATTGGTTGGTTCATCTAGTAAGAGAAGATTCGGTCGCTGCCAAACAATGAGCGCTAAAGCGAGTCGTGCTTTTTCTCCGCCTGAAAATGGTGCGATAGAACTTGTGACCATATCACCAGGAAAATTAAAGCTACCTAAAAAATTTCTTAATTCTTGCTCACGCGTGGTGGGTGCAATTCGCGCTAAATGCCAGAGTGGCGATTCATCATGCCGCAGCATTTCTAGTTGGTGCTGTGCGAAATAACCAATTACTAATCCTTTGCCGAGTTGTGATTCACCATGTAGTACGGCTAGTTCACCTGCAATGGTTTTGATAAAAGTCGATTTACCTGCACCATTCACACCGAGTAAACCTATGCGCTGACCAGTTTGCAAAGAAAAGTTAATGCCACTCGCAATTTGTTTTTCTGTGCCTTCTTTAGTATCGCGATAGCCAATCGCTGCATGATCCAGAGTTAACAAAGGATTTGGTGCACGTAAGGGTTCACGAAATTCAAATGAGAATTCTGCCGCTGCACGTAATGGAGCGAGCTCTTCCATACGCGCCAATGCTTTAATTCGGCTTTGTGCTTGCTTCGCTTTAGTGGCTTGGGCTTTGAATCGGTCAATATACGATTGCAAATGTGCTTGTTTGCGCTGCTGTTTTTCTATCATGCCAGCCGCTAAAATCATTTGGGCTGCACGCTGACGCTCGAACGAGGAGTAATTGCCTGAATAGCGTTTGAGTTTTTTATCATCGATATGTGCAATCACATTTACCACACCATCTAAAAAATCGCGGTCATGTGAAATGATAACTAAAGTGCCGCTATATCTTTTTAACCAATCTTCTAACCACA
>JACCDP010887930.1_pt1 | contig 10509 bp, 10 predicted proteins | sample 7445841 | NCBI WGS metagenome assembly JACCDP01 (sample SAMN15323441, study PRJNA562643) | freshwater metagenome | isolation source: river surface water | place: USA:Blue River Watershed | collected 2017-08-17
AAGGAGCGATGGGGAGATTGGCTCGATCCCAAATTGCATGAAGTAGCGGTATTGCAAGGCTTAATGCACCATGCAGAACCTGCCGCGGGGTTGGTGCCAGTTCCAGTTTCGAGTGCGGTTAATACCGTGGCCGTAAACAACTCAGATCTGATTAAGGAAATTGAACTAGGCGAGCCCGAAACTCTCTTTTAATTCCCAGTTCAGCAGCGCCGTAAAAAATGCGAAAACCCGTAGTTGCCAGATAGCCTTACGGTGATGACATCTACTGAGTTGGTAAAAGAGAGCCCAGCCGAACGCGCTTTGCGCTTCGAGCAAGATGCGCTTGCCTACACAAATCAGTTATATGCCGCAGCTATGCGCTACACAAAAAATCCTGATGATGCCAAAGATTTAGTTCAAGATACTTATCTGAAAGCGTTTGCTTCCTTTCATCAGTTCGAGCCCGGAACTAATTTAAAAGCGTGGCTTTATCGAGTTTTAACTACAACTTTCATTAATAGTTATCGTAAAGATCAACGTCGACCTCAATTGTCTAACTCCGAAGTTGAAGATTGGCAATTAGCAGCTGCGGCTTCGCATACCAGTGATCAAGGTAAATCAGCCGAAGTTGAAGCTCTTGAGAATTTGCCAGACAGTGATATCAAGCGAGCGCTGCAGGAAATTCCAGAAGAATTTCGCATTGCCGTTTATTTAGCCGACGTCGAAGGTTTTTCCTACAAAGAGATTGCCGAAATTGTGGGTGCGCCTGCCGGCACAATCATGTCTCGCTTGCACCGCGGTCGTAAGCAGTTGCGCGAGAAATTAGCAGACTACGCCGCCGAACTTGGTTATGGCGAAAGCAAGGAGGGCGCAGATGAGTAATTCAAAATACGAACTTGAATGCGTCGAAGTCATGACCACCTTTGTAATCTTGATAGATCAAGATGTAAAAGAGTTAACTGAAATTGCGATCGCAATCGAAGCTCCAAAAGAAGTTGAACTTGAGATTCAAATGTATTGTGGTGAAAGCCCAAATCTAACTCTTGAAAATATCAACTTGCACTTAGCAAGCTGCATCCCTTGTTCACTTGAGTTAATACATGAACGTTCAGTGCGAGAAATGGCTCGAGAATCGCTGCGTCGCAGCTGCAACGAAGAAGCGCCTAAAGACTTACACGATTCGCTGAATGCCATGTTCAACCAAGCGAATTTCGCTGGTTTTAAGAATGAGGTCGTCACACAATTCAGCATGCGTGAAGTCACTATTGAAATTGATGAGTTTGGCAATATTCAGCATCGTGAAATCCATGTTGAAAGTCGCACCGAGTTTCACAACGAAGATGATAGAAATTAGCCATGAACACCGAAAGTGAGTACTTAGGCGCTGTCGGGCTGGCAACCATGGTGATTAGACCTGGTGATACGGCTGTGGCACTCGGAATTGGTGAGTTACCAATCGCCGCCGGATCGCATTTGTTAAACGTCATGGAGAGCGCTTGCGTTACGGCAATCGCTGAATATTTCGAAGGTAGCGAGACCACGATTTTAAGCGGAAGTTCAATCGAAGTTCTATCTGGCGTTTCCATTGGAACCGAAATACGTGGCATGTCTAGATGTATTGAAGTAAACGGAAAAGAATTAACTTTCGAATGCGATATTTATGACGGCGAGCGGCACATTGCGCATGGCCAAATAAAAAGAACCGCAGTCGAGCGAGTATCTTTCCTCGCCCGAACTGCGGCTCAAACGCTAACTAGCGCTCCACGCATTAATTAATTTACTTCTTGGTCTCCCAGAAGATCGCGGCAATTTCATCAATCTTGGCGATCAACTTATCTGCGACTGCAACATCTTGAGTGCCTTTGGTTCCGGCAGCTCCTGCTAATTTAGTTGCGTCGTTAAAAAGTGTGTGAAGTTGTGGGTATGCCTCAAAGTGGTTTGGCTTGAAGTAATCTGTCCAGAGAACCCATAGGTGCTCTTTCACTTGATGTGAACGCTCTTCCTTGATTGCAACTGAGCGAGAACGGAAATCTGCATCTGTGTTAGCTGCATACTTTTCCATGCAAGCTTTTACTGAAAGCGCTTCGATTTTTGCTTGAGCTGGATCGTAAACGCCACAAGGTAGATCGCAGTGCGCGTAAACCGTGGTGCTTGGCTTTAGAAATGAAATCATTGGAAGTTCCCTTTCGTGCAATAAACGTTTGGTTTTTTCTTTCCTAAGTGTGACACTACCGTCTATGGGGAAATTTGGCTCGTCCGCTTGGCGCACAGTCGCAGTTGCCGGAAATTCCATGTCTCCTACGCTGGAAGAAGGGGATTGGCTGGTGGTTTCCTGGGCTACCGAACCCGCGATACCTGATTTAAAGGAGCTCAAAGTCTATGTAATTGAGCGTGCTGATCGACCAGGGGTTTACGTATTAAAACGTTTAATTGATATTGGCACTGGCGAAAATGCCGGAAAAGTTTGGGTCGAAGGCGACAATGAAGAAAGTACGGATTCGCGTCAGTGGGGCTGGATTAATGAATCCGAACTACGCGCGCGAGTGCTATTTCGATTTAAAAAAGCGAATAGCAAACGCGGTCGTAAATAATTAGCGAGTAAACGCCTCAGTCATTAGCGCTTTTGCTTCTTCTTCGTGCCAATGATGATTTCCGGTTGCAGGAGACGCGCTCGCTAGTCGAGAAACTCGACGAAGTGTGCGTCCACCAAAGCCAGTACCACCGAAATGTTCCGAAGTACCAAGTGCAATATGTGACCAAGCACCTTGATTTGCTGGTTCATCTTGTACCCAAAGAAGTGTCGCATTTGGGTGCTTAGCTGCTTCGGCTGCCATTTCAGCAGCTGGCAATGGATACAACTGTTCAACACGAACGATTGCAGTTGAATGCTCGCCATTCTTTTCGCGTTCAGCCACAAGATCGTGATAAATCTTGCCTGAACAGAAAATCAAACGAGTCGCATTAGAAACTTTGTCGTCACCAATTACTGGACGGAAAGTTCCGGAAGTGAAATCACTTAGTGCTGAAGCTGCCGCCTTTAGGCGCAACATTGACTTAGGTGTGAAGACCACCATTGGGCGACGAGCTGGATTAGCTGCATGCCAACGCAATAAGTGGAAGTAAGAAGCCGGTGTTGAAGGTTGTGCAACCGTCATATTATTTTCAGCACAGAGCATCAAGTATCTTTCAATACGACCTGATGAGTGATCTGGTCCTTGACCTTCATAGCCATGAGGTAGAAGTAGAACTACTGAAGAACGCTCGCCCCACTTTTGTAGAGCCGATGAAATAAATTCATCGATAATTGTTTGAGCACCATTGCTGAAATCGCCGAACTGGCCTTCCCACATTACAAGCGCTTCTTCGCGGACCACGGAATAGCCGTATTCGAAGCCCATTGCAGCGTATTCCGAGAGCAATGAGTCGATTACGAAGAATTGATTTTCATCTTGGATCAGACCACGAAGCGGTGTCCACTCGCTGGCATTTTCTTTATCAACAATCACAGCGTGACGATTTGAGAAAGTACCGCGACGAGAATCTTGACCAGCTAAGCGAATTGGTCGACCTTCAAGTAGCAATGAACCGAAAGCAAGAGTTTCGCCCATTGACCAGTCGATAGTGCCATCGTTTAACATTTCAACGCGCTTAGTTAGTTGCGGAACCAACTTCGGATGAATTGTGAATCCTTCTGGCACTGCAACTTGAGTCGCTGCAATCTGGCGAGCAACTGCTTCAGTTATTGAAGTATCAACTGTTGTAGGTGCTGGAACTTGTGGAATCTGACGATGAGCTGGCTGTTCTGCTTCGTGATTATGAACTGAGGCAAATACCGCTTCGAGTTGATCTTGGAAATCTTTGGCAACCGCTTCGGCTTCAACTTGTGTGATGTCGCCACGGCCAATCAAGCTTTCTGTGTAAAGAGTACGAGTGGTGCGCTTTGCATCAATTAATTTGTACATAAGCGGCTGAGTGAAACTTGGCTCGTCACCTTCGTTGTGTCCACGACGGCGGTAGCAAACCATGTCGATGACCACATCTTTATTAAACTCTTGGCGATATAGGAAAGCTAAACGAGCAACGCGAACGCAAGCTTCAGGATCATCACCGTTCACATGGAATACCGGTGCCTGAATAATCTTGGCAAAGTCGGTTGAGTAAGTTGCAGAACGAGATCCGTGTGGTGAAGTTGTGAATCCAACTTGGTTGTTAACCACAATGTGCACTGTTCCGCCGGTGCGATAGCCACGTAGTTGTGACATCTGCAGAGTTTCGGCAACTACACCTTGACCAGCAAAGGCAGCATCACCGTGCATCAAAATTGGCAGAACCGAGAAAATATCCTTGATATTTAATTTATCCTGCTTTGCCCGCACAATGCCTTCTAGTACTGGGTTTACGGCCTCAAGGTGAGATGGGTTAGCAGCCAAATAAATCTTGGTGGTTGCACCTGATTCGGCAGTGAATATGCCCTCAGTACCTAGGTGGTACTTAACATCGCCAGAACCTTGAACTTGATTCTCTTGGTAATGACCTTCGAACTCTTGGAAGATCTGACCGTGTGATTTACCGGCAATGTTTGCAAGTACGTTTAAGCGACCACGGTGTGGCATGCCGATACATACTTCATCAAGTTTTGCTTCAGCAGCTGCTGAAATAACGGCATCAAGAAGTGGAATAACTGATTCGCCACCTTCTAGTGAGAATCGCTTCTGGCCCACGAACTTGGTTTGCAAGAATGACTCAAAAGCTTCGGCGCTATTTAGTTTGCGCAGAATACGAAGTTGTTCTTCGCGAGGAACTTGTTGCGTTCCAACTTCAATATGCTCTTGCATCCACTTACGTTCAGCTGGATTTTCAATATACATATATTCCACGCCAATTGAACGGCAGTAGGAATCACGAAGAATTCCGAGAATATTGCGAAGTGGCATAAATGCTTTTCCGCCGAAACCACCAGTTGCAAATTCACGATCAAGATCCCAAAGAGTTAACCCATGTGTTTCAACTTCAAGATCTGGGTGAGAGCGCTGCTTATATTCAAGTGGATCGGTATCAGCCATCAAGTGACCGTTAGTGCGATATGCCTGAATTAATTGCTGAACGCGAGCGGTTTTTGAAATATGGTCATCGCGAGTGAAATCAAGATCAGCTGCCCAATGAATTGGTACGTAAGGAATACGAAGCGCTGCAAAAATATCTTCGTAGAAACGATCTGCACCAAGAAGTAATTCATGAATACGGCGCAAGAAGTCGCCAGATTGTGCACCTTGAATAACTCGGTGATCGTAAGTGCTAGTTAAAGTTATTACTTTGCTAACAGCCATACGGGCCAAGGTTTCATCGGATGCGCCCTGGAATTCAGCTGGGTAATCCATCGCGCCAACGCCAATAATCAAGCCCTGACCTTGAACTAGGCGTGGAACTGAGTGAACGGTTCCGATAGTGCCTGGATTAGTAAGTGAAGCAGTAGTTCCTGCGTAATCTTCAACTGTTAGCGTGCCACCACGCGCTTTGCGGATAACTGCTTCATAAGCGCTAACGAATTGTGCGAAATCTAAATCTTCGCAACCCTTAATTGATGGAACTAATAATTGACGTGAACCATCGGGCTTAGCAAGATCGATCGCAATTCCAAGATTGATATGTTCTGGTTGACCGATAGCAGGCTTGCCATCAATTTCGCCATAGAAAACATTCATCTCTGGCATTGCACGCATCGCTTTAATCATGGCGTAGCCAATAATGTGAGTGAACGAAACTTTTCCACCACGAGTGCGCTTCAAATGATTATTAATAACAATGCGGTTGTCGATCATCAATTTTGCCGGAATTGCGCGAACACTTGTTGCGGTCGGAACAGTTAGTGAAGCTTCCATACTTTGCACAACTCGCGCGCCAACTCCACGAATTGGAGTTAATGATGATGCTGCAGGTGTTACTAAAACTGGAACTGGCTTGGTAACTGGGTCTGCTGGTGTCGGAGCAGTTGTTACAACTGGCGCAGTTACTAATGGTTGTTGTGTTTGAACTGGAGCAACTGGTGCCGGAGTTGCAACAGGTGCTGCTGCTTGTGCTTGCATCGCTTTAGGAATTGGTGGAACGCCAGCTTTCGGAGCAGCTGCAGCGTTTTGACCAGCAATGCCGTTCTTTGTGAAGTATTCAATCCAAGCTTGGTCAACTGAGGTGGGATCTGCGAGGTATCGCTCTTGCATTTCCTCGACTAACCAATCGTTAGCACCAAAATCGATATTTGAATCGGAAGCCGACACTGGCTTTCTCCCCTTGTTAGTAGCGATCTACCCTTGAAGTCTACCGAGGTGAGCCCCAATGACTAAAGTCGTCTAGTCAAAGATGGCAGCGCAATTTAAGCGATATTGGGCACATTTAGCAGTGAGCGGCTAAGCCGAGAGAAAGTCAGCAACTTCGGCAGCTGCCGGATAAGAGCTTTGCGCCCCTAGCCGAGTAACACTTAGCCCTGCAGTTTGGCAGCCCAAGGCCGCAGCCTTTGCTGGTGTCATTTGAGTAGCCAGCCCGAATGCAAAAGAGCCAACGAAACAATCACCGGCACCAGTAGTGTCGACAGGTTTAACTTTTTGAGCAGCAACTTTGGTGATCGTGCCATCGGCGATTACGACGCCGTCTTCACCCAAAGTGACTACCAAATTAATCTTCTGGGCAGCTGCAAAATCTGCAATCACTTCAGGCGAACTCGGATCTAAATGTTGCGGGTGTAAGTCTTGGAATTCGTGACTATTTGGAATTAACCAATCTGTGACCGCTAAAAGGTCGGCCGGAATTTCTCGATACGGAGCCGGATTTAAGATCGTGGTGATTCCTAATTTGCGAGCCGCGGCAAATGCAGCAGTTGTAACTTCAACTGGAATTTCAAACTGCCCGATTACAACTTTTAAATCTGCTATCGAATTAATTGCATTTTCGACTTGGGCAACAGTTACTTTCGCGTTAGCGCCCGGAACTACGATGATGCGATTATCGCCATCACCATCGACCCAAATCGGTGCCACGCCACTTGAACCTGGCACAGTCGCTAGATATTGAGTGTTTACACCTTGATCGACAAAATTCTTGATCGCAGATTGCCCAAAAACATCATCGCCAACTGCACCAACCATGTAAGTCTGAACACCTAGGCGAGCTGCCATTACAGCTTGGTTTGCACCTTTGCCGCCAAAACCAATTGCAAAATCTTTGCCGGTAACAGTTTCACCACGTTCTGGAATTTGATCGGAGTAAGCAACCATGTCGATATTGGTGCTACCAACAACTGCAATGCTGACCATTACTTTTCTTCACTTTCCGGAACAATTGTTACTGCGCAATAAATGATTATTGCGGCAACAATAACTAGCGGCAGGGCAACAAACCAGAGGCCGCCTTCAAACTGATATTTGGCTACGCCGAGCGCAATTAAATTCGCCAATACTGCCGGAGCGCGGCCAAAGCGACGCTTATTCTTAAAAGAATAGGCACATGCCAGCAGGCCTAATCCGCCCAATAATGAGAAAAGAAGCACCCCAAGAAATGGCAAGATTTCAACAGAGCCTGCCACGGAAATATTTTCTCTAGTTAAATCTAGGTATAAAACAAAGACACCTAGGGCTAATACGACAGCTCCTTCTAAATTAAGCAGGGCTGTCACGATGTTACGACGAGCAGATTGACTGAGATGCTTCTTTGATTCAGCGCTCACATCACTCTCCTTCGTTTAATCTTGAGATGAGTAATCTAATGGAAAAACCGATTTTCGAACCAATCTCACACGATGGCCGCCATGATTCGTTAACTAATTTGCTGGCACCGCCACTTTATTACCAGGAGATGGCTCGTGAACTTGCGCGGTTTCAGAGAAGTGCAATTGAACTTTGCGCAATTAGGTTAGAACTTCCAGCGACTGCAAGCGTTGAGGAAATTGTGGCCTTTGCCGATGCTTTATCAAACAACGCAAGGGCTGAAGATTTAATTGCCCGAATTGGTCAATTTGAATTCGCGTTACTTGTGCGCGGTGATTTATCGGTAGTCGAAAAATTCATCGCCAGAATTGATTTTGAAATTGAAATTTCGTACGCATGCGTGGCACCTATAGCCGGTGAAGTAACCCTTGAGTTACTAAACCGGTTAGATCAAATCGAATTAACGAGGGCGACGACGACGTTCGTTTGAGTTAGGGCGAGGGCGACGATTGCCGCGACTTGGACCCTTGTTCTCCATCACAGGTGCAACATATGGAATACCTGAAGGCTCAACTGCGCCAGTGATCTGAATTAATTCATTAGACATTGGTTCGACGTGAACGAATATCGGAGTCACACCTGCGCGTGAAGTTAAGGACTTAACACCAGATTGACTCTTGGTGGTTGAAAGCAATACAACATTGCCTTCTTCGCCAGCTCGAGCCGTACGACCAGAACGGTGCAAGTAATCCTTGTGATCAGTTGGTGCATCAAAGTGCACAACCAACGAAATTCCATCAACGTGAATGCCGCGAGCTGCCACATCTGTTGCAACTAGGGCTGCGTTAGGGGTTTCCTTAAATAGCGCCAAGGTACGAGTACGAACAGCTTGTGACTTACCACCGTGAAGTGCGCCAACTGGAACACCAGCATGTGCCAACTTGTCAGCTAAGCGATCGGCACCACGTTGGGTCTTTACGAACAAGATGGTCTTGCCACTGCGAGATGCAATCTGCGCAGTTACATCATCTTTATCGGTGGTCTGCATTGTTAGTACGTAGTGCTTCATTGTTGAAACTGAAGCACGGTCGTTCTGCAATGAGTGAGTCTTTGGATTGTTTAGATACTTTTTAACTAGCGCATCTACGCCACGGTCAAGAGTTGCTGAGAACAACAAGCGCTGTCCATCTGGCTTAGCTTGATCAAGAATTTCTTTAACAACAGGTAAGAAGCCCATATCTGCCATTTGATCGGCTTCATCAAGAACGGTGATCTGTAGATCATCTAGTTGAACTTCGCCCTTATCAAGTAAATCAATTAAACGTCCTGGCGTTGCAACCAAGATTGGACAAGATTGGCGCATCGCTGTGATCTGCTTGCCGTAAGGCATTCCGCCGGCGATTACTACTGAATCAAGACCAATTGATTTAGCAAGTGGTGTTAAAACTTCATCAATCTGCTGCGCTAATTCACGAGTCGGTGTTAACACCAAACCAAGTGGCTTATGTGGCTTTGCTACTCGACCATTTAAGTTAGTGAGCATTGCTAAACCGAATGCAAGTGTTTTACCTGAACCAGTTTGGCCACGGCCCAAAATGTCATTGCCAGCAAGAGCATCAGGCAGTGTTGCAATCTGAATTGGGAATGGATGGTTGATTCCTTGCGCGGTAAGGCGCTCAACTAATTTAGGTGCAATACCTAATTCAGCGAAAGTCATGGTGATTGCTGTTTTAGGTGTGGCATCAATCAAATTAGCATCAGCTAAGTTCGCTGAAATGTAATTATCGTCAGCGCCAAAATCAGTTGTTGCTGAGTGAGTGCGACCGTATGCACTTGATGTGCGCTCTGGACGGTTATAAGAGTTAGTGCGATCTTCAGAACGCTTGAAATCGCGAGCGGCATTTTCGCTGCGCTTTCCTACGCCCGGCACATATTTTTCGCGCTTGCGTGGTTCAAAGTTTGGACGACCATCATTACTGCGATTTGCACGAGCTTTAGCGGCATCGCGACGAGTTGATGGAACTGTGTCTGCATTGCGAGAAGTTTCAGTATTGCGAACTGGTGCTGGATTGCGATCAGGACGTGTTGCGCGCTCTGCCACAAACTTAGTTGCGCGAGTCTCTGGCTTTTCACGCTTGTCGGTAAAAGTCTTTTTGAATGCGGGTTTTTCGCTGCGTGGTGCGTCATTACGTGGACGGTCATTACGAGCACGATCTGAAGCAGGACGCTCGGCGCGTGGACGATCAAAAGAGGGACGATCAGATGCTTTGCGTTCAGATGTATTGCGATCTGGGCGACCTGTTGATGGGCGCGCTCCGCGATCATTACGTGGCGAAGATGAACGAGTATCCGATGAACGTGGTGCTGACGTGCGTGACTTACCAGATGTTGGCTTTGATGAACGAGAACGTTCAAATACTGGAACTTCGGTATTTCCATCTACTGGCTTTTCAGCGCGTGGTTTAGAAACTTTTGATTCGGCATAACGCTTTGCACGTAACTTCGAACGCTCTAGGTTGCGAGCTTCTTTCTTGGAAACGGTACGTGGATCAATATCGGCATAACGACGTGAAGCAGATTCTTTCTGCGCCGTTGTTTTATTTGCGGGCTTGCCAGCTTTAGCTGCAGCAGCTCGTCGAGCTTTGCCTGGGGCAGGGGTACGTGGTTGTAGAGCCATAGAAAATCAACACCAATCAAGACGTAAACAAGCGCGTCTTGGTTTGACTCAAATTGGTCAGGGTGGAGATAAGACTCGCAAGAAAGTGCAATTTTGCACTTGTGTGGGGGAAGTACTTTGCTTCGGTCGAAGCAATGCCTAATTCTACCTTGGATTATT
>JACCDP010134813.1_pt1 | contig 10508 bp, 8 predicted proteins | sample 7445841 | NCBI WGS metagenome assembly JACCDP01 (sample SAMN15323441, study PRJNA562643) | freshwater metagenome | isolation source: river surface water | place: USA:Blue River Watershed | collected 2017-08-17
AATCGTTTTTCTTACATTAGGGTTCAATTTAAGTAATTTTCAAACGTTATTTATGAAAAATAAATCAAACCTTTTACGCATTGCTTTCTTATTCATTGCACTCGGTATTTTTGGTGCTGTTTCAGCGACTGTAAATGCTCCAAAGCCGCTTAAAATATTAGTATTTTTTGAAACAAAAGGCTACTATCATAGTTCAATTCCAGTGGCTGTTGCTGCGCTTCAAAAATTAGGACAAAGCAATAACATGCTGGTAGACACAACCTCTGAATCGGCTACTTTTTTACAACCAGATTTAGATAAATACAATGCCATTGTATTTATGAGTACCACCGGTGACGTATTTAATGATCAGGAACAAGGGGCTTTTAAAAAGTATATTAATAATGGCGGGGGATTTGTGGGGATACATGCAGCCACCGATACAGAGTATGGATGGCCATGGTACAATCAACTCGTAGGTGGTTATTTTAAAAGTCATCCCAATCAACAAGAGGCGGTATTAAATGTATTAGATGGTAAACATGCATCTACCAAACATTTACCTGCGCAGTGGAAACGCTTTGATGAGTGGTATAATTTCAAAGACATGCAACCTGGTTTACATATTCTTATGACCATTGATGAAAAGTCGTATGAAGGTGGCGAAATGGGCGCTTCGCATCCAATGGCATGGTACCACAAATTTGATGGAGGAAAAGCTTTTTATACTGAGCTTGGGCATACCAACGAATCATATGAAGATCCCTTGTTTCTCATTCATATATTGGGTGGTATACAGTATGCGGCTAAATAGCTGCAAGTGCTCCTGTAATATCTGCAAGTATATCGTCTCTGTGCTCTAGTCCAACGCTAATACGGATGAGTCCGGGTGTAATGTTTACGGCAAGTCTTTCTGCCTCGGATAATTTTGCGTGTGTAGTGCTTGCAGGGTGAGAAGCAATACTTCTGGTGTCTCCAAGGTTAGCGGTGACTGACAACATTTTTAAGTTGTTCAAAAATGTTTTACCAGCTTCTAGTCCGCCCTTTAATTCAAAACAAACAATACCACCACCATTTGTCATTTGTTTTTTAGCAACTTCATGTTGTGGATGACTTGCTAAAAATGGGTATCGTAATGTTGCAATGGCTGCATGATTTTCGAGTGCTTCAGCAATAAATAAAGCATTGGATGCATGTCTTTCCATACGAACATCTAATGTTTCGATGCTTTTGCTTAAAAGCCAAGCATTAAATGGAGATAGTGCAGGTCCTGTGCTTCTGCAAAACAAATAAATATCTTTAATCAGTTCTTTTTTACCCACTACTATGCCACCTAAAACTCTACCTTGTCCATCTATCCATTTTGTTGCTGAATGTACCACTAAATCGGCACCAAAGTCTATGGGACGCTGGTTTACAGGGGTTGCAAAACAGTTGTCTACATTTAAAATGATGTTGTGTTTTTTTGCAACTCTGCCAATCATTTCTATATCTAAAATATCTAGACCTGGGTTAGTAGGTGTTTCTAGATAAATCATTTTAGTATTTGGGGTAATAGCAGCTTCCCATTCAGCTTCTGTAGCGGTAGCTAACACATAAGATGTTTCGATACCATAATTAGGAAGGTATTTTGCAATCACGGTATGGGTACTTCCAAAAATAGAATTACAAGAAAGTAAATGGTCACCTTTTTTTAATAGCGCCATAAAGGAGCCAAAAACAGCACTCATACCGGAGGCGGTTGCGTAACCGGCTTCGGCACCTTCTAGTGCACAAATTTTATCTGTAAATTCCTGCACATTGGGATTGCTAAATCTGCTATAGATATTATCATTGGTTTCATCGGCAAAAGCAGCGCGCATACTTTCAGCGTCATCAAAACAAAAGCTGCTTGTCAAATAAAGTGGACTGCTATGTTCCATTTCATTTGTTTGCGTGGTTCTAATTCTTATGGCGTCTGTTTGCGGCTTTGACATAGTGGTGTTGTGTACTTTACAGCAAAGGTAAGGTTCGTAAACTAGCTACCACTACTCGCTTTCTAAAATATTTTATGTCTAGTGATGAACTTGTAGTTATTTTGTGCCTCATGCAGTCTCAAATCCAATACCTGAAATACAAACAGCCGTTCGTTTTAGAATGTGGTGAGGTGTTGCCAAGCTTAACTATTGCCTACCACACCTATGGAGCGCTTAATGCATCTGGTACCAATGTAGTATGGGTATGTCATGCATTAACGGCAAATGCGGATGCTCGTGATTGGTGGAAGGGCTTAATAGGAAATGATGCACTCATTAATGAGCAGGATTATTTTATTGTTTGTGCAAATATTATTGGCTCTTGTTATGGCTCTACGGGTCCATTAACCGAAAATCTAAATACAGGTGCTCCATACTATTCAAGTTTTCCTGCTGTAACCATTAGGGATATGGTAAAGGCGCATGTTATTTTAAGAGAAGCCCTCGGTATTAAGTCCATTGCACTTTTAATGGGTGGAAGTATGGGAGGATATCAAGTGCTTGAATGGGCGCTACTTGAACCCGCCGTTATTCAAAAATTATTTTTAATTGCAACTTCGCCTTCGGAGAGTGCTTGGGGTGTTGCCATTCATGCCGCACAACGTTTAGCGATTGAAGCAGATGCAACATGGAAAAATATGGATGCAAATGCTGGTAATGCCGGGTTAAAAGCGGCGCGTGCCATTGGCATGTTAACCTACCGTAACTATCAAATTTTTAAGGAGGCACAAACTGATCCTGATTTAGAAAAAATAGATGGTTATAAGGCGGCTTCCTATATCAATTACCAAGGTGACAAGCTCGTTCAAAGATTTAATGCCTATACCTATTGGTTACTCACTAAATCTATGGATAGTCATAATGTATCCAGAGGAAGAGGCATGGATTTAATGCAAACCTTAAAAAGTATCATAATGCCTACTTTAATTATAGGCATCAAAAGCGATATTTTATGTCCATTAGAAGAGCAGCGATTTATGGCTGCTCATTTATCCAATGCACAACTTGTAGAAATTGATTCTAGCTACGGACATGATGGTTTTATTATTGAAACCAAACAAATCACATCACATCTAGCCGCCTTTTTACAGTAGGTCTTTACTGAGGATGGTATATGCTTTTGGCGTTTTTATACACTTCTGCTTTATTTAGCGTCATCTTTTTTGTTTGCTGACGTGTATACATTTCCATTTGGTCTGTGTAATGTGGCGAATCCTTTTGTGCAGAAGCGCCATATACATTCAGCGATTCAATTTGTGGGCCGTCTTTTGTAAACCTTACCAGCTCTATGTATGCGTCTCCCTGGTTGCCTTTCCATTTACCATCTTTGTAAGGAACCGAATACATCGGCGCAAGTACATCTGGTAGTCCAGGTAGCGGAATTTCTTTAGTGCCTCTTACAAGCTTTTGCACTTCACCTAAATTGATATTTGTTTTGCCAAAATCTTTGAGCATGGTTTGTTTAGCTTCTCTTAATAATTGTGCGGCAAGTGATTTGCTAATGGTTTTATTTTGTAAGTACAATGCTTTGTTGTTGCTGGCAGCTGCTTGTACAAAAAAGAAAGTCCCCGCTCCAAAATTATCTACGTCAGAATTTCTGTTCCAATTATTGAGTTGCGTAATGATGTCTGCAATGTCTGGAAATTCGGTACTGTTCAATAAAAAAACGCTGTCTATTTTACTTGGAAAATAAAATGAAGAAGGAAATTGTCTGTCAAATTTAATACGCTTAAAATCTTCGTAACTCACTTTGTTTAATGGACGGATAAGTTCGTCAAAACGCATGCTCCTATTGTTTTCTAGGGTTTCGTAACCCATGGTAGCATCTATAATGACAGGGTTGTCCGTTCCTAATGTGCTATGAAAAGGAGAGTGGTTGGTATTGTAAACGTAACCCGCTTTAGGTTGCAACACTTGTGGTAAATCTGCTAGGGGATGAAGATCTGTCCAAAGTGTTTTGCTGGTATTGCCTGGTAATGTTGTTTTCCAATTATAACTTTTGTCTCTCACCGGAATGCGTCCATTACTGATATAAAAAATAGTATCGTAGCGGTCTGCGTATACAATATTGTATCCCGGAATGGCAAGCATATTAAGTGCTTTTTTAAACTCGGTAAAGTTTTTAGCCTTGTTAAATGTATACCACTGTTCTAGTCCTCTAATATCCATTTGAGCAGGCATGCGAATAGCAAAAACGCCTCTTGGTGTTATAATAGTTGGTCCGTATTTGCTCCAATATGCTTTTTTGCTGAGTGGTACAATGACACCCGCAATTTTTACTTTAAGTGGCGCCGATTTTGTTTCAAGTGTTTCCCAGGCACCATCAAATTTGTATTGCAATTTGTTAGCAGGGTTCATTTCTAATTGATACACGTCTAATTTGTCTGGGGCATTTACGGTGTGCGCCCATCCTAGGTATTCGTTACAGCCATGTAAAATACAAGGTGCGCCTGGAAAGTTGGCACCGATAATGTTCCAGCCGTCTTCGCTACATAAATGTGCTTCGTAAAAGGCAACAGGGCCTTCTAGTGGTTGGTGTGCATTGATGTCTAGATAAACTTGCCCGTCGGTGGTTTTTGCGCTATTAAATGCAAATGCATTACTGCCTGCTGTTTTATAATTTTCTAGTAATGGAACGGTGCCTCCAAAAATGGAGCTTAATGCTTTGTCAGCCCCAGATAGTACACAAAGTTGAAGCACCGAATACTGTACCATATCTTTTTGGGTAACTGGAAATATTTTTTTGAGTAATACTTTTGAAGGGTGTGCGGCAGCATACGCATTCAACCCAGCAGCATAACCTTCTAGTAATTTTTTAAAAGCTGGACTTAGGTCCGATTCGTATTTTGCTTCTACAAGTTCAGGGATACGCAGTAAGTGAATAATATAATCTATGGATGCACCCTTTTTACCTTGGTACTGAGCCAGCATAGATTTGCCCGCCATTAAAGATTGTTGAATGGTTTCAAAATCATCTTCGGCGTGGGCCCAAGCTAAGCCGTATGCCACATCAGGGTCTGTTTTGCCAAAAATATGGGGCACCCCAAAACTGTCTCTAATAATGTCTATAGAAGCCGGGTTTATTTGTGCGGTTGCCCAGTTGTAGGTTAACATGAAGCAGGTAACAAGTAGTAAAGTGCGTTTCATAATGTAAAGTGTAACCAGTATAACAACAATAAGGCTAAAGTGTTTATTATTTATTAGCGTCGTATCTTTGTGTCAAATTAATGGTATGGGAATTTTCAAACAATTAAAAGAGTATCTCTTTATTTCTAAAAGAGACCCGAACGAGCCGCGCACTCAGTGGATGAAATATATGCATGGCATGAACCGTATTTCTCTTTTTATGTTTTTGATAGCGGTTCTGATTGTTTTATTTAAAGCATTCATATTACCCCTCCTGAATAAATAATTTTGGTCCTGCAAGTGCCACAATTTCTTGGGCAACTTTTGCAGAAGCCTCTCCGCCGCCTGCTGCAAGAAGCGTATGTAACATTTGGTAATTATCCATCACTTCTTTTATGTTGGCTTCATTTTCTGTGATATTACGGAGAGCAGTTGTTAAATGCTGTTCCGTTAAATTTTCTTGAATGATTTCTTGGACAATCTCTTTGTCCATAATCAAATTTACTAGCGATATAAATTTTATTTTTACCAGTCTCTTTGCTATTTGATAAGAGAACTTACTGGTTTTGTAGCACACAACTTCGGGCACCTTAAATAAAGCTGTTTCCAGTGTTGCTGTGCCACTAGTTACAAGCGCTGCATCAGCAATACTTAGTAAATCGTAAGTGCTATTTTTAATAAGTTTTACATTAGCGTAGCCCATTAAAAAACGGTTATAAAATGGAGCGTCTTGCCCTGGGGCCTGTGCCACCATAAAAGTATAGTTGGGAAAATGTGGCGTAACACTTAGCATGATGGGAAGCATTTTAACAATCTCTTGCTTTCTACTGCCTGGCAGTAATGCAACTACTTTTTTATTGTCTGTGACCAGTGGGTTGGTGCTTTTAAAAGATTCAATCACACGTAGTAGTGGATGACCTACATAAGTTACATCCCAATTCCATTTATTTTTAAAATACTCTTTTTCGAAAGGTAGTATGCAAAACATTTTATCGATACATACTTTCATTTTTTTAACCCTGTTTTCTTTCCATGCCCAAACCTGCGGAGCGATATAGTATACCACTTTGCAACCATGTTTTTTTGCCCAATCCGCAATGCGTAAATTAAAACCTGGGTAGTCTATTAATACTAGTACATCAGGTTGCCAAGCTTCTATGTCTTGCTTGCAAAATTTTATGTTTTGTAAAATAGTGGGGAGGTTTTTGATCACTTCCAAAAATCCCATAAAAGCTAGGTCTCTATAATGCTTAACAAGAGAGGCGCCTGCATCCTTCATGAGGTCTCCGCCCCAAGCTCTAATGCTGGCTGCAGGATCTAAATGTTTAATTTCCTTGATAAGGTTGCTGCCGTGTAGGTCTCCACTAGCTTCTCCTGCAATAATATAGTACTTCATAGGCTTCTCGCAATTTACGTTAGATGGCCCAAAATGTTAATAAAACTAAAAAAATAGTTAAAAAACTAAAAATTTAGTTGTTAAACTAAAAAAATAGTTTTAGCATTGTGTTTCAAATGTAAACGTCACATGAAACCATTAACAAAAGCAGAAGAGCAAGTGATGCAGCAGGTGTGGAAATTATCCAGTGCCTATTTAAAAGATATTGTTGAGTCGTATCCTATGCCACGTCCGCATACCAATACGGTAGCAACGCTTGTAAAAATACTCGTTGATAAAGGATATATCGGTGTAGAAGCGATGGGTAGGGTACACCGTTATTTCCCTTTAGTTAGTAAAGAAACGTATTCTACGAGCTCCATAAAATCACTGGTGGACGCGTATTTTGAGGGCTCTTTTAGTGAAGCCGTTTCTTGTATGTTGCAGCAAAAGGAAATCAGTGTTAGTGAATTGGAGCTTTTATTGGATCAGTTAAAACAATCAAAAAACTAAGTCATGTATTCTACACTCTATTATCTTTTACAGGTGCTTGTATGTAGTGCTGTTTTGATGGTGTATTATTTATTGGTATTGCGTAATAAAAAATTTCATCAGTACAACCGCTTTTATTTACTAAGCGTTGCACTTGTTTCATGGATTGTTCCTTTAATCAAAATATTTTGGCAACAGGAAAGGTCTGGTGTTAGACAAGTTGATTTATTAAATGTTGTTGCAGTCAATAATTCTGAGATGGAAGCCTTGGTTACATCTAAACAAGAATCACTTGACCTGTTATCGCTTTTGCCAAATTTGTATATAGGGGTATCTGTTTTTTTAGCAATTGCGATACTTGTTTCACTCTATAGAATCTATAAAATTTATAAAGAACATGAGTGTACCAACCTTCAACAATTTTATTTAGTAATGACCCGTGAAAAGGGGACGCCCTTTTCGTTTTTTAGTTATATTTTTTGGAATGCCGAAATTGATATCCAAACACCTGCTGGCAAACAAATTTTGCAACATGAGTTAACGCATGTTACACAGTATCATTCTATTGATAAAATAGTGATACAGTTAAATTTGATTGCGGGTTGGTTCAATCCTTTCTTTTGGCTACTTAAAAAAGAGCTGGACATGATCCATGAATTTATTGCCGATAAAAAATCGGTAGAACATGGCGATACTGCCAGCTTTGCTCAAATGTTGTTGACAACGGCGTATCCGGGTCAGCAATTTCCGCTCACCAATCCATTCTTTTTTTCACCCATTAAACGAAGATTAAAAATGCTTACCAACACAAAAAATCCAACCTTCAATTATCTAAGAAGGCTTATCGTACTCCCGCTTTTAGCGGTGGTTGTTTTGTTGTTTGCTTTTAGAGCAAAAGAAAACACAAGTGCTACTTCACCTCTTTCAAAAACCTATACCGTGGTGTTAAATCCAGGACATGGTGGAGAAGATAAAGGTGCTATTGCAGCCGATGGAACAACGGAAGCTCAATTATCATTAGAAATTGTTCGTCAAATACAAGCCCTCAATAAAAACGAAAAAATTAAACTCGTCTTAACACGTGATGCAGATGTAATGCAGTCAGTGGTAGCTGTATCTGATTTTGCAAATGCACAATCTCCAGATTTATTTGTTTCTATTCACTTGAACAGTGTTGAAGGCAATTCTGCAAACAAAACAAAATATGAAGGTGCTGAAATTTATATGGCTTCAAAAGATAAGGCAGTTAATTATGATGCTAATTATAAATTGGCTAATAATTTAGCGGCTACATTGCAAGAAGTAGGTACGCCATTTAATGGGGTGAAAACCAGAAATAATGGTATTTGGGTATTACAGGCAGTTCAATGCCCGTCGGCACTTATTGAAGCGGGCTACCTTAGCAATAATAAAGAACTTGCTAAAATTAAAGATGCGGGTTATCAACAAAAGTTGGCAGCTAGTATTTTAAAAGGGATTGAAAATTATTTAGTAGATCAAGAGAAAGGTACTTCTATTGAAGTAAAAGACACTACTAAAAAAGTGATCATTGTTCAAGGATATAAAATTTCACCAGAAGACACTTTAATTGCATCAAAAGGAAATAATAAATCTTCTGTTGTTATTAAAATGGATGCAGCAGGTGGAGCTAACAATGGACAAAAGCCACTGTATGTTTTAGATGGAGAAATTATTTCTGAATCAATTATGAAAGTCATTGATCCTAATAAAATAGAAGCCATCAATGTTTTAAAAGGTCCATCTGCTACATCATTATATGGAGACAAGGGTAAAGATGGCGTTATCATGATCACTACAAAAGCAGGTAATGCTGGCAAAGAAGATAGAGGTCCAATAGTTGTGCGAGGTTATAAAATGGATCCAGCTAATCCAAAAGCAGATGATCATTTTGAGATTGTTACTGATTCTGTTATAACAAATGGCAAAACTGTTTTTATCAAGTCAGGTAAGTTGGCGGAAGCAACAATGATTTCAAAAAACTTTGATGGTTCAGGAAATCCAATCATTATACAAACAGAGGGGAAGAAAGTAGTTAGTTCACTTAACGTAAACCCTGCTCTGATTTTTATTGACGGTGAGAAAAAAACAAAGAAAGAAATGGAAGAAATTTCACCTGATCAAATAAAATCAATTGATATTATTAAAGGCGATGCGGCTATTAAAGCATATGGCGCTGAAGCTAAGGATGGTGTAATTAAAATTACCACCAAGAAAAAAGTAAATCTATAAAAACCACTTAACGGCTAAGGACGCAATTGCATAGAAACAAGTTGCAATAAATACGCCCTTAGCCGTTTTGTCTTTTTGCGCATTAATGTACAGCGTAAAAACAACCGCGTTACATATAAGGCAAAGGCTTACAATTGCTGTTAGTAAAGACTTTTGTAAAATAAGTACTTCAAAAAATTCGGCAATTGTGAAACGGCTAAATTTATAAAAGTAATATCCAAAAAGCCCTACAATGGGAGTGATGCAGCCAAGTAGGATGCCAAGTTTTATATCGTCTCTTTTAAATATCATAATTTCCATTTTGTTTCTAGGGTCTTTTTAAGGCCATAGTGTGTAAGGTCAAATTGAACGGGTACTACACTTACATAATTGTTTTTGAGTGCCCATGAATCGGTGTCTTTGCCTGATTCTAAATTTTTAAATTCGCCGGTTAGCCAATAATATTTTTTTCCATGTGGATCTTTTCTTTGGTCAAACTTTTCTTCGTATTTGGCATAAGCTTGTCTACAAATTTTTATCCCTTTAATTAATTTTTCATCTACAGCAGGGATGTTGACATTTAAACAAAGGTGTTTGTCTAGTGGCTTGCCCGCTAACATTTTTTCTACAATAATGCGCACGTATTTTTGTGCGCCAGAAAAATCGGCGTCGATACTATAATCGAGTAATGAAAATCCAATACTAGGAATACTTTCGATTGATGCTTCTAATGCTGCTGACATGGTGCCAGAATAAATAACATTGATAGAGTGGTTGGCGCCATGGTTGATGCCACTCAGGCAAATGGTTGGCTTTTTATGTAATACAACATCTACCGCAAGTTTTACGCAATCTACAGGCGTGCCACTGCAGCTGTAGGTTTCTACGCCATCAAACATATGGAGTTTTTGAAGCCTTAGGGGGTGACCAATGGTAATGGCATGACCCATACCACTTTGCGGCTTATCAGGGGCTACAACAACAATACGGCCTAGTCCTTTAACCGCTTCAACAAGGGCTTTGATGCCTGGGGCTGATACACTGTCGTCATTGGTTATTAAAATGGTAGGTAGTTCCTTAGTCTTTGCTAATTTTGCCATGGGTGCAAGATACAAATAGAAAAATACTAAAAATAAATTTGGTAATACTAAAAATATTAGTATTTTGCAGCTAAATCAATTAGTTATGTCAAACGCCGGAAAAAATTTACGTCACTTGCGCAAGCAGCGTGGTTGGACCCAGGAAGAATTTGCAAACAAGCTAAACATTAAAAGAAGCCTTGTTGGCGCTTA
>JACCDP010522733.1_pt1 | contig 10507 bp, 10 predicted proteins | sample 7445841 | NCBI WGS metagenome assembly JACCDP01 (sample SAMN15323441, study PRJNA562643) | freshwater metagenome | isolation source: river surface water | place: USA:Blue River Watershed | collected 2017-08-17
AAAAAGAATCAGAACACAATGCATTATCATATACGTAAACACGAAGAACAAGTATCACATACGTGCAAAGTCTGTAAAAAAGGTTTCCTCCAGAAACAAACCCTCGAATTACATATGAAATCCAGGCACGCGGACTACTTAAAGGAACAAGGCTCAGAAGCAAAGAAAATCCAATGCCCATTTGACGATTGTACATTCTCAGCGTTAACAAAGGGAAACTGCATCATTCATTGCCTTAGAATCCACTTTCAAGATGAAATTAAGAAAATTATGACATTTGATGATGAAAACAAAACATATAATTGCGAAGAATGCGCCAAAGAGTTTAATAGTTCGTGTGCATTCTATTATCATTGCAAAGGATGTCTGACGGTTGATGAAGATTCTGACAAATATCAGAGACTTCAACAAATTATGACGTAACGACTATAGAATACATTACATTAATACCTTTATTATTAACAATTTAGAATTTACAATTTATCATTTATAATATCAATAACTCATTCAAATAAACCAAAAACCAATCCCACTTATTTTTTCTCATTTGTATCGAGTTGATTCACAATTGAATACAAGTGATAACCACCCGCAGCAAAAGCGGTCATAATCATCAACTCATATCCAAAGCGTGGTGTATCTTTTTTACCATAACCAACAAAAATCAATAAGGGTGCAACAAGAAGAACGTGAATAGCATTTACCCAAGCGTAATTAGAGCGACGGGACCACCGTAGAAAGAGTTTGTAACCGTGATAGGCCAGAATAACAAAACCTAACACCAAGATGCCAGTGAACAACCAATCTGGACATTTAGAGCGAGCAAACCCTACATACAGAAACAACGGGACAACGAATACTAAGTGAAACAGTGACAGAATAAAATGGGAATCCATTTGAAGAGTTCTAAAACACCCAAAGAAAATTATTCAAATGTCTCTGATACATAATCGCAAATATCCACAAATCCCTTGATAACACTAATAAACATCTCAATATCACGCTTCTTATCCGCAATCATACTCGCTTTAGGTTCCCTAGCCCGCTCATCTGCATCATAGATGAACTCAAGGAGCAATGTGTGAACATATCGAATCCGTTTATCATCTGATTTAGCTAAGCTACGATTGTAAACAATTCTTCTGCTAAATGGGACAAGTACTTCATTGATCAAGAATAGTAAATCATAACGCTTATCATCAAGAATAAACGGAAGTCGAATGGGGTCCGATAAATCTGGATAATATATAGCAAGTCCAAAGTCTAAGAGCAGCAATTTATAAAAATCGCCAGATTTCAAATTAGATTCCTTGGTAGGCACAGTTAGGGCAATATTTCCTATATGCAAATCTCTATGCATTATACCGTTATCGTGCAGCTGTTGCACAGCAGTAATAACATAACGAAACTCATTAATGAGATAGAGTATATAGGATGAATCAAGTTCTATGTTTGTTTTACCGTCCAGAATACTATCAAGAGAAAGCCCGCAGAACTTTGTAATCAATAAGGTGCTTCTGTCCTCAAAGTCATTGTTACTGTTATTGCTGTTGCTACCATTATTATTCCAACTCCAACTGTTTCTGCTTCTATTTCCATTATTGTTGTTACGATTACTATAAGACCCCCTTTCATTACCGCTATTACTATCATTCCCATTATTGCCCCGTCTTAAAGACGTCAAACCAGATTTGCAGATAAATTCAGGTAAACAGTAGTAATCCGCATAATTCGGTATTTTTTCGCGAATGATATCGCTTATACGCAACTCCTTTTCCGCTTCTAAGATATCTGTTAACTTGGATACATATTCATCAGATGCATATTTCTCAAAATATTCGCGTTTCTTATTAGCACAAGGAAATGGAGGTCTATGAACTATACCCGCTACACCGCGACCGAGCTCTTTAAATCCCCGTAATTGGTTCAAACTGCGAACATTGCGTCGTGTTCGAATATTTTTGGACTTGCGTATTTCTGTGCTCCGTGCACGCCTCTTTGTCTTTATGCGCTTCCTGGCAGATCCACGCATTTTCTAAAGGCCTCTAGTAATACCGTAGAACTTAAGTTGATATTTCTGATATTATTTGATATAGTTTAAAGATAATGCATATATATAGAGTAATATATAACTTATTCCTTCAACACAATGTTTAGTAAATACAGATGTTATTCACTGCATACAGAAAATGGTGAGGAGAAAGAACCACTGGAACAACAAAACATAACGCAAGAACCAAATGAACAGCAACAACAAAACACACAAGAACAAGAACAAGAACAACCATTTCACTGTCTTAAAAAGCGCAAAAGCATTCTCATCTTTTCATTAACGAATACATTGTATAATGAATGTGCATTTGAAGTACATCGACTGCTAAATGAAGAAACCAAAGATGTAACAAAGTCCACTGAAAGAGTTATAACTCGCCTGAAAGACTATTGCAGAGACCGATTTGGTGAAGACATCCATCAATGTATGACACATAATGTAGAGTTAACAGATGTAATCCAATCACTTCTGGAAACTATTCTAAAGACGGGTACGGATACAATTAAATTAAAGCAGATTTATACTGCATTCTTTTTCAGATTAGCGAGATGTATGTCACGGTTACTTAAGTAGACGCGTAAAATATAAAATTGAATACACCGCACACTATAACCTAAACGATGTATAATCTAAATAATGTATAATCTAAATATATATTCATAACATACAATAAACTATAAACCATAAAATAAATGAATTCTGGAATAATTATATTTACAAAATGCATTTGTTGTAAACAAGTGTATACAAATGATTGGTATACAATGGATGACAAGTTCTGTTATTTCTGTAATCATTTCTCACCATCACGAGATACACGCGAACTTATTCTTGAGATTATGACTATATCGAATATACGAACAAAGGAGAACAGTAAAGAGTGTATTAAGGCTCTTGATAGATGGTGTGAACACTGGCGAATACCGATCTAGTTCATAACTATTATCTAGTATTGTATAGAGTAGTAATGTCGTGGGTGGAAACATCTGGATTAGTTCCCGATGATGCAAGTGCTGATGATCAATTTGGTCAGTCAGTATCTATATATGGTGATACAGCCATTATTGGAGCACCTTTAAGAGATGCATCTGGTTCAAATTCAGGAAAAGCATATATTTATAGATTGACAAATGGTACTTGGAATTTGGAACAGCCATTAATAGCACCCGACGCATCAGGTGGTGATATATTTGGTGGTACAGTAGCAATATATGGGGATACAGCAATAGTTGGAGCACCTAGTAATGATGCATCTGGTACAAATTCAGGAAAAGTGTATATTTATACACGATCAGGTTCAACCTGGTCATTACAACAAGGATTAACAGCACCTGATCCAAGTGCTAATGATGGGTTTGGTTCCTCATTAGCAATATATGAGGATACGATAATAGTTGGAACACCACAAAAAGATGCATCTGGTGCAAATTCAGGGAAAGTATATATTTATAAGAGAACTCTTGGATCTTGGAATTTGGAACAAGCAATAATATCACCTGATGCAAGTATATTAGATTTCTTTGGCATATCTGTTGCTATATATGGTGATACAGCAATTTTTGGGGCACTTTTTGAAGATGCATCTGGTACTGATTCAGGGAAAGTTTATATTTATAAAAGAACTCTTGGATTTTGGAATTTGGAACAGCCATTAATAGCACCCGACGCATCAGGTGGTGATATATTTGGTGGTACAGTAGCAATATATGGGGATACAGCAATAGTTGGAGCACCGTCAAAAGATGTATCTGGTATTATAGATTCAGGAAAAGTTTATATTTATAAAAGAACTCTTGGATTTTGGAATTTGGAACAACCATTAATAGCACCTGATGCATCAGGAGGTGATTCGTTTGGTCAAAAAGTAGCAATATATGGCGATAGAGTAATTATTGGAGCACCGCCAAAAGATGTATCTGGTATTATAGATGCAGGGAAAGTCTATATTTATAAAAGAATTCTTGGATTGTGGAATTTGGAACAACAATTAGTAGAATCCAGTTCAACTGAAGAAGATAGATTTGGTTCCTCCGTATCTATATATGATAATACATTAATAGTTGGATCACCCTTCATAGATGCATCTGGTGCAAATTCAGGGAAAGCCTATATTTATACTTTTGAACAACTAGAACCATCTGGGCAGCTAACTCTAGCTGAACAAAATGACATTTGCATCTGCTCAGAAACACTCTGTGCCAATTTATCCTACACAGGTGTAACAGAATCATCCAAGGTAACAAATATTAAAGATGATAAAACAATTGCCATATCATTTAACAGACAGCAAGAAGTAAACGCAGTAAGAAATCGTTCCTTTGCATCCTTTGATGATTATCTGAGATATAAACAAGCAAGTCTTAAGAATTATTGAAATTACTAAAATTACTACATATTACTGCATACAACATCCACGTAGTATTCTTTTTTTAGATCTGACTTTACCCTTATTCTGATCTTTGCAAACCACATTAAGCATAGAATCCATTTTGGTATCAAATGCTTTATGAAGATCATCCATATGTTTATTGATATAATCACCTAAAATGTGTTGATGAAAGTGTTCAACACCATCTTTAAACGAATCAAAGTCATAAACCATCTTATTTTGTGCAATCTTAACACTCTCGAGTAGTTCATACGTTGTAGTGGATGCATTCAAAATAGCATCCTGAATATCGCGTAATCGTGCAATTTCTCTGGTAATGGTATCAATATCTGTCTGAAAATGTTCAACGGTTTCTGCGCATTCTGATACTTTGTCAAACATAGTCTCCAATTTATTACAAACATCATCTTCTGTTTGTACGCCATTCTCAACACAGACGCGATTCTCTTCTGAATCCTCTATAACACCCTCCAAAGCATTCTTATCCTCTTCTCCTAATCTGTAAACTTTCTTGTAAACATCCACAACCATTATAAGAATATCATCCAATTGTTTACGAACTATCTGTGTATCGCCTTGAACATCCACTTGAATCTGCGAAACAGTCGTCTGGAATCCGTTTGACATATCATCCATCATTTTAGCAATCTTATCAATGCTCCCATCGTGTTTATGAATAATATCTGCTAATAATTCAAGAGATGTATCGTGTTGTTTCTGGTGTTTATTTACCTCAGAAACAGCTCTATTTAATCGTTTAATGGATCGCTCCATAAATGAAGGTCGCGGAGGCATTGTCATGGATTATCTACTATAGTATACCACACATAAAATATTTATATTCAGGCTCTTCATTTTCACTATAAATGTATTCTAAATAGTATCAATAGCCCGTTTAAACTCCACTGAATCTAAAAGTGCATCAGCTTGTGTCAAAGCGCTCTCCATCCAGCACTGTTTTACAGCAAAGGACTCACCGCACAAGAATACACCAGGAAGCTTAGAAGGTAATGGGTGCAACGATGCCGCACTCTCTTTTTCTACATCATATTTACCAGGCAACCAGTATGTGCAACCATCTGTCCATGAATGTTTCTTAAATAACACAGGATCTGGAATAACTCTGTCAGGAAACAAGGCCCGTATTTCTGTCATAATAAACTCCTCCAAATCCTCTGCACTCATTTTCATTAACCGCCGTGCATCCGCACCATCTGTATAGGAAATCATTATCACACCTTTTGTGTAATCAACTGGAATAATATAACGCAAAGGTGAATCCGTAACAATTTTAGGTAAATCTGCAAACCAAACCCCACCCTTCGCAAGAGACAATGTCTTAAAAACCGCGTAAACGCGCAACAACGGTTCCATCTTTAAGTGTCGCAAAACCCTCGCCTCTTTAAGTCCCCTGATTCGCCGAACAGCTTCAGAGTGGAGTGCACCAATGCAGATACTCGTGACAAATAAGCGCCTATTCTTCAGAACTGTTTTGCACGCCTTTTCAACAACATTGCACGCAATCCTCGTTTTACCTTTGTATGTATCAACGGAGACAACTTCCATATTCTTGATGAGCACTCCACCAAGTCCCTGAAATTCCTTGTTCATTGCATCAGCTAAAGCGCTCAGACCCTCTACACATACGCCAAATCCAGAATTATCGTGCATTTCACCCCTAAAACTCGCAATGGCCAAATCTGCACGGACCACAAACATTTCAGAATAGTATGGAAACTCAACGTAAAATCCCTGTGCCCTGTCATAACCCAACACCTTTTGCAGAAGTTCACCCAATGTATGTGTAGCCAGAACCTCTTTAGAGAGTCCCTCGATAGGTTTCAGATATGTATCCAGTAAGTCGGTAAAGGTATTCTTCTGTAAAACAGTATCGTATTCGGATAAGTAATCTGTTTTGGCAGATATCCTTGAAAAATGTAATCCGTACTTATGCATTAGGTCCAAAACGCGTCTATGTGTTTTAGAGATACGCCCAGCTCCAATTTCCCATTGCACCTCCCCAACACCTTCGACATCTTTCTTGAATGTAACAACTCTGCCGCCTACATAATCATATTTTTCAAGAATGCATATGCTGAGCTTTGGATAATTCTTCAAAAGTTCTATTCCACAGTGGAGTCCAGCTAGACCAGCTCCTAATATTATAATATCATAACAAGACATATTCTTAGTATGTGATAATAAAATATATTTATAATTTTTATGAAATTTATAAGTTATTAGAAGTCTCTTAAGAAGTCTCTCTAGAATACATGTATATTTCTATGGGATATTAATCTATATTTACTAGGATATTCACGAATATTATATTTATTAGCACCTCCTATTGTATTATTCATAGTAAGTATATTTATAACCCAATCATTTGTACTAAATACATCTTTAAGGTAATATTCCATAAATGACACTAACCAAGAATATAATATATCACAACGTTTTGCTTTTGGTATAGACTCAAAAAAGGAGCGGTATGTATCTGATTTATTATAAATCTTTTCTAGATAGGAGTATAATTCTGGCGGTGGTTGAGCTATTCTGAGAAACTCTACATAGTCTACCTTCACTGTAGGATCTGTTAAAAACCTAATTCTTTCCCTATATCTATTATATTTAGCGGTATCAACCATTCTGGCATTAAAATGTTTCTCATACCATGTTTGACCATTATATGCAATAGAAAAATATGCTAGATTTAATGGTTTTATTGGTTTCCTTGGTGGTGATTGCGTCATATCTTTTTCTACACAATCAATATGAGACATATCATCAAATGTAAAAGATGCCACAGAAGGGATAATAGTATACACATATTTTAATAATGATTTTAACATTAGTATAGTACCACTTCCTTTTTCTAATGATGAATCCATAGAACATTCTGGTTCATATAAGGCGTGTGGAATCTTTGCATTAGTAGGTTTATTTAAATTATTATATGTATATGATACACCAATGCAATTATCATAAGTACCACCTATTTTAAATGTATGACTAATAATTCTATCTCCAAACTTCATTATAGATTCAGTAATTTTAAATTCATTTTTACCTACTTTTATTATGGTACTCGATGACATTATTTATACTATGTATTAATATGATATAAAAAAATCCTTAAATATGAAACGTATTTTGTATCCGTTTCTCTTCAGACATCTGTGTACGTTTACTTAAGAAATCTAGATACTGTTTAGCCAATCTGTACTCTGCAGGTTTTTTATGGCGTAATACACCAAGTCGGACTTTCATAATCATAGCTACTTGCCAGATACGTTTATGGGGATATGCACCAGATTTGTAGAGTTTTTCAAGGTGTTGAATAGTGCCTTGAACATCACTAAGTGTTTTATAGCGAATGGGAATAGTATCTGATGGATCTTTGTTTATGTAAACATTGAAAGCTTTGAGAGGATTGTTGGGATTGTATAAAAAACGAGACGTATTTAGTTTTCTAGTAGCATATTTACTTCTTCTTGTTGCCACACTTTTTCTAGTCTTTTTATGTTTCATTTCTATTATAGAGTTATACAATATTATCAATGGAATCATCTCCCATTCCTGCGCCTGCGCAAGCTGGCTTTTCCTTAAAGTCCCCTTGCTCCCCTGAATCCTTTAAGTCCTCCTCGCCGTTCTTTAAGTCCCCTGGCTCCCCAGGTTTCTTCTGTTTACGCGGCCGCGCCTGTTTGATATCTTCGTAGAAGTTTTTATGTGCAATCCTATAGTGAAAGTCAGGCAAATAATTATAACGTAAACTATCATTAGTCTGAATAGTAATCTGTGGCACAATATAATGATAACGTATAGAGACATCTCGCAAAGCATTGTTAATCATCTCAATTAGTGCATCCACTTCAACCTTCCAAGTAGTAAGAATATCTATGATACGTTGTTGAGGTAATGTTGTAATAATATATTCTATTCCACTATCGCTCACTTCTGTATAGTTCTGAATACGATTGATGAGTTCAACAGCTACCATACGAAATGCTGTAAAGATATCTTGAACCTCTAAATCACGCTTACGTTTTTTCTCATTTTTAGCCAATAAGTGTCCCCAATGCTTCTCGTCATACACATTAAGTAAGAAGTTAATATTAATATTATCTGTAGTAGCGTTGTCAATATGTGATCGAAATGATGTAGTAGATATGTCTTGAATCTCTAAACAAATACGATGAAATTCATTGAATGCATCTACCAATTTCTTAAATTCTTTAATAGGACTATTTCTAGGAAATCGTCGTAATTCCCACGTTTGAGGATAGCCACCACACGGTACATCTAACGGGTTTCTCTGCATTTGCCCATCATTCCCATTGCGGCGCATCCATTCATAGTAGTGAGGGTTATGAATCATTCCTGTTTTAACAATCTTACCTGTATTCCAATCCCAAGGAGTTTGACAAGAGATGCAAAACATTTGACTGCAACCTGAGCTCTTAGTAATAAATTCACCGCACTTTGGACAGGGTTTTGAATCTTTTTTGATGAGGTCCGCCGTTTCAACATCCTCTTTGACGCACTCGTGAGGAGCATCGTGATCTTTACCCTTTGGTTTAAAACACTTATTACAACTGTAATATTCACATAAGGCGCATTTCCAAGCGGTACTCAAGAATCCCTGACATCCATCGCGTGTACAACGGCGAATAAACTTCTTTTTCTCTTCTTTATCTTCTGCCTTTTTTGTAGTCTCCTCATCATTACCATTTCTTTCATTAAGACGTTTTTTATAATCCCTCCATAAGTCTCTAATAGAATTTTTAACAGTAGCCATTTTATTAGAAGCTGTTGCATACTGTGCATATACTATTTGGCATTTCTTATCTAGTTCATAGTATTCATTAGTTCTATAGTTATATTTACACTTCTCATCATAAAGACGATAGTATTCCTGTTTAATTTTATTGTACTCATCCACAACTTGTTTATTTTTCTCCATAAGTGCTTCTGCTTGTTTCTTGACATCAAGGCGTTCTTTTTCTTCAAGGGCTGCTTCTTGTAATCCAGGTAAATTAGCTCGTTCACGATTTATAAGAACTTCTTGACGATGCTTGAAATAGACTTGTTGTATATATGTCATTGTACATATCTCTTGTAGGGTAGCATCATTATAATTTACCTTACAGTGCATACAATGAGCGTCTTGTGGTGAGTCTATAAGATAGCGTTCAATACATTTAGAACAACTATCTGTATTACAATATCTACAGACACACTTTTTACGGATAATAGGTGTATAGTTCTCAATACAAATAGGACACGCTTCTGGTTCTTCAATAACCTTTTTTTCTTTTTTCCCCTTTGGTTGTGGTTTTGGCTCCTTTTTTGCCTTAGGCTCCTTCTTCTCCTTTGGCTCTTTTTTTACCTTCTTTTCTTTTGGTTCAGCATTTGCATCCTTTGGTTCAGCATTTGCATCCTTTGGTTGGACCTTTTTCTTCTTAGGCGGTGGAGCAGGAACAGGTGCATCAACTGTGCTAAGTGGGTCTATCACTGAATTCTGAGCTTTTGCAACCCTTGGTTTCCTAGGTTTCTTTGATTTTAATTCCTGTGAATCCATTGGAATAATGGTGAAATCAGATGAGACCGTTGGTTGCGACATAGTTTCTAACCCTATAATCAACGCACCATTCACAAATCAATTTTTGTCACCAACCTGTATCAAATCAGCCTACTATAAATAAGTAATAAATCTCAACCACAAAACCTTCTTATCAAAAATTTGAAACCTAAACTTGTCATGGATAAAAAATACCCCCTTATATCGCTATATACCTGTTTACAATACAATACACTAGAATGAGTAATAGAAACTTCTTTACCGCTTTTGACTTCGTAGATGATGATGATTATTCGTTAGATGTATCAGATGCATCAGAAGTAGCCGATTTTGATTCAGTAAAAGTCATTTGCTGCGAAGAGTTTCAGATTCTTGATCAAGCAATTAAAAGTGGAATTAGTTGGTATGATTTAATGTACCCAGAAGATAATACACGCACAGATATTCTTAAGAGATACTTAAAAAGTAAATCAACAGAATCAAA
>JACCDP011527195.1_pt1 | contig 10507 bp, 11 predicted proteins | sample 7445841 | NCBI WGS metagenome assembly JACCDP01 (sample SAMN15323441, study PRJNA562643) | freshwater metagenome | isolation source: river surface water | place: USA:Blue River Watershed | collected 2017-08-17
CCGATACTATTCTAACCTTCCGAACCATCGAGCACGGGTTTCATTATTTCAATATCAAAATCGCCAGCCCTGAACTCGCCTTTGAGTTTGCCCTAGAAAGCGGAAGCAAGCTTTCTAAAGGTGATGGACTCGATGCTCGGCGATCTCGAAAACTAATTCTTTTAAACGAACAAAACCTTAAGGTCTGGGAACAACAACGCGAACCCGTATTGGAACTTCTATCAAGTTGCAGATTCTCACAAGACCCTTTTAGCAAACAAGTTCTCTTGGCCACTCAAAAGGCACAGCTTTGGCATATCGTATCACGAAGTCAGCCAGTACGATTTGAGTTTCTCGAAAGACTTCGAGAGAAACTAAGAGCTTAAAGCGATCCTCTTTCGTTACAAAGTAACGAATTTTATATGTTTTCACTACGTCTTTGTCTTGTCAGAGGAATCGAATGGTTTCTTTTGTCTTTAATAACCATTGTTTCTTCTATTCTTAGTTCGACGTTAGATATGATAACGATGTCGTTTGTATTTAGTCAACTCGAAGAAGATGAAGACCAAACCGATTCTGATTATGATCGACTTCTTTTATCTTACACTACGACATCCATCCTTCTTATTTTTACACGAATGATTCGAAATGTTATTTATATTTCATCTCAATCAGGGCCTATCTTTGGAATCTCTTTACTGATTTGGATTTCAGCGTGTTTGGTCAATCTTGGCTCAGGACTCGCCGCCTTTATCTTACTTAAAAAATCACCTATTAGTACTATCCTATTTTTCTCTATATGGATCACTATTTTAGTCATTTCACATTTTATTGATCTGGTTGTGATAGGTATCAAGATGAATCCAAAACAACGACCTCTTTGGCTCTTACTTGCCAAGAAAGAAAGGCTAAATCGTCGTGAAGAGTGTTTTATTTGTACAGAAGAATATACCAACTCAATTGAATTAGAGTGTGGCCATCACGTTCACGAAGAGTGCCTGGAACGATGGGCGCTTCAGGGTCATCAAAGTTGTCCTCTTTGTCGTAACGAAATAGTGTAATTATAAATAGATCCAAAGTGCACTTTTTCAGTTTGCACGAGCAGCATACGCTCTCGCAAATTCTTGGAGTTGTCGGATGGGGTCATCGAGAGTCTCGACACGAACACGGGTCGTTGTAGTCCTTTCTGAACCAAGTATAGAATCAATAAGCTTAACAACTTGTAAGGGATAACGATAGGCTTCGGGTATGGTCTCCGGAAACTGTTCGAGGAAGCCTTTAACAATGGCGTATCGGAGAGGATTCTTCTCGTAAGCATAACGTAAACAGATCAAGAACAACAGAACTGCATCAGCTTTCATTTAACAAAAGGATCATTTTCTTTAAGACGATGTTTTGTATTCTTGAAACCAATAAAGAACGCAATTGACTAATGCCTTAACCCCGGTTTGCAATGTTTCTTCGTTGATCGTAAATGTTGGGGTATGAATAATAGAACGCGTTGTTTTGACTCCTTCTTTGTTAATACCTAAAAAGAAAAAGAATCCAGGAACTCCGTCTGGCATTGAAGGACGAGATGTAAATGCCGAAAAGTCTTCTGATCCCATCCAGCGAGCATTTGAATCAATATTATTACTTGAAACTCGAAGAGCAGGCTCTAATATTTTTGTTAGATTCGGATCATTCCAGACCACATCCCCTCCTTGAGTAAATTCAATCGACCCATTTGCTCCCCAAGAAGTTGCCAATTGTGAAACTAGGCGTGTTAATTGTGTTTGAATTTGGGACCGAAGAAGTGAATCAAAAGTTCGTATGGTTCCTTTGAGCATCACACTCTGAGGCAATATATTGAAACTAGATCCTCCTTGAATCTGAGTAAATGAAAGGACTGCTGGAGATTCTAATGGATTAATCTGACGCGATACAATGGATTGCGCATTGGTAACGATCTGAGCCGCTATAACAATTGGATCTACTCCATACCAGGGCATGGCTCCATGGGTTTGCGTGCCTTTGATTAGAATGGTAAAACTATCATCTGAAGCCATAAAAGCTTCACTGTGATAACTTAGCTGATGAGCTGGTTTGGCCTGAACGTGCAAACCAATGATTGCGTCTACTTTAGGATCTTCTAACGCCCCTGCCTTTACCATCTTAGCTGCGCCATCTCCTTCTTGAGCTTCTTCAGCCGCTTGAAATAAGAATTTCACGGTTCCGGATAGAGAATCACGCATTTTAGACAAAATCGTAGCGACACCCAGCATCATAGCAGTATGCGCGTCATGACCGCAAGCGTGCATTTTTCCTTTGATCTTAGATTTATATTGTAACCCTGTTTCTTCTTCAATTGGAAGGCCATCCATGTCAGCTCGTAAGGCAATCACTTTAGAATGTGGGGATGCTTTCTTTCCAACTAAAACGCCTACTACCCCATATCCTCCTACATTTCGTTGAACAGAGATGTTTAGTTTCTTTAGTACAGAAGCTACCAAATCTGAAGTGTTCTTTTCTTGATGAGATAATTCAGGAAATTGATGAATTTGACGTCTCCATTGAATCACTTGTGGCATGACTTGGATTAATAATTCATTCCAACCCTCTGTTTTAATCATTTATTATAGTCGTTCTAATAAAAACTTAAATTATATTTATTACCTATTCTTACTCTTCCAAATTTCAATTAACTATTTTATTATTCTATTAAAACAGAGATGACTCTATCGCTTGGAATCTTCTCGTGGAATATGGGTGACAATGTAACTCCACATCAATTTGATCTTATTCAATTTCAGATAACCCGACTTACTAAACATCAAATGCCTGATCTTCTCGTCTTCTGTTTTCAAGAAGTCGGGAAAGGATCCAATCTTATCGAACAGATGATTTGGAACATGTATAACCTTCAATACAGCTCTATCTCTTCTGATTCCGCTTGTTTATCCTTTACCAAATTTCAAATCAAGACTATAGTCTTAGCTAATTCTCTTTTAAGAATAAAAAATGTTCATTACAATTCAGAATGTATATCATTGACTAAAGGATTCGTGGAAACGATCATTCGTCTACCTTTTATGAATTTGCCTGAAATAAGAATCTATAACACTCATTTTCCATTTAAGTCACCTAAAGAAACAAAGACGTTCTATGCGAATCTATCCAAACGATTTCAACAAAGTCTTGGGCGAGTACCTGTCTTCGTCTCAGGAGACATCAATTCTCGTTCGTTATTAACACCAGAGTGTTATGCCAAAAATATTAGACTCGATTATGAGAATGACAAAAATAATGCTTACTGTCGTCTCAAAAATTATTTGGAATTGTTACCTTTTGATAAAACTCTTCTGGTCTCTTCAAGAAAAAGATCTCGAGCCATAATTGAGCCTAAAAATTGTACTGATTGGCAAAAGACCTTTCCTATGCGTCCGAGTGCTAAAGTTGTGAAAGATCTTCTTGTACAATCTGATTTTATCAATCAATCCAAGAACACAGGACTCTTCAAAGACTTTCAAGAAGGTGACATAAACTTCTTTCCAACGTACAAGCGAGATCCATCATCAGGAGCTTTTTCTCTCCATAAAGGATCCGAAGGTCGCCTTCCAGGTTATGCCGATCGTATTCTATTTCATACAAACACTAATCATCCAGTAGAAGTCAAGAAGTACCAGAGTATGGCTATCAAAGGAAATGACCATCTTCCTTTGTTTGGATTATTTCATATTGGAAGTACAATTAAATACAAAACAAAGAGAAAGAGTCGTCGTTAAATTGTATTCTTCTTCATTTTTATATTACTCACTTGTAAATGAAGTACACAACCTATGTTTGGCATAGTCTCCAGATCTTTATTGTGTGTTCTCTGTTAGGTCTCTATATCAATCATCAATTTCGTCTCTATCAACAACGATTAACTAATCCTAACTACTTGCTGATTGGATTTGCCCAGTTAATTACTATCGTTACAGTTACTTATTTTCTTCAAACTCTTCGTTTCTTCCACAGTTTCTTTGAAGAATACAGTCCTAATGTCTTATTCTCGACCTTTTTATTTGCTCTTCAGACCAATATGATTCAAAACTTTGAGAGAGTACTCTTGAATGGTATATAATATAATTGAAAATTTCAGTCTTCGTGGATACGGAAACAAACCTTTACATTATGTCGTTTATTACTACATTATTTTTGTTATTCTCGTTTACCTTCTCGTTGTCTACTCGTGACATTTTAGTTCATTTTTATGAATCAACCAATGGATATGATTGGAAACAAAATACCAACTGGAATACATCTTCTTCGTTTTGTTCTTGGTATGGTATTTTATGCAATTCTAATCAAGAAGTATATCGAATTAGTTTGATGTCAAATAACTTAGTTGGCACTTTACCTTCTGATTTATTTAATATCGTTTCTCTTCAACGCTTATATCTTGACAGCAATAAGTTGTATGGAACTATTGAACCCGAGTGGTTTACTAATAGTTATTTGACTCGTTTTTCATTAATGGAAAATTATTTTACTGGAATCATCCCTTCAGCAATTGGAAATCTTACATATGTAGCTTTACTAGACCTTAGTCATAATCAGTTCTTAGGAACTATTCCTAATGAGATCACAACTTTAGCTAACCTAATGTATCTCGATTTGAGTAACAACAAACTAGATGGTACTATACCCTCTGAAATAAACAAGATTCAATACTTGTATTATTTTTATTTGTCAAACAATAGATTATCTGGAACCATTCCTGAATCTTTATGGTCTATGACAAATCTTTATGAACTTTTTTTAGATTTAAATGAGTTCACAGGAAGTCTTCCTACTCAGATTACAGGAATGTCATCCTTGTATTCGTTAATTCTTAATTCAAATCGTTTATCCGGAACCATTCCTGAATCTTTTTCAAATTTAACATCAATATACTATCTGTACTTTACTATTAACAGCTTATCAGGTACTATTCCTGAATGTATATATTCTCTTCCTAATATCGCTTATATGCATATTGGACAAAATGAAATAACAGGAACCATTTCGCCTTCGATTGGGAAAATGACCAGACTAAAAGAACTTAAATTAAGTAATAATAAGATGTATGGCGAACTGCCATACTCTCTTTTTTCCTTGTCTCAATTAACTTACCTGTATCTAGAAAAAAATCAATTCACAGGAACCATTTCTAATTCGATCGGGAATCTCACTCAATTAAAAGAAATATGGCTCAGTTTTAATTTGTTCGAAGGAACAATTCCTGAATCACTTTATAACATCCCTAATTTAATGATGATTTATATTCATAATAATCAATTTTCAGGATCAATTTCTGATTCGATTTGCCGTCTTTCTTCTATCACAACACTAAGTATTAGCAACAATCCATTTTTATCAGGAACAATTCCTAATTGTATCGGAAGTCTAACTCGTCTAGAGCGTTTATTTATTACAAAAATACCTCACATTACAGGAACGATTCCCGATTCGATTGGCAATTTAACCTCTCTTACTGTCCTAAATTTTCCAGAAAATATACAAGGAACACTTCCTTCCTCGTTTTCTAGTCTAATACAACTAACCAGTTTTTCTTTAACCAATTCTAAAATTACAGGAACAATTCCTAATATTTTTGGTAATATGACTAAGTTAAAATCATTATATTTAAACTCAAATCAGTTTTACGGAAGCATCCCGTCAAGCATTCAATCATTGATTTCGTTAGAAGATCTTGATCTTTCTGACAATCATTTGAATGGAACATTTGATTTTTCTATCCTCATAAGACCACGTCTTACTTATTTTGATATTTCTGAAAACGTCTTAACAGACGTATCAGATTGTCATCTCCAAGACCCTCAAGTCAATCCTTGGAACTACAAAACGGAGCCCCTTAGTTCCGTTGAAAGTTTTCTTGCTAAGAAGACCTTCTTAGGATTGTCTTCTTCTCAAAGCTTTCGCTTTTTTCAATGTTTGAGATCCTATGCTTCGAATGCTAGCTTTATCGATATCTCTTATAATCAGATGATGTATCATTTAACCAATTCTGATTTTGAAGGAGCATATTATGCAGACGATACAAAAAAATATAACTATGTATCTTATAACTGCTTCCTAAAGCTCAACATCTTTAGGTTATCTCATAACAATTTTACAGGAGATTTTTCTTCTGTCTTTAAAACCTTTTCGTATACAATCAGTCTTGACGTGTCTTTTAATCAATTTGAAGGATCAATTTTATTCACTCCTCAGTTTTTAAATGTACTCGAAAACCCTAAACTCAAAGGACCTATCAATTCTTTTATTTCAATCGATCCTGTTCAAGTACTAACCGTTCCAGAATTAGAACTAATTTGTCCAAATCTTGTCTTTTCAAGATTGACATCAATTCTTACTATTTCTCCTCAATATACTGATTTTTCTCATTGTTACTGTAATCAGTATCACGTATGGAATGGTAGTCAATGTATCGCATATAAATCGAATGGAATATCTTGTACAAGATCTGTTAGTTCAATTGATTGTATCGTACATAAAGGATGGTTTTTATTATCATCCAACGAAACAATAAAATGTCTCAAACCATATCACTGTAACCCATTACTTGAATCTGACTATTTACAGCAAGACAACTCTCAGCTGTCTTTGATTCAAAGTTATAACTCCGAAATCCAACTAATCGCCAAACAAACGTTTCAATGCGCACCAGGACACTCGGGAACGCTATGTTCTCAATGTTTACCTGGATGGTATTCGTCCTTTGGAGATTGCTACCAATGTTCAACCAACAATCTTGTCGGAGCTATTTTTATCTGTATCCTTATATTCATACTCTTTAATGGCTATGTTTATAAACAAACCAAAAACACACTATCTATATCCGAACCCGATAATTCAGCTAAAGGCTCTATCTCAGTTCTTATTTTCTTTTTCCAACTCACCGTATTAAGTAAACAAATCGTATCACAAACGACTCCAGCCATCAATGAAACAGCTTTTACTTCTGTTATCTCGCAAATTGTATACATTGCATCCAACTTCAATCCTCAAGGCTTTGAATGTATACTTCATTACTCCTATGAACAAGTTCACTACATCATTATCTTTCTCCCACTCGTCATTATAGCTTGGGCCTTCTTGTTATTCTTATTCAGCAAGAAATACAGTACGGAAGATCAAACTACGCTAACAACTCATTATACCTATGCCATTCTTCTTTCCTTTACTCTCTTATTTATGAATATTTCTAAAGCTATATTTGAAGTATGGAACTGCACCACAGAATATGGCATCTCGTTTTTAGCAATGAAACCTTATGTTAACTGCCTTACCTCTCAATATCAAACAATGTTTTCATTATCTATTGTCTGGTTCATTGTATTCGTTATAGGTTTCCCCTCCCTCATTGGTTGGCTTAATTATCATCAAAATGTCAAAATGAACTCTATCACAACCAAGGAATCGTTCTGGTATTATGAAACTTTCTTACTTTTACGCAAGGTATTGATTACATTTATTGGTATGGTTTTTCATAACACGACCACCAAAATTATCACTATGATATGGATCTTAGCCATTTATCTCTTTATACATCTCTCCTTAAAGCCCTACAAACATTGGTTTAACAATGCATTAGAAGCGGTTGTCTTATTGCACGTCATACTTTATTTAACTACTTCAATTGTAAACAATAGTTCTATTTATTCATTCGCAACCACAGACTCTTCAGGATTTTTAGTCTTATTGGACATAACAAGCATACTCATCGTTCTTTCAGTCTTTGTCTTCAAAATGGGTTCAAAGTACACAAATAGTCATAAACATAACCCTTCAGACATTTCTCTTTCATCTGAAGTTATATCTTACGACGACTCAATCAGTATTCGTATTCATTATTAACTTTGATGCTATTACTATTATTACTATCATTAATTTCCTTACAAAGGTAAAGAATCAAAACACATTCAATAAGTCCCCGTCTTCTAAGAAGTCTTCGTCTTTTAAGAATCGAACACCTCTTGCAATATGACGATTTTCAAGATCGGGACACTGTATTATTAGGTCTGACAATTTGACAGCTCCAAGAGGCTTTGGGTGAAACTCAAACTCTTCAGTAGTGATCGAATTGCGTCGACCTTTGTCTACAGGAGAAAAGAATCGCAAGGTAATTTTCATTTTTTCTAATGATCTTCAAATTATTTTTTCTTTACTAGGTAAAGAAAAGTGATATAAAGCATAAAACTTACTTAAGGATATTTCGAACATTGATATTATATTCGTTATTCTCTTTCTCTTCAAATTGACAAAGGAACTGTCGAATAGAATGAGTAGAAAGCTGATCTAGTCTAGCATATGACTCACCAATCGTCTTAAAAGTATCTACTTTATTCGAACCATTAGACCGATACAATACGTGGTAGCAAATGGGACGACTTTGTTTTGAATGATCTTGAAGTGTCTCTGTCATATTGTGTTTCACAAAGAGAAAGATCGTCAATGGAAACATTTCAAGGTATTCGTTAATCGACTTAAACGGAATAAAAATACAGGTCGAAGACATATGGTTTCTCACCAACAGCTCCAGAAAGTTAACCAGCTCTATTGATTCGCGAAGACGCGTATTTAGTAAACTTTCTTCTTGACTAGTAGGAATATCAATGGCAAAAATGACGCTCATTACGTACATACATTTTGCGCTAAGAAGAGATTCAGTCACACGATCAGTCTGTTGTTTAAACTCAATCTCTTTAATCTGATGATTTAATCCTAGACGGGTCATTGTTTCTTTGGTTTGATTTGATACAAACTTGGTTTTGATCTTAGGGTTAAGTTTATATTTGGTATACATAATGCGTATCTTGTTTTATTTGAGAGTCGTCGAATGATCTATTTTTCAGTTTCGTTAAACGGCGTGTCCTATGACACGATTATCCTTTACATTGTAAAGAATCGTCTATAACAAATTTAATTCCAGCAGCGATAGTCCTCTAGTGTTTCAAACAAGGTATCGATTTCTTCATCGGATAACTTGGCGTGTTCTCGGAGAAGTCGTTCGTATTCAGACCCATAATGGATACTTAGCCACAGAAGATGATAAAAGGTATTGTAGTCTTTTGGATTTTCGTTATCGCTTGATAGTCCTATACAGTCTAGAAGACTTTCGTAATTATAGTCTTTTAAATTTGAGGCAAAGATATCGTTCAGAACAGTAAACTCACCATTTGGATAGTACCATTCTTCAAGAAAATACTCTAGAAGCAGATCAAGATGATTGATGTCTTGATAACTCCAAGGATCTCGAAAAAAGTCTAGAATCTGAACTTCATCAATATAACGTTTAGAGTCTTCATAGTTTGTTTTTAATGAACGCTCAACGATGGCTTGATGAAATCGTTCTTCGAGTTCGGTATACTCAGAGTACTCACAGATGATAGTAGACAAGTTTTTTGCATCGCAGTTAGACACCAAGAGAAGATGATTAATAAGAATATCGTTCATGGTATTGTATTTGTTTGGTTATCGTCAAAGAGACAATTTTTCAGTTTATAATTTATAGAAAGTGTTTGTTAATAAAAGCAAACAGACCAATCAAGAGGTCTAGAAGGAGTACTTTCCAAGCGTCATTAGAGTAGCTCTTTGTCCAGATCATTAATGCAGCGGTGGCATACAGAGCAGCGTGAACAGGACGAAGATGATTCCACCAAATAACGTCTCCAAACACTTCTGGACCGGTCTTGCGCGACCCTGTGAGATAGATGTACATAAAGCCTATGGCGACCAGAATACAGAAGAGAGAAACGATGTGTCTAGTAGAAGATTTGTAGGCGAGGTAGACTAGTAGAGACCTCGCACCCATACAGCCTAGGAGGAAGAGAGCGATTCGTTTGGTTTCGTTGGTCATCTTTGTTACTAGACGAGCATAAAAAATTGACTTTTGTTCTTTTAAATAGCTATTTAAACTTCTTTAGACAAAATATAGAATGAGAAACTGGTCTTCTATTGCAAACTAAAAAGTTATTAATCATTAAGACCAAATGTGACGAACCTTCTTTGCTGACGCGTTCCTCTGATGCTCTTTCTCTGGTCGAACGTCAAATACGAGAGCTCGTACGACAGAATAATTTTTATTACTTTGAATATTTGTGTCTTCTTTCAAGTAAAAGCACCTCAAAGATTGGTCCTTCGTTTGGAAATCGTCTGTTTAAGTTTTTCCTTCCTCTGTTAGCAAGCAAGACAAGAAGCTAATTATGATCAAATGATACGAAGTCTCCTTTATCATTGATTTCAAACCCACTATAGGTCATACGAAACCCTCCATTTTCAGAAGCTTGAAGAATTTCAATTCGATAGTTTTCAGTACGAAAGTCATCTGGTCCGATCGATTGGTAAATCGTCATTAAACGTTGTTTAGCAGCTTCTTCTGTGAGAAAGACTTCAAGGTCTTCAAGTTCAATTTGACTAAAAGAGAGAATGTAAATAAAAGTCATTATGTTTTTATTCTTTTTTCTTATGTAGGTTTAAAATGGAAAAAAAGCAGCATTGC
>JACCDP010080895.1_pt1 | contig 10503 bp, 25 predicted proteins | sample 7445841 | NCBI WGS metagenome assembly JACCDP01 (sample SAMN15323441, study PRJNA562643) | freshwater metagenome | isolation source: river surface water | place: USA:Blue River Watershed | collected 2017-08-17
GCGTAGGCATCTCGTAACTCCTTCACTAAATCTCTTACCTATTAAGTATACCACAGTAGAAACGGAATTACATTAATGTTAGATGAGAGGCCGGGGGGCTGGGGGGACCCCCTACCCCCTACTCGCCAAGTCCTACCAGGACTCGACGATGTAGAGATTACCGCCGGAATAATCCAGCCTGTGCTCGTAGTCGGCTAAAATAATATTGAGATTCATTATCATATCATCTACGATGTAGGCAACATGACTCGTTTCCATCTCATCCGACACAGGCCACATAGGCTTGATGAATTGACGCAAGAAGCCGTACATCTTCCAGACGTTTTCCCCGTAGTTCAATTCCTCGCCACAAAATACCATAGGATTTGGAGCGTCGGAAGCACTAACCAACTGTTCAATGCTCATCATACTACTTCACCTCTTCGCTAAACATCTTACTAATCCAGTCAACAAGAGTCGCCAACTTAGACGCCGGTGCGGTTACCTGAAGCATCGAGGACGCTATCCAAAACAACTTTGGATTCTCTGCACTCAAGATATCTAACTCAAGCGTCGAGGCAAGTAATATCCGGCGGGAAAATTCCCACACTTCAGACTTCTCGAAAGAAGCATCGTGATGAATACCAGCATCATCTTCCATAGCCACGATGTCATTGAGGAACGCCTCAACTTCGTCGATATGCCCCATCTCGTCAATAGCCGAATCAAAGTCACTGTACGCATCCTTGACGCTATCAATAGCAGAGTCAAGGTCATTCAACGCACGACGCAAGTCACGCAAGATGTCATGCCCGATTTGAAGATTGTCCGCACGTTCACGCAATTCTTGGAAGTTCATCGTTAATCCTTCTACTTATTACTACTCATTAATTATACCAGTTACCGAATCCATTGTCAAGCGATTGTCAGAGGAGTTTTGAAGACTTTAATCTTCTGCTTATGTTGCTCTTCCAACAGCACCTGCTCATCGTAAGGGATTTTCACCAGGTCATGTGCATACACACTACCGGCTTCACTCTCCCAGCCGAACACCATAGCCACAGGAGTGGAGGTGTGAACGTCGCTAAGCAACTTAGCAGGCCACTGCGTACCACGCAACAGCGCCCAGTCGCCCTTCTTGAATCCCAACTTCTTAGCAGTAGTCATCTCATTCCCTTTCGTTTTCTCTTACCTGTTAATTATAGCACGGCTAGACAGCGAATTACATTAATGGTTGATGAGAGCCGGGGGGTAGGGGGGACCCCCAGCCCCCTAAACCCTTTACAGGGTCTAGGGGAATTTATTTTTATTTTTCTGGTTTCTGGTGAAGGATAAGTATAATATCACCGTCGAAAGTATCAATCTCCGCATTAGGATAATCACCGGCACGCAATACTTCTTCACACTCTGCTTTGACAATGTGGAATTTAACATGGTCAGCCTGAATAGGAAAGTCAGGTGTAAGCATTACTTCATCACGTTTGACGTTCGGCAATAACTGAATCAAAGAAGTCCACGCTATAGCGTACCAGTCGGGATGTTTAATACTCTCCTGGTCTTCTGCTTCAATACCTATATACCGCAAAATACGGTACGGCTGCGTCGGTGTCAAATAACCGTCAATGTGACTCGTGCCCTCACGTAGAGCATGAACAATTAGCCCCGCTTCATATCGAATATCAATCATTTAATAACCAGCCTTAATAGTTCCACCACAGGAACACGTATACGAACCAGTCTCATTATTCCAAAGTGAATCAGGCTTGAAGTCCGTCTCATCAGACTCCCAACCACCACAAAGCCTATTCCCAAAATTACCCCACCAGCGGTTATCACACTTGTCGCAGTATAACATAGAATTAGACAAGCCACTCAAAAAGTCGTAGTAATCTTCGTTATGGTAATCAAAGATAAACGGCTTTGAGTAACCACCACGGACGTCGGCACCGTTATGCGTTTGAAGCACAATATGCTCATCGCCGTTCGCATCCTCAAATCTCCAGTACTGAAAAAAACCATCCAGCGTAGTCTCAAAATTGTATGTGTTTTGAGACTCAATTACCGTATACTCAGGATGTTCATCGAACCAGTCCGACAGCGTCGCAACATAATGAGTATCAGGGAATTGCTTATCATACTCATGATACGATTCTGTAAGGTCTTTGTTAAATCGCAAGTGGTCGGACAGATAGTGGTACATAGATTGTTCGTACCCGTACTCACCAAAAGTAGCCTGCGGCAATTTATCCATCTCGACGCTTGCCAACTGTTCCCACTTACGCCCGCCGTAACCACCTGAATCCAACATATGGCGTCCGGTGTTTTCCTTCATCATCATCGCAATAACTTCACTCGTCTTCATCTCAAATCCTATTCACTAATTGACTACCTGTTTATTATAGCACGTTTTGACCCTCTTGCAAATGAGAGGAAGATGAGAGCGGGAGTGTAAAGAGTTTAGGGGGTAGGGGGTCCCCCCAGCCCCCCATTTCTAATGTTCCTCTAATGAAACCCGCCCACATATCATGCTATAATTAACAGGTAAGCAAATGAAGAGAGGAACAACGAATGTTGAATTACGAACCACCAGTTGAATTTTCAATTTTTGATTTTCAAAATTTGGATTTTCGATTTTACCCCGGAAACGATTCTTATTTTTTAAGAATCTACAATCTCAATCCTATCTCTAGTTATTACCTGTTGGAGCAGGCGAATATGGATTACTTGCAGGCACTTTTGGATGTTCGTATGCTTGCAGGTGTCGAGAGTTCTAAGGGATTGAAGCCTCAGTGGCTTGCGAATGGTGATGCTTGGGGTTTTATGATTCATCCGGCAAAACTGGATGTAGATGACTGGAACTTCCTCATCGAATTGCGCTTGCGCTTGAGCACTCGTAATCAGGATATGAGGGGTGTTCTGGATGTAGATACCCACATGCGCTACGTTCGGGAGGAGGCAATTCGTTTCTGGGATGAACTGGACTATGACTATCGCCTTGCAATTCTCAAAGACCTTGACCTTACAGCAGAGCATCGAAATCTCTTTGCTGGAATGAATGCGTGGGCTATTTTACAGCCTGCCTACACTGGATTGTGTTTCGATATTTGGGAGCGTCAGGCTCGTACTGGAATTATTGCGCATATTACTAAAATTATATTGGAGGCAAACTATTATGGCGTTCGTATATAACGTGTGGGTGATTGGACTTGACCATCAGCGGTATTGGCTTACACAATATGATAGTCTGGAATTGGCTATGCAGACAGAAACAAAATTCCGCCGGAATACTCTACCGAGTAAATACAAGAGTACACTAATTACATTTACATCAAAGGAGAATGCGAATGCTGAAATTCGTAAAGAATGGGGCGAGTAGGATTGCGGTATTTGGTATTTTCGTGGCTGCCGTTATCTATCTCAACACGATAGAAAAATGGTATCCGACAGACACAACAAAATAAAAAAAATATTCCCCTCAGAACTTTGTTCTGGGGGGCTTTTTGGAAACTCTCGAGGGCCTAGTATTACCGGTGGGAAGTACTAAATTTAGGGGGTAGGGGGTGTCCCTGGGGGCTGGGGGTCCCCCCTACCCCCCGAAACCCTTTACAGGGCCTCGGTCGTTGTAAAGCCTAGTGATACCGGAACCCGATGACTCGGGGCGTTTCAAGGCTTGGCAATGAGGAAGGCGAACACAGCATACAGTCGACACACTTTACACGCCCGTCTGTAATCTGATTTGGGCAAATGGTCAATTTTGCATCACCCAAATCCTCACGAGTGTGGATATTCTTTACATCTACCACCACCGTGGTCATCCATCCTTTGGCTCTAGCATCACGTACTTCCTCGGCGGTGTCGCATGAAGCCATAAACCATTTTCGCAACGGCTGAACAGCATCGTAACGCCAACCGTGAGTATAGCCGATACTCTTTACACCGTCCGCTTCCATCTGCTCACACGCCCAAACTTGGGCTTCGATGTAAGCAATATCCGGCGCATCGTTACTAAAAACATCACCGGACACGTGCCAACGAACAGCATCTACACGCTTTGCAGCCGTAACACCTTCGCCCTTATCCATCTTGCGCAAGTCGAGGAAACGCTTTACAGATACCCGCAACTTGAGAGCATCGACGGTACCGGCTTTTGCCTGTTGCAAGTTAGAACGCCCCTTCTTAGTGTAGCAGACCGTGACACGCCCGAACGCTTCCCGCTTCGCTTCACCGACGGCGTCGGGCTCAGGGTGGAACATACAGGACGACGGGCAAGACGTGCCGGTCTCGTTCCACGTAACAGCCACATTCTTGCGGTCGGTCAACTTCACATCACCGGAATTGATTACAAACTTCATGGTCTCTGTTCCTATCACTCTTCTGCTTATGCTTAATTATACCACGGCTGGAGGGCTTGCAACATTAATGTTAGATGAGAGGCTTATTCTTTACGGGGTGTAAAGGGTTTCGGGGGGTAGGGGGGACCCCCAGCCCCCTAGCGGGGGCCGTTTAGGGCTTCAGGATGCCGACTAGTCCATGCGGACCATAGCCGAACAGCCCTCAGGGACGTTGTCCTCAATCCACTTGTTAACAATTTCCCATTTTGTGACGGGATTGTAATCGGAGTACTGGAAAGAAAACTGCATACTGTGGCGAACATCGCCCACAAAATACTCAACAAAGATACGCATAAATTCTCCTTAATTCTTTACTACTACCAGGGCAATTCGTCGGACTCAAAGTCATCGAACGGAAGAGCGTTTCGCCAAATGTCCTCGTTGTCCACCATCCACGCATTGTCCTCACGCAGAGCGTCGCTAGCGTTCATCAGTTCCAACTCTTGGAAAGAGAAGTCCTGATTGCCACGCTCGACCTGATTCCAACTCTCATCTCGGATAGGCATTTTTTTTCTCCTCTACTTGACTACACTTCATTGTACCACGGTTTTGACCCTGTCAACCTGATAGGAACCTGATATTTACCTGATACGCAGGCCGGGGGGTAGGGGGGACCCCCAGCCCCCTGTAAAGACTTTACACTAGAAGAGACTTTCGATGTAGTCTTCCATCTCAGAATCCTGCTGCATCTGTAACACCTGAACAGCAATTCCCTTTTCGTAAGCAGTCTGCAAGAAAACTTGCGCATCAACGTCTTCTTCCAAATAGACGTCTGTAGTGTCACGTGGGCTATATCCCGACGGACTTACACCCACACGCATCATATCAAAATGACTTACACGCATATACCCGTGGCCGGCCGTTTGATAAAATTCCGCAATTACCTTGCTCATGACTTCTCCTTACTCGATTACCTTATAAGTATAACACACAAAAGAGGCTTACAACATGAGAGGAAGATGAGAGAATGGGGGTAGGGGGGACCCCCAGCCCCCTGTAAAGACTTTACACAAACCACTCAAGAAAAACATCGTGGCGCATACCACCAAATGTAGCCTCACAGATATCACACATCGAATGAGAGAAGTACTCTTCTTCAGTGATGATATGCGCCTTCGCATTGAACCAAAACTTCATACCAGTATTGAATGCTTCGTTATGCTCAGGGCTTGGTGATTCACCGTACTCAATACGCATTACACAATCAATACACGCCTGCACCGTACTTGTAAACTGTTCTTGCATATTAGACTCCTGTACTAAATAATGGTGGAGATGAAGAGAATCGAACTCTTGTCCAGAACTGCGGTCACCATCTAAGGTAACGGTTTTTCGTGTCTGCGTAAATGCACTTGTCACTACTTGACCATACACAGCCCTGTCAATACCTGGCATCCCCAAATAATGGTCACTCTGTGAAGAATTGAACTCCACGCAACAAAGAAGTAATTCCGGAATTCCTTCTAAGCCCGACACCAGTCAAAGCGATGACTAGACCTCACCGAACAGCGCTTGAGCCACAGCACTGAACAGAGCCGCCCGAACTAACCACACAGCAACAGCAATCAGAATCAGAATCACAATCACTCCTATCACTAACTTACACTTAAGTATAGCACAGGTTGATAGCGATTTACATTAGAGGAAGATGAGAGAACGGGGGGCTGGGGGGACCCCCTACCCCCTTTTCAAATTTTAAATTTTCAATTTTTGATTTTCAATTTTCGATTTTAGATTTTTGCTTTTTTCTCATTTTTCTTTTTTTGAGTTGCAAATGCTTTACGCAATTCTTTTTCGATAACCTGCTTCATGAAGGCTAATTCGGCCTGTTTGGCTTCCTCACCTTTCAGGCCCTTGACTTCATCCAAAAACTTCTGAATATCATTCGTCATTGTGTAAACTCCTTATTTAACTTCGAGGTGAGAAACAGCCTTGAGACACAGCGAACAGCCACAGCCAACAGCAAACGCAATGCGGTGACGCTTTGCCTGCTTGAAGTGATTCACCACTTCCCGCTTGCTTGACTTGATAATTCCCCGTTGGGAAGCCCAAACAAGCACATTCCATTCATTGTCGATGGAGTCCATAACCAACTTTTCACTGAACATCAGTAATCCTTACTACTACTTACTACTCTTCTATTATACAGCAAAAAAAGGTTCCTACAATGATAAATACCTGATATTTACCTGATAGGAACCTGATATTTTATTATTTACAGTTGGGGGGTAGGGGGGACCCCCAGCCCCCTGTAAAGCCTTTACACTATTCCGTTTCTTCCAGCGTCCAGCCACCGAGACCGTTCGGACCGAACATGGCGCCGGAAGTACTTGCACCCATCCACGGCTGCTCATCACGGTACACGTACCAACGTGCGTAGTCCTTGTGTTCCACCTTGTTCAGCCAAAGTGGCATAATCTGCTCGACCAACTCCAGCAATTTCTCGCCGGAATAACTACGCAAAACACGATTCGTAGCATCAACCAATTCCATACGAAACATAAAATCTCCTTGAAGAGCGACTACCCTCAGATTATAACACGTGCAGAAAAAAAAGTCAAGCACTATTTTTTTTATTTTGTGTGCACTCTTGTACAGTGTCGGCCAGGGAGCTCGCAGAGGCCTAGTAAGACCAGTGGGAAGCAGTGGAGGGGGTAGGGGGTGTCCCTGGGGGTGGGGGGACCCCCTACCCCCTACGCCCCGGAGGGCGTTGGGATGCGGTAAAGTGGACTAGCGGACAGAGGCACGAGCCTGCTGGACCGCATACCACATGGACTCTACCCAGTAGAAGTCCGAACCGTCCATCGCAGAGTGAGCGTTTGCCCACATTGCCCGACGGTATGCTTGACGGACTTTCCGCCAACGCTGGGCAACTTGCCACTTTACTCTCTTGTGCATTTTATCCTCCATGCACTAGATGCCTCAGTCGAAGCATCATCGAATCTCATACTTCAATTGTACTACAGCTGGATACTAAAGTCAAATGAGAATTAGATGAGAAAAAATAAGGGCCATCTCATCAAACTCTCATTTGACAAATGCCGGGGGCTGGGGCACCCCCTACCCCCTACCGGTGTAAAGAGTTTATGTGGATTTAGGATTTATCGGATTCCGATTCATCCTGACCACATCCACGACAGATGAAGTCACCGACTTCTTCCGACGCTTTGAAGTCGCATTGACCGACTTCGTCACAGATAGAGCAGACATCGATTTCGTTGAACATTCAAACCTCCATAACTAACTTATGATTTATTATAGCACGGCTGCATAGCAGTTTACATTAAAATTAGATGAGAAATTTACGGTCATTTTCTCATTTGACAAGAATTCAAAAATGGGGCACCCCCTACCCCCTACCGGTGTAAAGTGTTTACGGTTGACTAGGAGGATTTATCTTCCTCTTCGTCACGAAGCCTGTCCAGGGCTTCCCAGTCACTCAAACCAGGGAACCGGCGTTTTGCCTGTTCCAGTCGGGCTTGAGCCCGTCGGGCTTTAGCGTCGGCTTTCGCACGGTCGCTAGGCTTTACAGCCACTCGCCCAACATAACGCATCATCTCTGCGTTCAGGACTTCACTTGCTTTGTAAGGCATTTTCTCTCCTTTGCTCAATTTGAGCTTCATCTAACTTATACCTAATTGTACCACAGCTTCAGAACAGAAGTCAATGATAAACACCTGATATTTACCTGATATTTACATGATAAACAACGATTGACACGGTGTAAAGAATTTCGGGGGGTAGGGGGGCCCCCGGCCGGTGTAAAGAGTTTCGGTCGCTGTAAACTATTTTGCCACTGGTTGGACCAGATGCTCAACAGCCTTCAAGCACAACCGACAGCCACAGCGGATAGCGTTCGCAACACGCTTGCGGTTCGCACGGTCAAAATGCTTTACAATAGCACTCTGACTCTCACCAGCAACGCCCCGCTTGGAAGCCCATGCAAGGACGTTCCACTCGTGGGACACTGACTCCAAAATCAAATCTTCACTGAACATCTGTTCTCCTATCACTTAACCTTACATCTCATTGTACCACGATTTTAGAGTCCACAACATGATAGGAACCTGATATTTACCTGATATTTTCATGATATTTTATTCTTTACACTTCGGGGGGTAGGGGGGTCCCTCATCAAACTCTCATTTGACAACATCAAAAAAATGGGGTACCCCCTACCCCCTAGCGGGTGTAAAGACTTAATCCCATTCGGGGTCAAGTACCAGCGGTTCCCATTCCAGAATTAACGCCAAAATCTGGAATTCTAACAGCACTAATCTACTCATCCTCATCCTCCTGTTCCGCATCCTGATGCTCAAAATCGCTATCCTCAGGCTCGAAGCGGTCAAAAAACTCTTGACTGCTAACTTCCCAGAATTCCATATTTTAACCTACTTTCCACGTACATGGTCGATGATAATCGACGCAAAGAATATTCCGCCGGCGATAACACTTGACACAATCGCCCAAATCATCGCAAATACCGCAATACTCATCTTGACCCTCCTCTACTCTTCTACTCTGTAATTGTACCACGGCTGGAGGGTGATTTACATTAGAATTAGATGAGAAAATTAGGAAAAACTCTCATTTGACAAACGGCGTCGGCCGGGGTACCCCCTACCCCCTGCGGGTGTAAAGTGTTTACAGTTGCGCTAACTCCTTACACTTTCCAGCGGTTGATGGTGTTCACAATCACCTTGACCAGCCCTTCCAGCATCGAAAGTGCCTGCTTGATTGTAAACATAATCCCCCACAACGCTACTGCGATACACGCAAGGGAAGAGGCTACAACGAACAACAAGAACATCATCAGAGAATCGTACACAAGGAACTCCTTACACTATTTGGCATTCATCAAGAGAACGATAACACACGCAAGCGGGAACAAGATGAAGAGCATGTGTAAATCCTTTCTACAGACCGGCGACGAAGCGGTCGAAGCGTGCCATCAGTCGCTCAAATTCCACATTGATACCGGTCTCGGCATCAATCGAACGCATACCAACGGCAATTTCCAACGCTTGGCGGGCTTTGATTCGGGCTTCACGTGCATCGTCCTCGACGGCAAACGCTTTTTCCAAATCCTCTTCCGCCATCCGCACCAACACCGGCGAAGCACCCTTGCGCTTCAACAGGTCAAGCCGTTTGTCGGCTTTGATGGTCTGGAACTTTGCGACACTCAACGCCTCACGGGCATCGATGAACGCAATTTTGGCTTGCTTGACAGTCATGATTCAGACTCCTTACTTAACTTACTACCCTCTAAGTATAGCACTGTTTCACGTGAAACAATATGATAAACACCTGATATTTACCTGATATTTACCTGATAAACAACTCTTTACAACTGGGCAGCGGCCAGAGCATCCTGAAGCCAAATAGTCGGTCCGGGTGTCGGCCGGGGGGTGGGGCGGTCCCCTTTTTTCTGTAATCTAATTGTCATTTGACAAACAATAAAAAATGGGGTACCCCCTACCCCCTGCGCCTCTAGGGCGTTGGGATGCGGTAAATGGTCGTTGTGTGAGGATTCGAACCCCATGCAGTGTAAAGAATAATTCCGGAATACTCTTTACACCCGGCACCAGCCCCAACGGTAAAGTGGACTAGCGGACGGAAGCCCGGGCTTCCTGAACCGCTTCCCAGTGGGATGCTTCCCACTCGAAGTCCGAACCGTCCCAGGAAGCGTGGTTGTGAACCCACTGCCACCGGCGAACCGCCCGGCGAACCTTAGCCCATTTTTGGGCTACCCGAAAACTTACCTTCTTGTGCATCTGATTCTCCTCTGCACTATGTGATTCAGTCGAATCACTAACTTACCTTATGACTAAGTATACCACGGCTTTATGTGCTTCAACATGATAAACACCTGATATTTGCATGATATTTACCTGATAAACAATTCTTTACATCCGATGGTCGGTCACCTGATAGCAGAGCCAAATACGTTGCTGAAGTGTAAACCGGGGGGTCGGGGGGTCCCCTTTTCTTGTAATCTATTTGTCACTTGACAAATATGCAAAAATGGGGCACCCCCTACCCCCTACGCCCCGAAGGGCGTTGTGATGCGGTAAACTGACTAAACGCTAGCCCAGAAGTCTACCCATTCGAACGCTTCGACCTGCGAATCGAA
>JACCDP010404953.1_pt1 | contig 10503 bp, 19 predicted proteins | sample 7445841 | NCBI WGS metagenome assembly JACCDP01 (sample SAMN15323441, study PRJNA562643) | freshwater metagenome | isolation source: river surface water | place: USA:Blue River Watershed | collected 2017-08-17
ACACCATATTCAAAAACGGACAAGTATGGATTTTGGCATCCAGGGTATGCATGGGCCTGTACCAAAAAGGCATGGGAGCAGATGCACGGACTTATAGATTGGGCTATACTTGGTTCGGGTGATCGACACATGGCACTTGCTTGGATTGGTCATGTTGATTGGAGTTCACCGGGGAATGTTCATCCAAACTATATGATGATGCTCAAAGAGTACCAGATTCTATGTAAAAATTTGACAGTCGGATATGTAGATGGTACAATTTTACATTTTTGGCACGGTCGATTCGAGGATCGAAAATACAAAGAGCGGTGGCTGATACTTACAAAGTATCAATTTGATCCACTCAAAGATATCAAAATGTCTTCGACCGGTCTTGTACAGCTCACAGAGTCTGGAAAACGAATGGACCGTGAACTTAAAGAGTATTTTGCTGGTCGTCGCGAAGATCTAATGAAAACAATACATGTATAGTTATGGATATTAACACACGTATAATAGAATATATGGATATCGATACCCGGCTAAAGTTGGGGATACCACCCCGTAAGTTGAAAAAATCAGACTTTCAACTTCCGGTATGGGAGATTGAACCAGCCATAAATTCATTTATGATTTGGGATCATAGAATGTCTGCGATTATAACTCCTGATAGTGCTCATGTCACATTTTTTAGAGTTTGAAAAAACGTTCTTAAGCTCTAAAGTAAGTCTGGGCGTACCACTTGTTCACACCGGTCACTTCACACACCAAGTGAAACAGCACGCCTGAAATGAACACGGCCGTCACCGGCTTGGTGTACAACGATACGAGCATATACAGCGCTGCGAGCAGGATCCCGACGATGAGCGCCTCAAACAGAACAGTCGTGACTGGTTTCATTTACAGTTGACCAAGAAATATAATAGTAAAGAACATCGTTCGAAGATTTTAGCACTCTAAAAAGAAGAATTTATTATGAGCCATGGATGAATGTCCAATTTGTTACGAGCCTTTAGAAGGCACGCTCGTAACAATTGGATGCTGCAAAAAGATGTTTCATATGGACTGTTATACAAAATGTATGTACGCAAAGCCTAGTTGTCCTATGTGTCGAACAAACCATGTGTATATAGTTCCAAGTGTTACTGTTATGGTTCATCCTCAAAAAAAGTTGTCGTTGCAGCATATCATTTGTTTATACACTGGTGTATACATAGGGTGGGCGATTACAACAAATAATTATGGTGTCCTGAGTATGGCTCTTTCGTCTTTGTTGGGTATTTTTGCGTCTACTTCAACTGAAGTAGGAGTTTGACGAGAGCCGTACGCTTTGCCTGGTTAACCTTGTTTGTACGATTTCCTTTGTTCGGATGAACAATCAGGGCCGCACGCTTAGCACCCATACCGACTGGTATGTTTTTACCAAGCCATAACTTTGAATACCGTCTGATCTTGTCCATATCCAGTCGGGACCTATTTCCCTGGAGAATCTTATTATAGTTCACCTCGGCAGGAGGAGGAGCTGCTGACGCACGTACAAACTTGTACACTTTGCGACCATTCACAATGACATAGTATCCTCCACGAGGACCTTGGTGAATAACGCGACCCTTTATGTTTACATCAACCATTTATTATGTTTAAACAATTTAATGTATCCACCACTTGGTGTACGAGTCCGTATATCAGAATCACAGCTTGAACAGTACATACAGTACACCGAGGATATGCTGACTAGAGCGAACGATTCGCCAAGTGCGTATGAATTTTGGTCGAGATGGACACTATGGTACTTTGATATCATATTGTACAATTTTAGGTTTTTTGAACGGAATCGAATGTATGACACAATGGATACTTATCTTATAAATAAAGATCTTGATAAAGCTTATGCTTTTTTAGGTGACCTACGGGGGGTTTGACGCAGTCGCATCAGATTGCGGGCGACTGTATGGATTTCGAGTGCATACTTTGGCACCTTGTTGTAAAGATCCTTCATGGTTTTGGCCTGTCCTGAATTTAAAAGGTATGTAACAGCCTTGTTCACTAAATTTTTGGGAATCAAACCGCCATAAGAGTTGTAAATTTTATTAGTTTCCGCATAGTAACGAGACGGTGCCATAATTAATGTCAAGAATTTTATATCCGACTACAGTGTCTGTATAATTTTTGTAGGCCAAACATAACCAGGGTATTCTTCTTGGGAAACATCAAACGAATAATAACTTGGAAGTTTTCGATTTAGTGAAGCCATATGTGAACTTATAACATCAATTCGACCCCACCACCAAGGTGGCTGAGGAAATCTACATCTCGGTAATTTTTGCATTGTGTTTTTGTATCCTCTTAAAATCCATTCATCAATCATTGCATTAGTGTACATTGCTAGAAAACATGTATAACCCTCCCACATCCGAACAGCCGGATGATTTTTCCAGCCCTTTGTCAGCCCTTTGAGACATCTCCATATTTGATATGCTTCCACCCTTTGTTTACCCAAACGTCTGTAGTCCAATGATTTGGCACATTCGACGACAGACGTAGATGTTACAAATGTATTTACCATTTTTTATCATTTTGTGTTCGTTTGATATATACAAAAGGAACATTACATTGTTTTTCAGCACCGAATAAAATTTCCATCTTCATCAAGTCGGCGACGTTTTGCGCATGGGACTTTTTTCACAGCTGGTTTGGAACATTCACCAAAGCCAGCATGAACACAAGTCTGAAAGAGATTGCTTGCAGCCTCGCGAGCAATACTTTCGGTCGGATAATCCACCAGTTCATATACATCGTCACTGTCACTGAACAATGTTACAATTGTTCCGTTAAGCTGGATGCAGATATGGAATCCTTCATCGTTCTTCATATAGACGGTTTTCATTTTTTTGAGTTGGAATATAGTAAACTATACTTTGACACTAAGAACACGACATGCTTTATTCTTCATCCTCAAGAAGCGAATCCCATAGAGCATCGTTCGCCTTTTTTACAAACAGTCGGCCTTTGGGTCCACACTTTGTTACATCTTCGCGAGCATTTTCTGCAAACTCGTGAACGATTCGACCTTTTCCGCGATATGCTACAAATCGTGTACAGAATCCCGTTGATGAATATTTACCTGGAACATACGAACGGCATTGTGAACACTGTGGAGAAATCATATATTCTATATAAAGAGATAATCCTTAAATATGTTGCGCCTATAACACAACAGTCAGTGTCCTGGTCTTATGAGCCAGTTACCCGGGGGCGGCACCCGGTAGGCGCAAAATTAAACGACCCTGAAAATGGGCCGTCCGTCAGGCATATGTCCAACGATCTTTATTTCACCATCGATGACCATATCCCTCACCGGCTGACCCATTTTTATTTTTCCAGAAAATTTTCAGAGTACAAGTGTCCGCTTTGGATTGTTAGTAGGGCTGTTGGGGCCACGACGTGGTTTTTTTGAAGTCTTGTTATTTTTTGGGGGTGAATTTTTTGTTCTTTTGGGACTGGGAGTCTTGTATACATTAGGCTCACCTGGACGGCGACGGTTTGGGGTTGGTGAACTGTACAGGTTTCTTAGATTGAGCGGACCTGATGGGGTTGACGCGGCTATGCCGGTGAGGTTAAAGGGTCGGAAGCGGGGGGAGTTGGGGCGCCGAATGGGTTGATTTCTGGGGGTCCTTGGAGTGTTTGGCATCTCTTGTATTTAGGCAAGAATCATTTTGTCAAACTCGGCATCAAGTTCGTCAGTCTTTTTAATTCCAGCGATCGACATTGCATCGAATAAACTTTCTTCGAAGAAATCTTCGTACACCTGAGACATGTTTGCAATGACGCGCTGGATATGAAGATCCGTCTGGACTGGGTACGGAACGTCCATTGCACAAGCTACAATCTGCTGAAGAGTTGTATGAGCACGCTCAATCTCACTGGTCACATTGACTGACATCTTGAATTCTTCGTAGACAGGACCGAAAAACTCGTCAAACACCTCGTAGATCATATGCAAATCTTCTTCGCACAGAGAGTCAACCTCATTCCAAAACTTACGATTAATCTTCATCGTCAGAGCATAATCAAGCTGGGTGCGGAGAGCCCAAATAAGGTTCTTCATTTTTTCAAGTTGAAAAATTTTCAAATTATTCAAAAACGCTGTGTACAAAACATGGTTTTTAAAGATGTGCCGCTATGATTAGATATGCCGAATGATTACTACCAGGTGCTTGGAGTTGATCGTGATGCTTCGGATTCTGAAATTAAAAAGGCGTATCGAAAGCTGGTGATGGTTCATCATCCAGACAAAGGTGGCGATGCTGAAAAGTTCAAAGAAATAGGTCATGCATATGAAGTTTTGACCGATCCACAACGACGTGCCAACTATGATCAATTTGGAAGTGACGAACCACATATGGGAGGTCCAGACGAATCAGATATTTCCAACATATTTTCGCAAATGTTTTCAGGTGGATTCCAACGGCAGCACACACCACAGCGCGATCGACAACATGTAGTCCATATAACACTGGACCAAGTGTATACGGGTGTCACGAAAACACTGAAAGTTCCAGTCGTCACTCCATGTCCCGAATGCCAAGTTAAGTGTGCACAGTGTAATGGTCAGGGGATGATTAACCAGATGGCCCACATGGGGTTCATGACCCAAATGTTTGCACGGCCATGTGAACAATGCGATGGACAGGGTGTTATGCGCAAAGGCTGTACGGGCTGTGACTACAAGAAGAAGACATCAGATGTAAAAACAATTACAGTGAACATTGCACGAGGTATTCATCACGGTGAGACTCGCAAAATACATGGTCTCGGTGAACAGGCTCGTTCGAACAAAGAGCGTACAGGTGACTTGATTATAGTGATCCAGGTTGTACCTCATCCCAAGTTTGAACGGCGCAATAACAATTTGAGATATGTCATGACTATCACATTCGATGAATCCGTAAATGGTCTTGATATATCCATTCCACATTTTGGTGGCCCAATCGAGTTTAACACAAAGAAAAAGTTTGGTATACTTGATCCTCGGCGGGATTATGTTATCAAAGGAAAAGGTCTAACGGATGATTCAGCCCTGCTCATCAACTTTGATGTCCAATATCCACGGGTGGTTTGTGACGAAAACACTCCCACAGATTAGACGTATTCGACCGACTTAATTTAGAAAATTCTTCAATCGTGTATGTATCTGCCATTGACATATTACACATTGCACAAATAGGCCTGAGGTTTGAAATGTCAAGTGTTCCACCCTTGCTCTCAGGTGTACAATGTCCAACTTGAAACGAAAAAGGGGTTACTGTATTCGAACACCACGATACATGACACTTTTTCTTGAAAAATCTATCACCGTTATATACAATCCATACTTGTTGACGCAGAGCAAGTGGAATTTTCTTCTTCATAAAGAATCCTTTATTAATTTCTTTATGAAGATTAAGATGCCAGTCGTAGGTACTCGTGCCCAGGTTCTGCATGGTGAGGCTGATCGTACATCAGGCGGCCTGACAAAGAAGAATCTCAAAGTGTCCAAGGTGTCAGGTGAAATTGTTAGCAAGAAAAAGGCAAAGTCGGCTGCGAAAAATCCATGGGCTATCGCAACCGAAAAGGCACGCAGTGAACTTGGTCTGACTGGATTTGTCGCATTCAATGTAGGTAAGGATGGAAAGGCTCTTTACAAAAAGACTTCTGAAATTTATAAAAAAATGTAAATCATAAGTAAATGAAAGCTGTCCCGACTCGTTTTCTCTCGAAGGGCCGCCGTATCTACAAGTCCGAGAATGGAAAGATGTTTGTGCACACCCCCAGCGGATACAAATCCTACCGGCCCAAGGTGTCCCACGTGACAAAGGGGACGAGCAAGTTCACCGTCAAGAGCCATCACAAGGTTCCATATGGCATGCGTCCCAAGCGCATGTTGTCGACATATAGCATGTTGTCCAAAATTTTCGCACGTCGTCGTATGTAAAATTAGATGAATGCAAACCCGGACAATTTCTCAGCAGTATCTTCGACTGCTTCATTGGTATCTCGCACGACAATCTGATGTGCGCGGACTGTCAAGCCATACTTTCCCTGAAAAAAATACACACCTGAAACTTCAATGATGCATGAAATAATTGCACCTTTCAAGAGACCTTCTTCGATGTTTGGAAAAAATGAAACCTTCTTACCATCGAAGAAATGAGTAAGTGGATCAATCTTGATCCGCAGTGAAGTATCCCTGGCGTTTGACGAGAATGGTTCAAGACCATCGGCACTGTGCTTCTCAAAATTGGTCCACCACGCGATAAAGTTTGGAGGGACTTCAATCGTAAGAGACTTCCATTCGGACAAGCCATTATACAAAACTTTTCCGGTTGGAATTTGAAAGCGAAGCGCCGAGTCGCCATACATAATCTTTGTACCGCCATTCTTTTTTCCGGCATACGAAATATTCTCAAATTGAACTTCGTTCCACTTCATATCTAAAATGCTTTATATGTATGTCTTTATGTACTTCTGAGAATTTTCGTAACAATGTTACGTGGTAAAGAACGTCTAAGAGTCATGGCTGCTTTTTTATAAACATTCATATATTTACGAGCCTGTCTAATAAGTGCATCTGTATTTTGTAGAGGGTTTATAGGAAAGCCAAAGATTCGCTGAAGACGGACTTTACGAGCGTTCATACGGAAACGACGATCCACACGCTGTGCAGTCAGCATCATATTGCGAATTGGTCGGAGTTGATTCGCGATGCGTGTATTGCCTATGGCGACACGACGTTCAAAATTGTCATTCCGGGCTTTTGCCGCCAAGAATGAATTCAACTCCGCCTTGTAAGTCATATAATAAATGTACATTTTAACCCGAGCACATAAGACAACCCTCTGGGTTATCTAGTCGACATGCCTGGATTTGTTCGGGAGTTGGTACGACCGGTTCAACTGTTACCTGCTGTGGCTTGGCCTTTGCACGTGTCCGAAGATAGTACATTCCGGACTTGAGTCCCTTTTTCCAGCCGTAAAGATGCATCGAACTCAGCTTAGCAAGGCTGGGATTCTCCATGAAAATATTCATAGACTGTGACTGGTCAACATATGGACTGCGATCAGCCGCCATATCCAAAATTGACTTTTGTGGAATTTCCCACACTGTACGATATCGAGCCTTCATATCCTCTGGAATTCCTGAAATTTGCTGAACGGATCCGCCGTGACGAATAATCTCATTCTTGGTCGTCTTGTTCCAGATGCCCATTTTCTGCAACTCGCGAACGAGATGCTTATTCACAATGACAAACTCACCTGCAAGTGTCCGGCGCAAATATATATTCGTGGTGTACGGTTCGAATGCCTCATTGTTTCCTAGAATTTGGGCAGTTGACGCAGTAGGCATGGGTGCCACCAACAGTGAATTACGAAGACCGTACTTTAGAACATCTTCCTTCAAAGTTTCCCATACATCAAATCCAGGTGTCACTCCCCACATATCAAACTGCAAAATACCATGTGACGCCGGTGAACCTGCAAATGTATCATATGGCCCCTCCTCCTTTGCGAGTTGACACGACTCACTCACGGCTGCATAATAAATCATCTCAAAAATGCGCTTATTAAGCTGCCGTGCGTCAGGCTGATCAAAAGTCATATTCATAAGCATAAATGTATCCGCCAACCCCTGGACACCAATCCCAATTGGTCGATGGCGCATATTACTCCGCTTCGCTTCTGGAACTGGATAATAGTTTCGATCGATAACACGATTCAAGTTTCGTGTCATGACTCGCACAACCTGATACAATTTATCAAAGTCGAATGATTCTCCTGATGAATGAACAAATGCTGGAAGGCTCACCGATGCCAGATTACACACTGCAACTTCATCCGCATCTGTGTATTCACAGATTTCGAGACATAGATTGCTCGATTTAATCACACCCAAATTCTTCTGGTTGCTCTTTGAGTTTATAGAATCTTTGTATGCTACGTAAGGTGTACCCGTCTCAATTTGTGATTTGAGAATGGCGTTCCAGACTTCACGAGCCTTCACCTTTTTCCTATACCGACCCGATTCAACATAGGACTTGTACAACGCCTCGAATTCTGACCCATACACGTTGGCAAGTCCAGGTGATTCATTCGGGCACATAAGATACCAATCTCCGTCCGATTCAACCTGTTGCATAAATAGATCAGGGGTCCACATTGCCGTGAATAGGTCACGACACCGTGCCTCTTCGTCACCCTGATTAAGTCGCAACTCGAGAAAATCCATGACGTCTGCATGCCACGGCTCGAGATAGACTGCGATTGAACCCTTTCGCTTACCAGATTGATTTACATACCTGGCTGTATTGTTAAATACTCGGAGCATGGGAATGATTCCATCGGATCGACCATTTGTACCAGCTATACGTGATCCCTTTGCACGAATCTTACTCGCACACAAACCTATCCCACCTGACCACTTTGAAATCTGAGCACAGCGCTTCATTGTGTCATAGATGTCATCGATCGAATCCTGCATGTCCAACAAAAAACAGCTTGAAAGCTGTGGTCGAACTGATCCCGAGTTATATATTGTAGGCGTCGCATGTGTAAAGTATTTTTGGGACATCAGGTGATAGCTTTCTTTGACTCGTTCGATGTCATCCATATGAATACCGATTGCGACACGCATAAACATGTACTGGGGTGTCTCACACTTGTTCAGATATCCATTCTGGAGCGTCTTGATTCCGAAATATCCAAAATTGTAATCACGAGAGTGATCAATTTCACCATCTAGTTCAAGCCGGACACATTTCATGAATTCATCGGATACGATTCCACCCTTATGGAGCTCGACCATTGCATCCGAAAAACATTTCGGTGCCAACTTTTGCATATTCGACACAACAATTCGCATCGCCAACGTTTCGTAGTCAGGTTCTTCGGTCATCATATGGACTGCAACCTCTGCGGAGAGTTCATCAATTTCAGACGTCTTCATTTCATCGTACATGCTGGTAAACACCTTTTGGGCCACTTTGTCAGCCTGGACCTGAAGTCCTGTACATAGTTTACTGATTCGGGTCACCACCTTGTCAAATAGCATAGGCACGAGATCCCCATTTCGCTTTTGAACTTTCATCGTTTATTGATGAACGTTGAAAACTTTTATACCAGTCTAACGTAAGATGGCAACGTACAAGAAATATTCGACGCCACTCTCCGACGCATTTCTGTCACCATTCAACCGTGAATACCTTCACGGTGCCATTGTAAAGAATGTGAGTTCTCGGTCCGGAATGAACATCGACCGCCAGAGTGACAGTGATCTCCAGGCCTTGATGAACCGTGTTTACGATCAGGCACGGGGTGATCCTTATTCAGGGGTCCAGACTCAGGTTGCAAAGCTAAATGACCTCGTGATTCAGGAGGCGACAAAGACAATCATGTCAGGTATACTTCAACAGCTGTCTTATTATGACTATGTTACAAAGAATCCTGTACCATTATCAATGCCAGTCAGTACATCGACATATGGAAATAAAATGCCTGGAAACAACCAGTACGCCTTTCAGTAAAACTTTTATTCCTATAGTATTATAAATGTCGGCACCCGTTGCTACAAATATGCCTGCACCACCCACATCAAACACTGAACCAGCTATTCAGACGACACCATCTAGAATGTCAACGGGTCGGATCATAGCCATTATTGCTGGTATTCTTGTTTTGATGTTGATCGTCTTTTTCGCAGTCCGTGCTATGCGCAAGCCAAGCAATGTAAATGTTGCCGCTCCACTCAACTCGACACTGCCCAAAAACATGGGCAATGGCAGTACTTTGAATGCTCGTCCTAACGCAGGCGGAGTCCGCATCTAATCATCGCCATAGTGAATCATAAACATTGCCAAAATAGCCAGTAAAACACCCAAGTATTGAATTGGATGACTGAATCGTTCGCCGAGTATAAATATAGCGACACCAGCGCCAAGAACTGTAATCATTCCTTCCCACATTGCCGAAACCCATAAAAGTGACCCACCTAGTGCAAAGCTACGAACCAAAAAATACAATACACCGCAGTAGCCAACAAGTCCACACAGGAGATTGTGATGTTTGTTGGATGCTGCATAGTTTTTCAGATGAAAATTACCAAAGATTTCGGCAATCGACATCATAAATACAGTCGTAAGAGACATGTTCTATACTGTCTGGAGAAGTTTTTTAGCGGAGACGGCGAATCTGATTTGAAATCTGTACGTGCCATGGATACAGAACAAACACCTGGAAAAAAAGAGCAATACAGGCGATCGTGAGAGGAAGATATTTCAGGGCACGCTCACGCTTCTCTGGAGTGTCAAGCATCTTTTTATCAGGGGGAGAGATTTTTTGTCGGTCCAGGCCCAAAGGGTCTGGGCCAGGCCCAAAGGGTCTGGGTCAGTCTCGTCTTTTTTGTCAGGGGACTGTAAACTGGATGACACCACTTGAAGAAATTTTCCTAGGTGTTGCTCTTTTCCATGTTACAGAAAAGTCCCTTCCTGTG
>JACCDP010273437.1_pt1 | contig 10502 bp, 9 predicted proteins | sample 7445841 | NCBI WGS metagenome assembly JACCDP01 (sample SAMN15323441, study PRJNA562643) | freshwater metagenome | isolation source: river surface water | place: USA:Blue River Watershed | collected 2017-08-17
CCGCGGAAGGAGGCGCGCAGCCCAACACGGACTACGCAGAGATCCTCCGGGATATGGAGTCTGGATATGCGACGCAGCGGTTCACGGCAGACACGATGAAGGAGATCCTCGGACGGTCTCGGACGCCAACCTACAGCGCAACCACCTCCTGCTTCTGGTGTTGCCACCCCTTCCCCTGGAAGCCGTCGGTCCTTCCCATCTCGTATGATGCGTATGAGAACATGTACACATGCGAGGGGCATTTTTGCTCTCCCGAATGTGCCATGGCAAGTCTCTATGGAGACCCCAACGTCTCCGAGAATGCCCGATGGACCCGCCATGCCCTCCTTGCGGATCTCTACCGGAGTCTGTATACCAAGCGCGACCTCATCCCTGCTCCTCCGAGGACAACGCTGCGGATGTTTGGAGGTCCGCTGGACATTGAGCAGTTTCGTGAATATACGGCGTCGGCAGAGGAGCTCATTGCGGTGCAACTGCCTCCGCTCCGCCTCTATGTCCCGAACATGAACGTCCAGGGACCCGTTCGTGATGTGAAGAAGTTCGTGGCTCTGTCGCAGGAGACGGTGGAGAAGGCGAGCAAGGAGATGCGCCTCAAGCGGTCAAAGCCTGTGCATGTCAATACGGTGACGCTCGACAAGTGCATGGCTACATCCACTGGCACCGGCGGCGCCGTCTAGTGCGGTTTCCGCCCATGTTGACAGGAGGGGGCGACACGGGAGGAGACGCGACGGGGGTTGCCGGCGGAGACGCGGGCAGAGGAGGAAGCGCGGCTTCTGGGGACCGCTTGATCTTGAGGTTCATCAGCTTCCTGGCAGTCTTCTTGGTCTCAGACACCTGCTTCTCCGCTGTCTTCTTGGTGACCTTGACCTCCCGCTCCTTTGCTCGGACCACAGACTCCGCCGCCTTGATGGCAGCCTTTGCCGCTGTCTCGGCAGCCTTTGCCTTGGCTTTTGCTGCGGAAACATCTGACGTTGCCTTCTTCTTACAGGCATCGAGGGCTGCCTTGGCTTTTGCCTTGGCATCCGCAGCAACCTTCTTCGCTACCTTTGCCTTGGCTGTCTTGTTTGCGACTTCCGCCTTCACCTTCTGCGTCCGCGCCATCAACCGCGAAAGGGCTTCATTGATACCCATTTATACATCTATACCGAAGTTCTTTCAAATGCAAGGGATGAATGATCTCCTCAAGACGCAGATGCTCTTGAGTTTATCAACCGCAAGGAATCCACTGCTCAATTTTTTTGCAATCAACCTCTTTGACGTCCTCAACCGGACCTTCCCCACATGGTCGACCTGGACGCGTGCGGCATGCTGCGCCCGTCGCCCAAAGAAGCCGGCTCCCAAGGAAGCGAAGGCAACCATTACGTGTGAGCGTGGAGCTCTCGGAGGGCAGCCAGGTCGTCCCGCAGCGCAGCAGACTGTCTATCAGACGCGCATGGATGCGGTGGTCCACTTTGTCACGACACTGCCTGCGATGGACTCGTTACTCGCAGTGACGCATCACGACTACCTTCCCAACGAGTTCGAGACCATTCAGATCGAGTCCGATGTCTATTTCGAGCTGCTGGATCTCCAGGTCGTCGACGGACAGCCGAGCATCGTCAAGTTCAAGCTCTTGTCTTACGAGCACGATGTCCAGCACCTTCAGTCGTTTATCGACACGTGCACATCCAACTACGAGCGCACCCTTGCGAATAAGCTGGGGAGCTCTCGCTACTTCTTCGATCAGATGATCCAGTCCAAGGTCAAGGGATCTACGCAGAACACTCTACCCAACAGCCACCTCATTTACACCAAGACCAAGTTTAGCACCAATCGCAACTTCCAGAATGTCTTCTTCGAGGACCGCAAGCATGTCCAGACAAGGACTCGCTTCTTTCTCGAGCATCGTGACTGGTATGACAAGAAGGGTATCCCATACACTCTGGGCTTTCTCTTTCACGGTCCACCGGGCACTGGCAAGACCTCTAGCATCAAGGCTATCGCGAGCGAGGGCAGGCGCCACATCATCAACGTCCAGCTCAACGAGATCAAGACCAAGGCGCAGCTCCAGCACCTCTTCTTTAATGACGAGGTTCACGTCTACAATGGAGCCACTACGGAGAAGTATATCATCCCGGTGTCGGAACGTCTCTACGTGATTGAGGATATTGATGCCATGGGAGACACGGTCCTCCGTCGTGAGTGGAAAAAACCGACGCCCGTCGTTCAGAAGCCGAAGAGTGAAGAAGATGCCTGGTTGGACCGTCAGAAGGAATCTGAACAGGAGAAGCTTGATCTATCCTTCCTTCTCAATCTTCTGGATGGGACGCTGGAGGCGTCGGGACGAATTCTCATTGTTACAACCAACTTCCCAGAGCGACTGGATCGGGCGCTTGTCCGCCCGGGACGCATTGACATGATCGTCAATTTCAAGAATGCCTCGCGAGCTGTGCTCCAGGAGATGATCAATGCGTTCTATGATCGCGAGGTACCTCTGCCCGACGATGAGACGCTGGAGGGCAAGTGGACGCCTGCAGAGGTGAACCAGATCCTGTTCCGGAACTTTGAAGAGCCGGACTCGGCTGTCACCGAACTGGTCAGTCTCACTCGCCAGGATCTCTACGGATTCCAGGAAAACGGAAGTGACAGTTCCTCGGTAGAGATCCCTACCGCAGAATAAGATGAGTCCCAATCCCCAACTCACTGTCAAGATCGCCTTCGTCCTCGATTGCACGGGCTCGATGGAGCCGTGGATCCATGAAGCCAAGACCAAGATCAACGAGATGATCGACACCAACCGAGACCTCCACCCGAACGCGCACTTCGAGGTGGCTCTCGTGGCATACCGCGACTACGGCGATGCTGTTCGCCGCCGTGTCGTGGACTTTACGACGCCCAACCAGATTGTCCAGGCACTTCGCCAGATCCATGCCGAGGGTGGAGATGATGAAGCAGAGGACGTGGCAGGTGCGCTGGATCGTATCTGTAGCCTCACATGGGGACCGTCAGATGTCCGGATGCTCTTCCACATCGCCGACGCGCCCGCACATGGCATGCTCTACCACGAGCCCCGTGTCTCAGATCGCTTCCCGGACGGAGACCCCGATGGGAATGACCCCAAGCGCCTGCTCCGACACCTCGCTGGAATGGAGGTCGACTATACGTTCGTGCGGATCACATCAAGCACCGACAAGATGATTGATGTCTTCCACGAAACCTATACACAGAGGGAGGGTCGCTTCCGGGTGATTGACCTTCACCCCCAGTCCTACGATGGACGCTACGGTCCTCGGAGAAACAACATGGCAGAGCTGCTGTCGCCCGCCGTCACGCGCATTGTGAGCGAGGCGGTCACGCAGCACAGCGCTTCGCAAGATATGTAATGTTCGTAATGTAGTCCCACACGACGTTGCGATTGTGCACCGTCAGCTGCTCCCACATGTCCCGGAGCTTGATGACTGTTTGAACAAGAGGACCCTCGGGAACCTCAGAGGTTAGAAAGAATGCCTCATCGCGAGACTGAATCGCCTCTTCATAGGGAGAGACACACTCCCATGTTTTTGCTACGATGACCATCGGGTTCGTGCGACGAAAGACAGCCAGAGCCGTGCGATACCGCATCCAGTCAGGATCCTCTGGGAATACGGCGATCATCTGCTGAAGAAGGTCTTCGTATTGCGCAAAAAAAGCGTCCACGTAGATCTTTTTGGACATGACTGGTTTTACTGACGAGTTATACCTTTAAACTCGCTCTCCCGCGCCTTTTTCATCTGCTCCATGCGGGCAGAAATGTCATCATTGCGCCCCTGCTTTCCACCCTCGTAGGATTGCTTCGTCTGAGGCTCGGGAGGTTGAGGTGCGCCGCCGAAGCTCCCCAGGAAGGAGTAGTTGTTCTGATCGCTATCCGTGAACGACCCCGGAGTTGTCCAACTCGAATATCCGTCCGTCAGTGAATTCTTGCCCTCGAAGGACCATGCCTGGTAGCCACCGGCTCCTGCAGGGGCTCCCTGTGTAACACCCCCTGATTGCCCTGTCTGTTGAACGGGTACCTCGCGACGAGACGTCACCGGCTTCGCGATGTATGCGTAAATATCCTTCCCCACATACATGTCCTTCGTGTCCGGCACGTAGAGGGTCGGAACACTCTTGAGGAACTGCGGCAGCTCGTGGCGCTGCTTGCCATCGATGGGGACGATGCGGCAAAGAGAGTCCTTGTTCATCTGCTTGAGGGTCTCGAGGATCTTGATACAGTTCTGATCCCGTGTGTGGACGAAGAGATACGGCTGATTGCTCATTGCTCTGGAGAGGCGATAAAAACGGAAAGACATTAACGAAGATACAAGACAAGGACCATGGAGAACATTCGCGTTTCCCTCGATAGCTACCGCCTGGATGGCGAGTTCAAGAACGTCCCGGTTGCGTTCGTGAATGCCCTGCGCCGGATCCTGCTTGCGGAGCTGCCTGTTGTGGTGGTCTCCAATGTGCGGATCCTCGACAATACCACCTCGATGACCCACGAGATGCTCAAGCACCGCGTGGAGATGCTGCCGGTCAATGTGAAGCCCGAGGAGGCAGGTGCCATTCGCGACACCAAGCTGACCCTGCGCTATATGCCGAGCCCCGATCCCCGTGAGGTCACCACAGGAGACTTCGCCATCGCAGGTCCGATCCCGAATGTGATCCTCCGCGACCGCGACCTGGACACTCCTCTCTTCTTCATGGCACTCAAGCCCAATGAGTCCGTCCACATCGAAGCCTCCCTGGCAATCGCACCCACGGGGATGTCCCATGTGTGCGTGTCTACCTTCAAGAACCATATCGATCCAGAGGTTGCGAGGATGGATCGCGACACGATGATTGCCCAGGCAGGGGATGACCCCGCAGCTCAGCGGGAGGCGGCTCGTCTCTTCGACGCCTTCCATGTGCAGCGCTCCTTCAGCCGTGACCCCGAGACCGGTCGCCCCAACTGGTTCGACTTCACAGTGGAGAGCATCGGTGTCCTCCAAGCCAAGGACCTGATGCGGCGTGCGGTCGAGGTTCTGAAGACCAAGGTCGAGGAATGGGTCAAGACGCCGGTTCTGCGGGAAGCGGATGGCTTCTACCGCATGGAGACGGAAGGGGAGACCTTCACCCTCGGGCAGCTACTCCAGGAGATCATCTACCTGGGAGGTCTGGCGGACTTTGTGTCCCGAGACATTGGACACCCCTTGACCCCCAAGCTGGTGCTGCGCTTCCGCACCAAGACAGTCCAGCCCGAGGCAGTCGTAGAGCGCGCCAAGACAGAGGCGTTGACACTTTGTGAGAATGTTCTCAAGTCTCTATAATGGAAGCCGGCGTCTTGACCTTCACGCCTGAAGAATACCAAATCCTAGAAGACATCGAGTTCGATGAGACAATCGAACGCCCAGAAGCCATCCGATTTTACACATTGGATGAGCAGACGACCGATGCCTACGAGAAGCTGATGCCTCGGGGTCGTACGACGCGGTTCCAGCGAGACAAGGTGCGCAAGGACGTGGATCGACTCCAGGACCTCTACGAGAAGTACGTGGCTGCTCTCCCGGAGACCTACGCGTTGCGTGAGCCGGAAAGTTCTGTGGCATATGATTGGGTGTCCCCCGTGTATGACACGGATGGTGTGCGCAACTATGATTGGAACACCCAATGGCGCCCCTTGTATGAGAACCTGCGCGCACCCAATTTTGTCCCGAGTTTGATTGCTGCCCTTCCACGTCCGTTCAAGGATGCGGGCGAAGGAGCTCCGCCATATGAGATGAGTGTCCCGACTCAATTTGTGAATGCAGAGGGAGCCACACCGATTCGTGGACTGCCCGACTATAAAGTCCCGCGCACGCAGTATCACGAGGACAAGACGATTAGCATTGTGCTCGATCCCCTGCAGGGGTCCGGAGACAAGGTCGGCTTTAAAGGCTATTTTCTACGCAAGCGCCCCTTGGATCTTCCCAATCCGTTGGCAGAGCATCCCTTCCTGAAGGCGAACGAAGATACGTTCGTCGCATCCACGGCTCCTCTGAAGGACGTGGCACCGTCCTTGGATGCCGTGTTGACGCATGCAGTTCCCGTGACCAAGGACCCGTATGGTGAAGCAGACCCCTACCTGAAGCTCTGGGATGTGAAGCTGTCCTCCATCCCCTGGTCCGCATGGAAGTCCAAGTTCCCGCCTGTGGACCCCGTGAATGCGCATGAACCCCCTGCTCCCGTGGAGTTCCCCAAACCGAATCAGTTGGCAGTCCCCGAGAAGATCCAGGACACATACAACGTGAAGTATGACCCCGGAATGTCTGTCCGCCTCTGGCTGATGAAGCAGCTGGATGGCGGTGGTCTCGTGATGGACCTCCTCCGATCAACCGTCATTGACAATGGGTCGGTCAACATCGTGCCCAGTGTCGACCTCCCGAAAGCCGCCTATCCCGAAACAACAGTGGAGGCATGCTCCCTAGAAGGCAAGCCGTTCCCCGAGTTCTTGACCACCGGTATCTTGCGGCGCTCCTTTGAGGGTGACAAGGTGAAGTACCAGTGTGTCCCGCTCGAGTTTGTAAAACAGGAACGCGCCCAGGCTGGATATGCCGGGCGGCTGCCGTGGAAGGAAACGACGGGAGACACGATGAAGAAAGCCTATCTCAAGCGGTTGGCAGAGGTGACTCCGCCAGTCGAAGTGGTCGCAAAAGAGCCCGCATTGCCCAAGACCCCGGCTCGTCCGGACTCGATTCGGCATGCAGAGGTGCTTGCGATTCTCTCGGACGGAAACCGATATGCAGAAGACAAGCTGCGAGACATCAGAGAGCTGCTGACGGAGACGACCCTGAGTAACAACATCTACTCCGATCCCGATGGAGCCAAAGTCGTATGCGCTCACACAATGGCATTGCTCGGTGGAGACCTTGCCTCGGACCGCCAGACGTATTACGATACCTGGACGGCTCGTGTCGATGGCTTCCGCGTCTGCAAGTTCTGTGGTGAGCAGATCAACACCGACGTCTACGAGGAGGTTGCCGAATATGACGAGGAAGGCTTCCGGATCCGGAACGCAGAGGCTCTGGAAGGACCAGGGCAGCTGACAACCGGCGTTGTGGATTATGTGACGGGTCTCCGCAATCTCCAGCCTCTGTTTATGCTTCAGACTCCCCACGATGACACGGTGTTCCTTGTCCTGTCTCTTCTTCAGGTCCTGCCCACAGCAGACGTGCTGGAGCAGTTCCTGGGACTGGGACGACAGGTCGCCGCAGTTCAGTTCAGCAAGGGCTCCCCCGATCAAATTGCCCGCTTTCAGGGTATGACGGGGCTAGCAACAGCTGTCCTGATTCTGCAGTGTCATATTCCGAGTCTGGTTCCTCGGCGGTCGTTCGGTCCTCGTCCGCTGATCCTCTCAGGCTATCCCCGTGACGCAGCTGCACCCGCCGAGTATAGTATCGTGGACACGCTGATCACGGTCTTGCGGAAGACGTTCGAGGCGTTCCCCACGACGTTCGGAGGACCTGCCAAGGCAGTGCTCAAGGGGATCATGAACAAACCCGGCGAGGTCAAAAATACAGTGACGGCTCTGCTGTCTGCCAAGTCGCCTCTCATGGTTCGCAAACGGTCGGACGGCAAGACTGAGCCCACGTTTGTGGTAGAGCTTCTTGCGAAGGCAAAGGCGTATGTGGCAGAGAAGCCCCCTGTCGAAGCTCCAAAGACGCTCATCCCTGTGATGGCGCCTCCAAAGGAGTTCGGTGTGATTACCTCCTTCCCAGAGTGCCCTTCCGCCCGTCCCATCTGGACCAGCGGTCGAGTGCCTCGGGTCACTCAACCTGCCGTTCCTCTTCGAACGGGAATTCAGGCAGCAACTGGAGCAGAAGCTGTGCCTCCAACGGTCTCCGATCGCCAGGTCCCAGTGCGGATCGAAAAGGCAGAGATCCGGACACGACTGGCAACCGGAACCAATCTCACCAGTCGCATCCGCGTAGGAGACGACTATCGGACGTCTCTGCTTCTGGCATCTCGTCTTGCGGATATGTTCCGGCAACCGAGTCCCGTGCGCACTGTCGACCCTAGCCAGAACGCCGCAGAACTGCGTGACATTGCCAAGGGACTGGCATTCGAGCAGCTTGCGGACATTCAGGCAGTGGCAGCCAAGCGGACGCAGCTCGAGGAACGCCGGACGCAGGATGTCGCACTCTACCTCCTCCAGGCAGACTATAAGGACGAGAAGACGCAGGCGAACAAACTCCGTGCATCTGAGCGTCTGAAGATCGTCGACGACCTCAAGAAGAAGAGTGACACAGAGCGCGAACTCATTCAGCAGCTCCTAGCGATTGGCGCAGCGCCCTACCTGGTGAGTCAGCAAGACCGCTTCATGTTTGCCCGGGAAGCCGAGCTTCTCCAGGATCAGATTCGGGCAGAGGAAGATGAGCTCGACCGCGAAGAAGAAGCCGATGGAGAAGTGGGTGTGGGTCGTGCCCGCGACTACGGGGATGACGGAGACGAAGATCAGCGAGGAGTCGACCATGGTGATTATGGCGACCGTGCGGGACTCCCAATCGGACGTGACTACCCCGAAGCAGGTCTCTTAGACGACCCGAATCGTTCGATTTAAACACGGCGGCAGTCCATCAGATAAGATGATGCTCAAGGTTACGATTCACATTCAGCGCAAGAACAGCAGCGGGGTGCAGACGGACGATATTATTCGAATGTATGATGATGACGAGTTCCGTGACATGGTTCGTATCACATATTCGAGCCCCGAGCTCAAGAAGGCGACGGAGTTCTACCTCCCTATCCCCAAGGCGCTCCTCTATCTGAGTGACACGCTCAAGACCTTCCGCCACGATGCGGATCCTTTCGAGTATGTCCAGGTCTCGACTCAGCTCCATCCCGCTGTGCTCTACCATGTCTCTGACCTGGATTGCTGCGAGGTTCGTCACCTCATTGAGGACACGGTGGAGATGGCACTCCAGCGCCCGATCTTCCGGGTCAAGAAGCACTAAAACGGAAACTGTCTCGATAGGTTAGAAGAGAGCAATGCTCACCCTGAACGGATATAAGGTACCCAAAGCCACTGTCCCTGTGGAACAACTCCGCAAGACATTGACCGTCAAGCCGAATGTCCCCAAAGTCTTCGTCTCGAACCCTAACGCGGTTCCTCGTTACCGCGTATACAAGGAAGTGGAGGACGCTCTGTATCTGCCTAAGCATTATGGCATTGCTGAGTATGGTCTTCCCACAAGCACGACCCGCGATGTGGAGCCTACTGAAGAAGCTCGCTGGACGTTTCGTGGAAGCCTACGACCTGCCCAGGACGCTGTCGTCAATAGCTTCCTCCTTCCTACTCCGCATGATGGCATACTTAGTCTCCATACTGGAGGCGGCAAGACGGTATGTGCTCTCTACATTGCGAGCCGGCTTCGTCTTCCTACTCTCGTCATTGTCCACAATTCCTTCCTTCGCGATCAGTGGGAAGAGCGAGTCCGAATGTTCCTCCCTTCTGCTCGAATCGGGCGCATCCAAGGAGACGCCTGTGAAGTAGAGGGCAAAGACGTCATCATCGCTATGCTCCAGACGCTCTCGATGAAGGAGCTCCCGATTGCGACCTTCAAGCCGATTGGACTCGTCATCGTCGACGAGTGCCACCACATTGCCTCCGAGGTCTTTGTGCAGGCGCTTCCCAAGGTCACGAGCAAGTACATGCTCGGACTCTCTGCCACTCCGCAGCGCAAGGATGGTCTCATGTTCGTCGCGCATTGGTTCCTCGGTCCGCTGCTGTATACATCCGACACCGGCGACAAGACGGACACTGATATCACTGTCGAAGTCTACGAGTATGAGAACAACGACCCCGTGTTCAATGAGGTGATCTACAACTCGCAGGGCGTGATGTTCACCTCGCTCATGATCAACAAGCTCGCCGAATGTGAGGGGCGAACCAAGTGGTTGGTGGAGATTCTCAAGGATGTCCTCGAAGAGTCTCCCCATCGTCAGGTTCTTGTGCTGACCGATCGGGTGCAGCATACCAAGGATCTCTATGCGGCACTCCCGCCATCTCTCCAGGCAAGGGCTGCAATTCTGTCTCAGGCGGTGTCTGCGGCAAAGCGTACCGAGTTCTGCGCCTCGTGCTCGGTCCTCATCGCGACGTATGCGATGTGCAAGGAGGGGTTTGATGTGCCGACACTGAACACGCTCCTGATGGCAACGCCTCGACCCGATGTGGATCAGATCGTGGGTCGGATCCTCCGGGTGGAAAAGTCAGCGCGCACGGTGCATCCGCTCATTCTGGACATCGTGGACCCCCAGTTCCGCCGTCAGTGCCAGGAGCGGAATAGTCTCTACAAGAAGCGGAGTTACACGGTTAGGAAGATGGAGATTCCCCCCGGTTCGGGCTAGGAGAGCGGGCGAGCTCTTCGGGCACTTCGGGGAGAGAGATGCTCTGGGCAACAGATTCCACCGCCTTCAGCGTGGGAACATAGGTGCTATCTTTCCGTTTGGCTGTCGCGCGAAGGGGATTGTTCACGGTGAAGGATGCTTTC
>JACCDP010739828.1_pt1 | contig 10502 bp, 10 predicted proteins | sample 7445841 | NCBI WGS metagenome assembly JACCDP01 (sample SAMN15323441, study PRJNA562643) | freshwater metagenome | isolation source: river surface water | place: USA:Blue River Watershed | collected 2017-08-17
GACGAAAAGGTAAGAAAAAATGCTTTCTATTTAGGTTGAACGGAAGTCGACGAAATGCCTGGAGCCGGTTTTTTTCTCCTGATTCCTATCATCCCACAGTAAAGCCGAAAATACAGCTTTACTATCCGAAAACAGCTACTTGACTAGCTCGAAGGTTTTCGTAGCAAACATTTAAGGAAACTGAATTGCCCAAGTTATTACACTTGAAAACATTTGACGGCGAGAGCCATGAGACCACACAATATAAGACAAGCAGCATTCTTTTCAGACACAAATTTATCATATACATTCGATAGTTAATTTGCAGAACTTCTTTTGAAATAAATGTAAAGCGCCTTTTCTTTTTTGATGGACAGTAATCTCATTCGTTCATAATGTTGATTGTGTCTGCTCCCGCTACCGGCCTAATTATTCTCTAATTATTTCTATGTTTTAAGTAATCTTTGTGAACAACAAAGTAACAGTTAGCGGTTGATGTTGAGGCCTGTAGCTATACTTTAGTCATAGAGGCGGGCTCATTAACCGATGGCTAGCAAAACCACCAAGAGAAAAATTCCGGATTACCACTGGGAGCAGCCACGATATCGGGAAAGCCACAGAGTCGAGTCGATCGCTAGAAAACTTTCGTATTGCCATCAAGTAAAATAGAGTGCCTAATTTTATCCGATCAATGTCATCTAGTTTTATATTTCATTAAGGCAGTCATTATCGAGAGAAAACTGCACGAATTCTTGCGGAAGTCTGAATTATTCGGTTCATAGAGAAAGTCTTAGCACTCTCGAACAATTGAATGGCCCAAACAACTACTCTACGGTACTTACTTGGAATCTTTTCAGAAAAAGAAACAGTTAGGTTTTGATTGTTTTAATGCTTTACACGTACGTGTCACGTGTTTTTTCCAGTAGCGGAGCCATATTTTTACCGTGAAGCAGGCAAGCAGCTCCAATAAATATACGGTGGGGGTATAAACAATTCAATTTCCCGTCTCGTGACGTCCTTTAAACGGACGAGCGCGTCAAGCCTGGGAATCCGAGGATGTACGAAATTAGCGCTCAACATCCAGTCAGAACAGCTGACAGACATGCAGTCAACGTGTGATTAGGTCTCTTTAACGCACATTAAATGTCGTGATGGACAAAACAACGTAGGGACAAAAAAGGACGTAAACTATTAGGGACTCGCTACACAACTTATTAGAGGTTTAGAAGATGTTTAATATTGAAACAGATACTTTTAATAAGACTTTTTACGCAAAATTTGTAACCTCTCAAGTGCTTTACACTGATAAAAACAAAGTTGATAAACCCTGAAACGTAATCATAGGAAAAGGCAGTATCCCTTATAATGTGCGTGTTTATTGGCGTTTTCAACCAGTCTCTGGAGAGTGTCAGTTTCACTCAGAAATGTATGACGAAACATTTTCAGCCATAAACATTAACAAAGTAGGCATTCTGGCAGCCCAAGGTAGTGCGGATTTTTCCGCGGTCTATATCTACACTCGACAGCACTTATTTGTCGGATCATGGTGATTACGTCGTGTTGCTCCATGGACATTCTGGTGTTAGAATTGTCCAAATAAGATTATGTATTGACCGAAGGTCATATTCCATCTTAGACTGTCAAGCGCACGTTTTGAAATTTAAATTTTAATCACGCCATGCCTCGCGAGTCACGACCCTATATATAAATGCAATCTTTTAAAGCAATCTTCCGCGGTGTTTCACTTAACATCACCCTCGTAAATGACTTTGTTGTCGCAATACCATTCAACTTTCTGCTAGTCACAGCCCTCGTCATTTCAACATCAACGCAATCTCACGGTCGTTATCTAATAAATATACACTTCACGGACTCCTCATTTAAACTCCTTTATTCCACTCATTTCCGTCTCTTCCAGACGTACTTGCTTCCAATGCGCAATTAATTTAACAAAATATCCTATGCCGTCATACAAATACAATCTTTAATAAATTACAGTAAGAAGGAACCTGTTTCTGTTTTTAATTATAGGCAGTTAACTTATTATTCTTTCAAGAGAAGCTGAAATCGATCGAGTTACCTCTGACTTATGTCTTTTAATGGCCCATGTATGGATAGGCAATTTCCATAATACCGCAATGATTGCAGAATTGTCTAAAAATTTGTACATATCAGTCGGGTTGGTATTTGGACTTCTATATATTATCGTGTGATTGGTAACGTGAGGAAATATACACACGTAATATTTCTTTCATTTGCAACATCAATCGTTTCCATATTTATATGTTGCCACCCGGAATCGGTGATCGGCACGCAATATCTAAAAGAAACTGATAACATTTTAATGTTTCCACCGTTGTGATTGGGCTGCACTGAAATGAGTGACACTTATTATCATTTTATATTATTAATTTAAGCTATTAAAAAACATTAAATATGTTTAGTTTTTATAACGAAATTTCATTAACTTAATTCTGAGCTATAATTTGAACGTGAAAAGAATTTTTAAAAATAAAGCCGGAAAAATATAATACAACAACGCGCTAAGTACCTTAATGAACCATGTTATTTGCATTAGCGTAGTGACTAGTGAACTGGTTGAGTGAGTTCAAATTTGTCGACCAACAATCAAAGATACAATTTTTGTTTGTTTTTCCTATTCATAAATTTTTTTATTCAAATAAATCTGATCGTATTGTGCGTGGCTTTCGGTTTCAGTGTAAAGTAGAACTTTCTGAAAATTAGGTTGTCTAGAAACTCAGCCTTGTGCATGATTTGTCTTCTATAGTGAATAACGTACTATACACATAGGCCTACAGACAAAACAGCAGTTCCTAATACTTATTTATAAGATCTCCAAAACATGCGACCATTCCAGCCACTCGTTTATTGTATTGGTTCAATACAATACTGTACTAACAACATGAATTAACAACACTGTAGAGTATATCGCGCCTTGTATCTTTTAGAAACTGAAACAGCTGAACAGTCGTATTTTCATTCTATATTTCTATTTGAAAGTAACCAACTTCAAAACCTGTTACAGTCTTATTACACCTGTTCAAACAAGCATTCAGCTTGGTGTGCATTTTATTATATCCTACGTATATTCGCTACTTTACGTTACTACCCATCTTACATGCGGGAGTTTCATACGAAAGCCGAAAGTAGGCTACGTACTTAAAACCTTGGAAGAATACTTGGGCTTAAAGTGCAACACCAACGCAGACGTTTATAATGCAATCAGAATTTTTACCCTCATGTTGTGACTGATAGCGTTTTGGGAGTTCTTTTAGTGTGAAGGTTGCCAGCTTGGAGAGAAACGATATTGTGTGAAGAACAACGTTAAAAACGGCAAAACAACTCGGTATCAAAAATCGAAACGAGTAGTCTAAAAATAATTCAAAAAGTTTGGTTTATTGATTGGCATTTATCGACCATACACTTCATTTCGGCAATACAAACAGTTAAAATGAAGCATCTCAAATATATTAGACGAAAGCGAAAAAACTCATGTTCCCGTGTTCTTTTTCTTAAGGGCGGGCCGTTCAAAAACTTGTTTTACACCGCCTGCATGCTGAGTGTAGAATTTCAAGTTCTGAGCAGTATGAGTGGCCCATGGAGCGTCAGGTTGTGATGTATCTTGATCCACCAAATGTGTATATTTGGTTCGGCCACTTCGACCGAAGTTTTTAACTTGCATCACTTTAGGTAGAACGGTTTTATCGAAATGATCTTCAAGGGTGGGTACTGCAAAGTCACGTTTGAAAACTTCCTTATCCTCGTCCTATTTTTTGTAGTACGAAAAATAGCTTGAATACCAACATTTAATGTGAATAAACGAGTCTACAAATTACCAGGTAGAAGGCACCACGATGGTAGTATTTCTGCAAAAACTTATATTTGCCCTTAGGAGCCTTGTTGGTGACTTCTTTCGGATTGTTTTTGAATTCGAGTCGTCGCTCTTCTTCCGTCATGTTACGGACTCGTTCAATTTCTTGTCGTTCCTTCTCTTCTGCCTCCCTTTCATCTCTGTCTCGTTTGTTACGTTTCAGCTCCCGTAACTTCCAGCTTTCGTATTCCAGTTCTTCATCTTCAGCATCCGTCAAAACCGATAAAATTCCTGATTCGAGATCTTTATCGTCTTTGGCGGCCATTTCTTTTCGTACTTCTTCTTCGACAACCTGTAAAAGTATCTATTTTTAAAGAAACCTGCAACAGTCTATGTTTTATGCAAGACTTACTTTTAAAGTATAGCGGCGACGTTCTTCTGCTAACTTTTTAGCCTCCAATTCTATCAATTTTTGTTTTTGTAATTCTTTCTCTTTCTCAGCTATGGTAATACGTTCTTTCTTGCTAACAAAAATAGGTTTTAGCCTTGGTCCTGTTTCTTCTTCCGAGTCTTTTAAGTGTAATAAAGCATTAAGGGAAATTCGCTGTTATTTAATTAAGATGTTAACAATAACCTGTATATTCTTCATATTCTGAGGCTTCTTCATCTTCATCTTCCTCACTTTCTTTTTCTTCTTCTCTTGCCAACAATTCCTAAGATAAAATACAAATACAAAGGTAAAAGGTTTTTTTTTTATTTTTCGAATTATTTTGTGTTTACTCACTTCTTCTTGTTGTTTAATGACAGCTTTCTGGCGTGCAATCATCCTTCTGTGTTCAATATCATCTTCATCAAGATCCTCTGCTTCATCTTCTTCTTCACTTGATTCCCATCTCCGGACATTTTTCATGACATTGTCATTATCAGTAGTTTCAAAATGAGCTGAAATTTCCTCCTCTTCTGTTCCAACAATTTCTGGCTCATGAATGTGCCTATGTCTCTCAATCCTATGTTCATCAAGTTCTCTGTTTTGAAGTCGTTTCAATCTTCTATCACTTTGCGCAGAGACAGGAAGGTCTGGTGTGGTCTCCTCCCATTCCTTTTCAGGGCTGAAACAAAGAATTGAGATCTACTGTACCTACACAATTTTCAATAGTTTTCTATGGTACCTTTCTTCTTCTCTTCTTCCTCTTGGCTGCTTTCTTGGTCTGATAAACTCTTCATCGTCACTATCGTCTGAAGAAGAATGAGTAGCAGCATAGTCTGGTCGTTTGCCTGATACATAGCGATTGACTTTCACTTTTTGCATAGAGATTTCTCCTTTGTCATTTTTAACCGGAATTGCTCCGGCTGTAGAAAGGATGGGAACTATTTTCGAAGAAGCCATTTTCAGTTAATTACACAAGAAATATAAATTTAAACTGACACAGGTATGGCCATGTAGCATGTACGTTTGTTGCTGTAGCAATGTTATTCATCCAAGTGGTTGCCACTTTGTTTGATTCAATACTAGTTGGCTGCTTTAAATGATTATGACTTTACACCAAATTTCTAAAATAAAACATTTGATCAATCATGACGTCAATAAGATTTAATTTTTTGAAATTCTGAAATTATTTTCAAAGGTAGAGCTTAATCTGGCAGCTCTGACTGACTCAGCGACAGCGACTTGTTTTGAAACAAAAAAAAAAAAATAAAATTCTTATAGTGTACGAACTACGAAGAGATATTTTTCAAAAATCCCTTCAATACCCACCTTTAAAGCTTTTAAAATGCCTGCGAAAAGATCGGTGGTAAATTTCTATTTAGTAAAATATTACTGTCAAGCAAATTCCAACCTTCTTTCAAGTCTCAAACGTAAAAAAATTTTGATTTTCACTTTCATGAAGAACAAATCGTCGCTATCCAAAGATGTCAACGAACTCAAAAGGTCCAAACCTACCAACAATTCGGTAGAACACGAAGCAGCTAAGTTAACCTCTGAAAACCAAGAAAAAATATTTTTACTTCAAAGAGAGAAAGCTTTACTTTTGTCAAAAGTAAAAAGGGCAAAAAAAGATTTATCTGAAATGAGAGCCACTTTAAAAGATCTTGAATTCAAAGCACTACAAGATCCCCAAAAGTATGTATCTGCTAAAACTTTAAATCAAAAACAGTTTTGTTATAATGGTGTTTATTACATAGGAAAGAAAATGTATTTCCAGAATTTTCCAAGCATGTAGAAATGTGGTCAAAAACTGTTGGTTTTACCCTTGACGAAGTAACTTATGCCAAAGAAAATACAAGAGAATGGCATCTGAAAGGGAATGTTGAAGAAGTTCAGTTCAATTTGAACATTTTTTGTGCAACTAATGTAATGTGTTTTAGTAATCTTATATATTTTGAAAATACTAAACTTAGATTTATTTATTAGGATTTAACCAAGAAAGGCTATGTGAAGAGTTTCACCATAGAATGCTCTGAACCATGTAAACAGGAGCTTCAGCCTTGGTTACATAGTAATGAAGGCAACATTGAGCAAATCTTTAAAGTGTTAAAGGGTGTGTTAAACTTTTCTCCTTCTTTGCTATTAGGTTACATATAAAATCTATTTTGAACTCCAGTTTATAGTGAATTGAATAAGGCAAGAGAGATTGGTCTTAACAGCTGCAAGGAAGAATTTGGCCCTTTAATGAGTATTTCTTTTGATCCATCGGGAGAGACGGTTATAGAACTAGGAACAAATGACTTTTACTATTTCCAAATCAAGTGGAAGATAACACCATCTATCAAACATTTTGCCAAAGTTAAGAATGCTTGTCGCATCGCATGTACTGAAGATGGTAAATACAGATATTCATGTTGCAAATGAAAAAATAATACCTGTTCCTTTCAACATTTTTAATAGGTGACAAACTTATCAAGGCCAACGCTAATCTGTCCATAATCAAGAAACGATTGAGTCAGTCACCTATAGATGTCATTCAACTTTTAGCCAGAGCCATCACCAGCCAGGACAACCATGAGAAATGAAAAATAAAGACAGCGCTGGAAGGATGGAAATTGATGATTTCATCGGCACAAGCGTGATCTGCCGTTTATTTGACTGTGACGCTTATAATGGAAATGTCGTTGTATGGCTTGTCGGTTTTCGGATTTGTTTTGGTCGTGCTGATCTCTTGTACCACTTCCATTCCCTTTACAACTCGGCCAAATACTGTATGTTTGTTATCAAGCCAAGGCTGAAACAATAAAAAAAATAAACAAAACCATAAATGATTGAAAGTTTTTTTTCTTTAGCAAATCAACCTACCGCTGGAGCAACCGTGATGAAAAACTGGCTGCCATTAGTATTTGGTCCGGCGTTAGCCATACTGACAGTGTAAGGACGATCGTGTCGGAGGGAAGAGTGGAATTCGTCAGCAAACTCACCACCCCATATACTTTCACCACCCGTACCGGTTCCTATTGTGAAACATAAGTTAGAAAAAATTCCTCGTCAGGAGGTTCTTGCAGTCATTTTTACCCAGTGGATCACCAGTTTGAATCATAAACCCCTTGATGCAACGGTGAAAGATGTGATTGTTGAAGTAACTGTTTTTGCTATGGACGCAGAAATTCTCAACGGTCTTTGGACATTCTTTCCCGAAAAGTTGAATATGAATGTCACCAACAGTAGTGTGAAGAACGGCCGTTTCGTAAATACGTTGAGTACCTGTATGGATGATTTTAAAGAGCTGAAATAATTTTCGGTATAGAAATTTTTCCAATTACTCACCGATTGCATCTGTAGCTGCAATCATATCTTCCTTAGATGGTTTCTCATTGAAGATATCGCGTTCTGTTCCAGGCGCCTTACTGTCATCAGGATCTCGCCTAAAACAGAACGAATTTAAAATTAATTGTTATTTACTAAAGAATATACTAAATAGTATGTACCTGGTGAACAAGAAGAAACGATTCTTCTTAAACGCTGTTACAAACAAAGTTGGATCCGATTCAACCGATTCCAAGGTAGGGTTTTCTGATGCTTCCATTTCAAGCGTTACTGCCGCGGTGTTTTTTCTCGCTTTTCCCTACATAAAATTCAACACGTTAAGAACATTTTCTTTAAATCCCGAAAAAAATCCAACCAACCTGAAGTAGAGATAGCTGAAGGAAACGCATGTTTTCTGGCTTACCAATCAGACGAGCAAGTTTATTGGTAACCAGATTAATAACCTTGATTCCGATCATGGTAGGTACGAGAAGAAAATGACCGCTTTCATCGAAAGTCAAGCGAGTAAAGTGAAGAGAATCAGTCTTCTCTACTTCCTTTTCCATTGCTACACGTCGATTAAACTCCATATTTGGTAAAGCCTTCTTTTGCTGAAGCTCCGTGTAATGCTGAATCGATTCATCTATAACTCTTGTCATTTTCCCCGATGCAAATTTAAAAATCCGAACCTTCAATATTTATAATATTAAGTTTCATTCAAGCTTTAGTTTAGCTATTTTGAAGTACTTTTCGGTCTGCTCCGTATGTTGCAAAAAGTTCACCATTCGGAGTATAACACAAACTGAGAGGGTGCGTTTTTTGCTTAACAAATTCAAAGAGATCGGTGTCGAGCTTCGATTCAAAGTCGACGTTTTTGGGAAATTCATATTCAGTTTTTTCACCAGTCCAATAATTCAGGATTCCTTGCTTGTCAACAGATATCACAGCTTCATAGACAGGATTGTACTATTTTAAAACACAAAAATTATAATATCTAATAAAATTTACTGTGATAATGTGTGTTACTTTAATAAGTATCACTGGCTTTGTATGTAGTGTTACAATTTGATGGATTGGCTTATTTATTCCATGGCCATCATAAAGATTGATTGTGCCACTCTCAAAATCAGAACTGAAATATTGAAATATGAAAATATGAATTATGCTACTTACAAATCAGAATATGGAAAACTTACACAGCAAGTACTGAAACAGGATCTCCTGCTGAATGAACCCATTCACAGCAACCAGGTACATATGCTAACTTCATCATATTGATCATGTCTGGAATAATAATAGAAAAATTCTTAGGATACTTTTGAGAATTTACTTCACATTAAACATACCAAAATTAACGACATCAAACACCTTCAAAGATTTGTCATTTGAGATTGTACATAAAAGTGTGCCTGATGAGTTGATTCCAGCATCTTGTATGTTGCCCAGGTGACCTCTAAAATGTTTGACAAACTCAATTCCAAGTTCTTGCTTCTTCCAAAACTTGATATGACCATCTATACTGCAAGTGATGATAAAATTTGTTCTGTCGAACAAACAAAAAAGACAGTTGGAATGAGTTTCTTTGACAATATGTTAATAACTGGTCAATAGATATATTTACTTTGTGGTTACCAAATGTGTTACAGTATCCCGATGCATAAAACTCCGCTCATACATTTCCACATTGGGAAGATTATCTAAATAAAGTTCTTCAAACTCCAGCACTGGAACGAAGTTAACATGTTACATTATGTTAACGCGCGTTTTGAATATTAAAATTTTATGTTCGAATGATGCCCAACCTTTCTTTTTCTTGGCTTTTGAATGGAAAGCTTCAGCAGGCATAGGGCCCACAAATTCTTCTTCAGATTCAGATTTATTTTCCTCATGTTGGCGTTTGCTTGTTGATTCCGCCATTTTTAATATCAAACTCGCCGGTTGAAAAACAAGTGACTGCTGTTAGCCGCTAGGCGTGAAAAAAAAAACACATTTCAAGATGGAAGTCGAAGCAAAATCATCTCGTCGCTTGAAACGCAAAAAGAAAGAGAAAAAGCACCATCGATCAAAAAGTAAATCGAAGAAAAAGCATCGTAAAAGACAAAGACGTTCATCTTCGAGTTCTGAAGAATCACATCGCCGTGATGAAAAATCTAGCAGCCCTGCTACTAAGTTGACAGAAGTAGAAGTCGACCGCGATCGCTCTCATCAAGAGGTCATGGACCTAGTCAAAAAGACGCTAGACTCGTTGTTAGCTGCGGACCCTATTTTGGAGAATCTACCAACGGCCGTTACATTAGAGGAAGTCCAATCTTTGATTGCGTTAGAACATGGGCAGGCTATTCACATTGAAATCCATCGAGAGGACGGGACTTCGTTGGACGTTATCATCCAACAAAACGCTACCGTTGGTCAATTCAAACGAGCTGTTGAGCGAGCAACTGAATTGAAATTGAGTCGAGACGCAGATCATCACCGTCGCTGCCGGATTAACTGGAAGTATGTCTGGAAAACGTATTGGCTCTATGCACATGGAGTCAAGCTGAAAGACGATAGGGCCACGCTCAAAGACTGCGCCATAAGTAGCAACGATCGCGTTTCCTTCATCAAGCGACTCAAAGAAAAATGAATACAAACGAAAAGAATGTTGTATAATATTTATGTCGATAAAATAAACTGCTGTCTCTAATAACGCTAAAGAATGTTGAGGAGTAAAATTGCATGTTTCTCGAGGGTTAAAAAAGAATAGAAAGGGGTTAGTTTGGCGCCCGAGGTGTCATTTTGAATTTTGAATCAGTGAATGTAGCAGCGACGGTTAAAAGATATTTTTCCCTTTCATGAGGGGCGGGACGAATGGCGTAATGTACACAAGCAACTCTTGAGAGAAAAGAAATACGAAGGTACATAAAAATGCCACACACTGGCCGAAGAGCGGCGCGCGCGGCGTTTTTCAGGCCA
>JACCDP010106414.1_pt1 | contig 10500 bp, 9 predicted proteins | sample 7445841 | NCBI WGS metagenome assembly JACCDP01 (sample SAMN15323441, study PRJNA562643) | freshwater metagenome | isolation source: river surface water | place: USA:Blue River Watershed | collected 2017-08-17
CTACTATGTTGGTATTGAGATTACCTGCACCTCTACCTACTGTTATTCCATTTACCTGTATGTCTTGAGAAGACGTTACTGAAGCTAGATATCCAATTCCGCTTACATTAAGAGAGCCGGTAATAATAGTACTGCCGTTTATATCTAGGGCTGCGCCCGGAGTAGTTTTCTTAATACCGATATTACCGGAAGTATCCTCATAGATTGAAGAAGTAGTTGCGCTGTTTGAATCTTCATAGCGCATAATGTAACGGGCAGTACCTCCTAAGCCTGCATTCTGTACAAACGTACCGGCGGTCTGACCTCCGATGTCTGATAGCAGCTGTGCACCGGTTCTATAAACAACTTCGTTATTTACAATGGATAGGAATTTATCTGGATCTGATCCGTAGTTATCTACAGTCTCAATGTAAACTTTTCCTGAGGTTGTTAATGAACCTGTAATTTGAGTTACTGAGCCGCTAGAGTAAATCTGAGAATTATCTAGGTGATCTCCTCCGTCTGATCTTGGAACAAACCATTTGGTAAGGTTTGGTTCATCTCCCAGTGATCCTGTGTTTCTGGGACCGGATAAAAGCATACCGCCGGTATAGGTTGATCCGCTTACATTCTGGTATACCCAGTGGTTATGTAGAGAGTCCCAAGCCAGTGAAGCTGTAGCAGTGCTAGAGCCGGAATCATATACTTTTAGTCCTCCAAATCTTTCTACCGGTTCAAATACGTTAACTGAAATAAAGGCACTATCAACATTTAACTGTGAAGAAGTCACATAAGTAAATGAAGATGTTCCGAATACCTGTAGGTTTCCATTAATTATAACATTCTGATTTAGCTGTCCTACTGATTCTGCTTTTAGAGCATATGATGCTGTAGTTGCTAGGGCTGCTAAAGAAGCACTAACTGCTTGAGTTACTAATAGAGAAGAAGTAAATACTTCTACCGGGTAGTTAATAGAGTCTCCTACCCACGTCTTTCCTGCTGTTAAATTAGGAAGCAGTACAGGACCCGGGTTGAGAACGTTTAGCTGTCCACCGGGTCCGGTTTTAGTGACAATACCGATAGGTTGTACTATGTCAGTACTTCCGGTAGGTCTTGTACTGGTTAAAGTTCCGTTTCCGTTTATAAATAAATCTTCCCCTGCCGCATATCCAGTTAAATCTATCCCGGTGATAAGACCCAGTGTAATACCTCTACCTGTTACACCTGTTGCAATGTTCTCCATTGCAAGGAAGGTTACTGGCATCTTAGCCGGATCAGAAGCATCTGCTCGGTATACTTTAGGAGCTGCTCCTACTGCACCGCTTACATATAGGGCAGTTCCTTTTGTAAGTGTGGTAGCTTCTGCGTTGTAAACTTCTTCAAACACAGCAGCAACGTTGCCAAATGCTAGGTTGCCTGCTGCGTCTGTCTGAATAACTTGACCTTCAAATATACCGTCTGTGGTTGGGTATCTCAATCCGCTGGCAGTCAGAGCAGTTCTTACTGTGAATGAATCAGCAGAAGAAGCTGTAGCTGCGTAAGAAGCCGATAGAGCTGATGCAGCAAAGCTTGCATAAGAAGCAGTAACTGCTATTGAGGCTGTACCTACTGTTAGAGCACTAGGAACTTGTTTAGATATTAGACCTGTGCTCTGCTCTAGAGTTACAATAGAGTCGTTGCTAGTGGTAGTAAGATTAGGGAAATATGCGTTACCTAACCCTACTAAGTCTGATGTTATTCTAGCAGATCCTGTTACCTGTACTCCGTTATCCTCTACTCTAAATTTACGGGTCCATCCTGAACCGTTAAACGATACAACATTAAATCCGCTTGCTCCTCCGTTTCTAGTATCGTATACGTATTCAGCTGAACCTCTTTGGGTTAAGTCCGAATAGCTATTTCCAAAAATCTGATAGTAGGGGCCGTAAATGGCACTTCCGTCAAAAAAACCGAATAGTAGGCTGCTTGAAACTGAGTTGTTATATACTAGTCTGTTAGACCCGCTTAAGAAAAGGTTTCCGTTATTATTTATACCTGCTACAGAAATACTATTTGTGGTAGTATTACCGTTAGTGGTTACCTGCTGTAAGGTGAGGCTATTATTAGATGCTAAAGAAGCTGATACTGATCCCCATCCTTCGATCTGTACGTCTGACCCGGTGATTGATCCGTTTATATTTAGACTGCCTGTAACTACTGCATTGGTAGTAACAATGGTCTGAATGGTGCTATCGTCTCTTTCAAAGTAGAGTTTACCGTCGGCGGTGTTGATAGCAATTTCGCCTGCTTCAAGCTGGGCTGTTGAAGGTACCTTACCCGGTACCGCGGATCTTTTCAGTTTAATGTTTTGGGCCATATAAATGGAACTTTTTTAAGGTATATACCGGAGGAGTCTATATAGACTATAATAAATAGGAAAGCCGGCATGAAGCCGGCTCTCACTCTAAATTGAATTGTATCAGAAAGTACCTCCGTCGATTACCGAAGTTGCTACGAAAGTTCCATCAGCTTTGTAACCGATAAGCGTTGATACTTCTACAGCCGAGTCGGTGTTGGAAAGAGCTCCTAATCTGTTTGATCCGTCTCTAAAGATTGCTCTAGAGGAAGTATCGATTACTCCTGTTAGTCCGGTTGCTACAAAAGCTGTAGAAGCTGTGATTGTATTAGCAGTTAAGTTGCCTCCAACGGTTACTAAAGTTCCGTCATCTGAAATAAGAGAATCTACTAATCTGTCGTTAGAATCTACTTTAGGTACGTAGTTAGTTGTACCGCCGGTCTGGTTGGCATAAGTAGTTAAGCGGTAGTGAGTTGATCCGCTAATACCTGCATACCAGTAGTCGCTGGTTGCATTCCAAAGAAGTGAACCTGTACCTGCTGTTGAAACCGCATCAACTACTTGAATACCTCCGTCAGCTACTGCACCGCCTGCGTTAAGAACGATAATATTGTCCCCAATATTTACAGTCGTTGAATCAATAGTTGTTGTAGTACCTGCTACAGTTAAGTTACCTGGAATGGTTACGTTATTGCCGTTGAAGGTTGTACCTTCAATAAGAACGTTACCTCCTGTAGAAGCAATGGTTAGGTTACCGGTACCGGTGTGTGTAACTGTCTGAGAGTTGCCAGATAGGGTAACGTTTCCTAGAAGGTCTGTACTACCTGTTACAATTAAGTTAGGAGTAACTCTAACGTTTGTACCGTCATCTGAGATTGATGAATCACCAATTGTGGTTGAACTTAACCACTTAGTTAGTTGGTTAGTGGTACCGGTACCTGATGTAGATGAACCTCCGTTGATAGTACCGGTGAAGTTACCGGCAAATGATCCACTAAATGCACCCGATACATTTGACTGTACGCCGTATACTTGCCATCTTTTAGAGATGGTACCTAGTGTAAATGCATTATCTGCATCAGGTACAATTGAAGAAGAAACTTCAGCACCGAAGTTAATAAAGTCTGTAGTCTGATCTCCTACTGTGATGTTGCCTCCGATAGTTACATTACCTACGATATCAGCATTACCGGTTACTCTTAAGTTAGAACCTGTAATATCTCCAGATGCTATAATAGTACCTCCGTTTAGGGTAGTATTAGCAAGGGTAGTAATCGTCATCGACGATACTGTGTTGCCTTCTAAGTTACCTGAAAGATCTAGAGGAGTTACTGATCCACCGTTAGTAAGAATGTGTAGAGACTGGCTGGTGGTGTTGTAGTACGGTAGTCCGTCTAATCTTGCAGAGAATGTATCTGCACCTGCAGTACCTGTGTAAAGTTTGCTAACAGGAGTAAAGGTGTTGTTACCGTCTGCGTTAGCGATGAATACTACGTTCTCTACTCCATTGGTGCTTCCTGAAGCGAAAAGTAATTCACCTTTTGATACGGCAATAGTGCTACCGATATTACCGATACCACCTCTACGTAATAATATTTTTTGTGCCATTCTCTACGTTGTTGTTTTGAGTCTCTATATAAATATCAATAAAAACCGCCTAAATCTAAATTAGCATTGCTGCTGCGGTCTGCAAGTGTTCCTAAGTTTTGAATAGATAAGCTTGCAGAGACTACTTGAGATTGTATCTCTGCTTTTACGATCTCCAAAGCACCCGATACTACTAAGGCGCTAATGTTTGGATCAGATTGGATAAGAGTAGTTTGTCCTTGAACTGAGAAGGACCCTGTTATGTTTAGCGATCCTGATGGATCTAATTCTCTTAATCTAACTCTTGACATTTTAATTAAACTTTCCTATAAGTAAAACTTCGTCTGCTGCCTCTAGTGTTGCACCAACCTGCTCAAAGAATCCTGCAACATCAAGTAGTACGTCAATATTAGTACTTACCTGAGTAACTGAGGTGATTTGAGAATCGGGTACTCTTCTTCCGTTAATGTAGACTTCAAAGTCCTTGGTTGTAATTGCAGCAAATCCACTTGGAGGTGTTGCAATTGTTCTATTATTAAACGTAGCAGTACTTCCAGACTTAGAATCTGCTATCGCTGCGTTTCTTAGCGAAACATAAACTATTTCTGCTGCTGTCATACCGGCTACGATTTGTGATACTGTTTGAGTTGTATTAAGCTGACCATCGTAGAATCTTACTGCTCCCTTATTCTCAAAAGATGAAGTCTGTACCTGTGTGCCATTAACATCAGTTACAGTTTCAGTACTAAATAAGAGTTGAGATTTAGAGTAAAATTTCTTAAGGTTAGCCTTATCTCTATTATACGTATCTGTAATTATATATCCATTTAACTTAATGTTAAATGTAGCTTTTACTCCTCTATCGCCATTCTGGTTTAGTTCTACAGTTGGAGTATAGGTGTCAATCATCGCTCTAAAGCGATAGCGTTCTTTATCGCCCCAATATGAGTCCGAAGCAAAGTTTAAAGCTTCGATTAATTTATCACACTGCTCTACATAATCAGTAAAGATCACGCACTGATAGGTAACTGTAACGTAATCAGGAACTACAACTCCATAGAGTTCTGAGGTTGGGTTTCTGTTGGTCAGTACTGAAAATTTATCGTAGATATTTCTCTTAGTGTACTTCTTTTCGTAGATTACAAAATTGTTAACTTCGTTACCGTCTAATTTATTTCCTAAATTTCTATTCTTTTCAATAGAACTCTTTTTAAACATAATTAACGGTACTTGGATCTTGCCGTTTTTATCTCTATAAAAGCCGTCCTTCTGTACGGCAGCCCATCTTTCTGGAGATCCGTAAAGTACCGGTACGTCTATCTTATTTCCGTTCTGAATTACGGATGGTTTAATTACGTTGTTGAAATAGTAGATAATTGCTCCGTCAATATCCTTAAACCCAACTACCGGAAGTTTTACATCATCGTTTTTTAACGAGATTTGATTCTCTCTATTTGCTTTTGAAGAAGCAGGCACAGCACCTTTCAGCGAATCGTAAGGTACGATCTGCTCACGAGTCAACTCTGATTGAGTTTTAGGAACGGGTACTCTTTTCTTAGGTTGTGCCATTATCTAACTCTAGTTATGCCGAGCTTGTCTGCTCTTGTTAGGTGTCCTCTGCATATGATAGAAACACTGGTACCGTAGTCTGAGCTTCTTCCGTAATTGTACGCAGGATCTTTACCCCAGAACAATTCGTTCTCGGTAACGTTATCAATTTCGTAGTAATCTTCCTGCCACATTACGATATCACCAACTTCCGGTACTAATTCAGCATCTACTAAGTCATCTCTCAGGAATGCAAATGAGCTCTCTCTGGTTAGATCTCCACCGAATTCATCAGCGGTCATAGTCTGATCTCCTCTTGTGATAAGGCAGTTAAATAAGATAGGTCCGTAAAAAGTTTTTTCGGTAGATTCCCCGTAAATGTTTGCTTGAGTATCTTCTAAGGAAATTTTATAATAAGCTACTTCCTGCTGGACGATATCCTGCAGGATCTCTCTGTTCATTTTACGGATCAGAGCAAAGTCTCTTTGACTGCCGAATATACTCATATTTCTGACTGTTCGATGTGACGTTCAGAGAATTGAAACTTTTTAAGATCGGGAATAGAAGTCATAGCTGCTTTTTGAACCTCTTGAAAGGTCTCAAGGGCAGGCTTAGTGGTTATAATTTTAATCAAAAGCAGACCTCTTGGTCTAGGGTCTTCTTTATTAGATTTGTTATTTACAACTGCAACTTTGTCTACGCTTCTGATAAGCTGTGCAATAGTGGTAATATCTGTTTCAGGATTAAACTCTACGTACACGTAGGTTTTGTACATTCTGAATTCTACCTCACTTAGTAATTGTTCTAGCGTAATCATCCTACAAAGATAGTCATTGGAACACTCTGGAGTGTTGTTTTAACAAATTCAGATTCGTTGGCCTTTCTTTCTAACTGATTGCGACGTGAAGTCTGCTCTAACATATCTCTTAGCTCGGTAAGCAGAGCTGCTTTTTCTGTTCTTGCATCAGTCAGTAAATCAGCCTGATTGAGAGTAGTGTTTGAACCCGGTACAGGTACCTGTTGGTATTTTCCTCTAATATACCCTAGGAGTTCTTTGGCTAGTGCTAAAGTATAGCGATAAATCCACTGACGGCCTACCGAGTTGATTCCGGTATAGCTTGGATTGTCGTAAGGTACTTCTCCTACGTTGGTGATAAGCCCTGCTCCTGAACCTGATACTGCAGCTGTTCTTTCAGATCTCTTAAAGTAGTCAAGTCTGATTGCTAGTCTCTCTCTAGGAACTGGGAAGATTGAAAGCTGATTTCCTACTAATTCAAAGCTATAGGCTGATCTTCTGATCTGATCGTTAAATTCGATTGCCTGTACTTTCAGCATATCGTAGTATGCAGGCATTAAAAGGAAGTTGATACCCGGTGAGTAAGAACCAAAGTCAAATGCATCCATTAAAGATTGGATACCGGTACCGGTTCCTGCATAAGGGTCAAAGTAACGAAGGATTGCAGGAGGTGCTTCGTAGTAAACTTTTACGATTTCAATTCCTCCGGTAATGCCTTGAGCAGTTGCCCATGCATCCAGATCGTAAGTCTGTACACTAGAAGTTAACTGCAGAAGTCCTGAGTATTTTTCTATACTACCTCCAACACCTGCTTCAGTTCCGTAATTCTGACTAATCTGAATTATTCTGTCTAAGGTCGGCTGAATTAGAGTATTATTAAAAGACCCTGCAGAAGAAGCTCCTTCCATTGAAAGGTAATTCTCTCTTACTTTGTATTGGAATACTTCGTTGCCGTAAGTTGTTACTGCTTCTTCAAAGCAAGCGTAAAAAGATTTGGCCTGCAACTCTACATCCATTAGAGGATATCCAAGGCGGGTAGCACAGAACGAAGCTACCTTATCGGCATCAGCTTGGAACTGCGTGTCGCTGTCGTAGAAGCCGAATGGAGTTTCACCGGGGAAGAAAGTACTAGTACCGGTCCAGATAGTTACATCAGCCATGCTTTTTTCTTTATAAATAGGAAGTTTAGAGGGTATACATTAACTGAACTTTACGCTCATTACATGCACAGCTCCACTATACTCTGTGTACCCTGATCCGGACCCGCCAAATTGGGAAGGTACTGTAGTTGTACCTCCTGAAGGCCATGTACCCAGACATACTCTGTTCACAACGGTCACGTACGGGCTACCGCTTACTGTACCTGTTCTGCTGCTAGCTAAAGTTTTGATAGTTCTATAAAAGGGACCACCTGTATTACTTAATAAGAAGTAGTACCCTGCCGGTACTGTCTTTGCTGTAGTTATGTTGGAGGTGGTTAGGGTTCCTGCTGTATATGTACCGCTCCTAGTATTTGTAAAAGCTGAAGGAGTATTCCAGCTGCCAATAGTATTTGCGACAGTAGATACTGTATAGTACCAGGTCCAGGAATTTGTACCGCCGGTGTGAGGTACTAGTCCTATATTCCCAGTTCCCACCGACAGAGTAACGGATTGGTGGGCATAAAATAATTGCCAAGCTCCGTTGTTGGTATTAATTCCGTTTGTGGTTGTTACTCCTGATTGCTGGGTGTAGGCGTCGAAAAAGTTTCCGACTGTGTAATCAAAAGTATCTCCGGTTGGACCGCTTGAAACTATTACCGGAGTTACCTGTTTTACAAATGCAAACGGGGTAAACATTAAATTAGATTTTTAACGTTGGCCAGGTATACGTTTGTACTATCAAAAGTAATAAGAGTTAGGACATCTACCCCTGTAGAAGTAGTAGGGGTGTAGCTTGAACCGCTAGGCTGCTTTACAATTGATGGAAAAGATACCGTACCGGATCCGGTTGTGTTTACCTGTAAACTTACTGTCTGACCCGGTAGTATATGTAGGGGACTTATGTAAGTATTACTTCCCGATACTAGCTGCAAAGTGTAGAAATTGCTTCCAGACATGCTAAGGGAGGCTGTAGAGGAAGTTATTGTTAGAGGTTTTACAGTTCCTCTAAGAGATCCACTAATAGTAACTGCGTCTCTTATAAATGTTTTTGATGGAGAGCTACTACCGAATCCTAAGTAAATCTCATTACTTGCAGAAACAAATATGTTAGCTCCGTGGTTTACAGTCTTCAGAGCAATGTCCTGTGATGTGCCTAGAGGTTGGAGAGTTAACGGATTTTTTGTGGATCCGTAAGTATTGCCGGATTGATCGTACAGAGTGGTTGCACTTAAAGGGTATAAATAACCTCCCCAAACTGATCCTCCAAATCCAAACGCACTAGAATATCTTGAAACTTTGATTCCAGCGTCACCGATAGCAAAGAGAGGGTTTGCAGAGCCTGTTGATAGAGCTTCTATCGAGCCTGTAACTTGGGCTGTTCCAGAGTACGGGAAAGGACTTGCTGCTGCTCCTGAACCGGTTGCAACTGTTAAGCTAAATGTACTTCCATCTCCTTTAGTAAAAGTCAAAGTGTTTGAAGAAACACTTCCTGTTGTTAATAAGGAACCGGTACTAACTGTGGTTCCAAATCCAGAAGCAGCTACGGAAGCTGAGATGAATACAGGGTCAATATACGAAGCTGTAGTTGCAGTTCCTAGCAGAGATCCTGTTACTCCTCCTACGGCTGTTAAAGAGCCGGAAACATATACGTTAGAAGATCCTGATAGAATTCCTTCTACAAGTAGTAAGTCTCTAATATGAGTTTTAGAAGGAGAGGCACTACCGAACCCCACAAAAACGTGGTTACTAGCAGAGATAAATATATTAGCTCCATGATTTACTGTAGCAAGTGCTACGTCTTGTGCGCTACCTAAAGGCTGTAGGGCTAGCGGTTTTTTAGTTCCGGTTATAAAAGTACCGTCAGAGTTGAAAAGTGTAGTAGGCAGCAGGGGATAAAGATAGCCTCCCCATGTGTCTCCAGAAAATCCAAATGCAGTAGAGAGCCGACTTACCTGTATACCTGCATCCGAGATAGCATGTAAGGCGCTACCTGGGGTGTTTGTTACGTGTATTGAACCTGTAACTCCTAACGAGCCCGTGATTCGAGCAGATCCGGAATAAGGAAAGGTATTAGCTCCGGAAGCACCTTGAGCTCCTTGAGCACCAGTAGCTCCTGCAGGTCCTACTAGTCCGGCAGCCGATATAGTAAGGGTAGGAGTTGCTTCCTGCGAGACTGTTATACTGCTGGCAGCATTCTGACTTACTGTAACTTCGTTGTTACTGACCTGGACGGTTAAGCTCATCGAGTAACTTCTTTATCAAGTTTGATAGTTCCTTGTAGTAGCCTGGTTACTGTTATTCCGGTTACCAGTTCTAAGTCGTAAACAGCTGTATCAAAAGAAAATGCTGACGAAGAAGCTGCTGAAATATAAACTCCGATTGATCCTGAGGCTAAAGGAAGGTTACCAGCTGAACCGCTTAGATTCAATCCTGTACCGTCGGCATCTAAAGAACTAGATAATCTGCAGATTACTGTCGAAGAAGCTAGGGTTTCTCTAACTTGCATACGGGCATGGTAGCCAGATAGGTCCACCGGATTTCCGTTTGCGTCCTTATATACTACCTGGAAGCTAGTTGTAGCTCCTTGTTCAATAGAGAATGAATACTTGCCTGCAGCCATGATGAGAGTTTATAATAAATAGGATTTGCGCTTTAATCCCTAAACGTCTCGTATACCTTTAAGATAGGCTCAACGATTGGGTGTCTGTGATTCTGTTTAAGTGTAACAACACGTACTCCCTTAACCTGCTCTTCAACTCTTGCTAGGAACGAGAAACCGGTTTCTTTTTTGTTTTTAAGGTCGATCTGAGCTATATCCCCGCATATTGACATCCAGCTGTTTTTGCCTAGTCTTCCTAGAACCATCTCCATTTGGGTGTGGGTTACGTTCTGGGCTTCGTCAACAATCACAAATGCATTTACAAAGGTTCTACCTCTCATAAAAGCAAATGGAAGGATTTCGATTCTACCCTCTTCTACTTCTTTATCGATTTTCTCTTTTGAGTAAAGGAGGTAAAGGTTGTGGTAGATCGGTGCGAGCCACGGGTCCATTTTCTCCCGGATATCTCCTGGGAGGAAGCCAATGTCCTCTTTAGCCACTGTTGGTCTTGTGA
>JACCDP011070573.1_pt1 | contig 10500 bp, 9 predicted proteins | sample 7445841 | NCBI WGS metagenome assembly JACCDP01 (sample SAMN15323441, study PRJNA562643) | freshwater metagenome | isolation source: river surface water | place: USA:Blue River Watershed | collected 2017-08-17
AATATAGCTGGCCTGAGTATCAAGGATTTGATCGAGATGAAATTGATAATGAAGTAGCAACCGAGCTCAACATGGTTCCAACGCGTACCTGGGCAACCACACGAAAAGACGCTCTGAAACAACTTAGCTATTTTATTGATAAACACTTTGCCCAATTTGGGCCATACGAAGATGCAATGGCCCTTGATAGTTGGTCGCTCCATCACTCTGTCATAAGTCCTTATATCAATAATGGCCTGCTCCACCCTGGCGAAGTTCTTTCTGCGGCGCTCGAAGCGTTTGAAGCGGGAACGATTCCGATCGAATCAGCAGAAGGCTTTAGTAGACAAGTAATTGGCTGGCGCGAGTATATAAATGGCATGTATTGGCATTTAGGCGAGGAATATCGGAACCGAAATGGATTAAATGCCATCCGCCCATTACTCCCGCTATTCACATCAAGCGACAAAACTGAGATGAATTGCGTTCGTTCAATCGTGCATGACATTGAAGAACGAGCATGGGTCCATCACATTCCACGTCTTATGGTTCTTAGTAATTTAGCGCTCATAACAGGCACCAATCCGCAGCAGTTCCTCGATTGGATGCGCGAACGCTTCATTGATGCCTCTGATTGGGTGATGGTTCCCAATGTGATTGGTATGGGTGTCCATGCAGATGGTGGCCAGATGATGACCAAGCCATATGCTGCGGGCGGAGCATATATTTCCCGAATGTCGCACTACTGCAAAGGCTGTGTTTACGATCCTAAGTTGCGCGTAGGTGAAAAAGCATGTCCGTTTACCACTTTATATTGGGATTTTCTTGACCGAAATCGAGAGATCTTCTCCAAAAACCATCGAATGTTCCAACAAATTAATGGATTAAAACGCCTTAATGATCTACCAGAGTTGCGAGAGAGAGCAAAGGAAGTTCTAGCAGGCTTAGATCTTGGAGAAATCTAGATAGATTTCCTAAATCCACTTGGACATTTTGGCGATATCCCTGTCACTACGCGCTTAACTTTCCCTTTGACACAGGTAATTGATTTTTTACTCGAAACTTTGGGGGCAGCTGCAGTGGTAGTTGCTGACTTTACCTCTGGCTTGTTTTCAATGACTTTCTCTTGCGTTAATTTAATTCTGATTGTTGGCGAGGAAAAGGTGAAATTCTTTGCGCTTAAGTTCATCCAGCCATCTTTAATCGAGAGCGTTTCAGTCGAAATCTCTTGTTCGCCACCGTTAGAACCCAGAACAGATACCGACGCTTTAATTGGTGCATTCGTGAAACCATAGATACATCTCGCAGAATCAGCGCTCATTGCTAGGTCGTACGTTCCTTTGTATACAGAACCATCAACATCATGATGCGCCCCTGCAACCTTGTAGCTCATGACACCTTCTTTAAATGCAGGAGGACTCCAGCTATAAGCCATTGCATTCGTTGTCATCATTCCGTGCAACTTGGTGTTATCGCGTACCGTGCACTCCCAAACGCGATTTCCTACGCTCTGATCCATTCCCCAAAAAGATGATGGATCCATTCCTTGAAAACGCCAGGTTGGTAAAACGCTAGCGGTTTGTAACCACTTTTCGCTGGCTTGGAAATAGCCACTTCCTTTAAGTGCAGGATTGGGAGTATGAACTCCACCTCCTGCGATACCAAAACGTGGAAATTCGAAGAGATCCGGATGATTAGAAAACTTACCCCACATGAGCCCGAGTCCAGATGTATCGCTCTCCACTCGTCCGTCGTAGTTCATCTCTTGTAGCGCTGGTGATGTGGCAAATTCACTTTTTGGAATCCACGCAACTCCACTTGGTACGTTGATTGATGAGCCACTGACGACAAGCGTGCTAGTTGTTGATGAAAGTGGCGTAACTGATGCACGGGTATCTTTCATTCGACCAAATAACCAACCAGTTATCTTGTTATCCATTTGCATGGTTAATTCGATAGGTTGATCAGCAAAAAATGGTGCAGCCATCCCACAGCGACCGAGATCAGTCCAAATGCAATCTCGATAACTTTGGTCGACCTCTCTGTTATTTGGATTATCTATCGTTTCAAAACCATTTCGCCAAATGATGGGATAGAAATTTCCATTCTTTGTGGTGGTCGGGAGCACCTGCGCACTGAACCCAATCACAGCTATCGATGAGGAAGGTGTGGAAGGCGATTTTCGGTAATAGTTGATTTGAATATCTACTGCTACCGAGTACTCCAAAGCACTTCCTTTGATGGAATTTCCGCGCCAGACGCTAATTCCGCCTCCTGCGGGAATTCGATTCGCGGCATCTCGGGGAAATTTGAAGGTATCTATCTCGTAAAGCAATTGGGCATCTTTAAGCGCTCCAGTTGAATCAGCTGTGCGCAGCGATTTAATGCATACATCCGCGATATCAGACTTTGCAGTACATGGCGGAACTACTGCAGAAATTCTTAGATTATCCGCTGATACACATTTTGGATCATTAACCGATTCACATGCAAGGTTAGTGACAAAAGTGCCTCGACTCGCCCCCGATATAGCCGACACCTGGGTGAGCACCCGATCATCAGTGATGGTTAGAGCAGCTGCTGGGAAATTAGGCTTCAGTTTCATAGCGTCATCTTGGTTGGTGAAGAAAACAATCGCGCTACTACTTTGTGGGATTATTGTCGTCAATAAAAGAGCGAAGATAACAATTGATTTTCTCATTCGTTAGCGCCATATACATCATTAAGAGTCACGAGATTCAATTCTCGGTCAGATATTAATTTCAACATCGGTTTAAATACTTGAGCCGAAGTTAAATTATTTGCATGTGCTAACACAATTGATCTGTCATAAAAACTTTCTTTAGCAAGTGTCAAGATCCGAGAAGCGCGAATATTGCTGGCATCACCTAAAGATCCAGACCAAAGCATCGGTTTGGTGTACCCAATCTCGGCTGCAGCTTCGACAACTTTTGCGTTGATACTTCCATAAGGAGGACGATAAAAAGGACGAGCATCTACCCCAAAATTACGCTCGATAAAGTTATGAGCCCCCTTCAATTCTTTTTGAATTCCTTTAGTGGACAGTGTGGTTAGCGCTGGATGGTGCGCAGTGTGATTGGCTAGTTGTATTTGCCCCTTATCAACCAGCGGTTGGAGTTCTTTTCTGTTTGCTAACCATGAACCCATGGCTGAATAAACAAAGAAAGTTATCCGAAGATCGTTTTCTGCCACTAACCTGATGTATCGCTTCACTGATTCGATACTGGTGCCATCATCGACTGTCCACGCAAGTTGTTTCACATCCGATTTCGGAAGCTCACGAATTATTCGCGCACTGCTCCCATGTGCTGACAAGGGAGCAAAGGTAGAGAGAGATGCGCCAACTGCGCCGCTTCCAAGAAGTGTGAGAAACGAGCGGCGATCCATAATTCTCCTTAACTAGGGTATTAAACCTAGTACAGAGTCATAGACTTTATATATGAGGGTGAAAACACTCCACGGCGACGAGCGAGAAACCCGTTCTCGCCTTATGCGTTGGCTCGGTCCGGGGCTAATAACGGGCGCTGCTGACGATGATCCCTCGGGTATTGCTACCTATTCGCAAGCGGGAGCGGCTTATGGGTTCGGCCAGCTTTGGACCATTGTTTTATGTTTACCATTGATGATTGCCGTGCAAGAAGCATGTGCCCGAATCGGTTCAGCCACCTCGCAAGGTTTAGTAAAAGTTACATCTCGCGTGTATTCGAAGAAAATTCTCTTTTTTGTCGTCGCGCTCGTAGTGATAGCAAATGTCATCAATATCGGAGCAGATTTTGCAGCTGTTGGAGCTTCACTTAACCTCCTTATTCCACTTCCGATCTGGCTACTCTCCACTATTTTTATGTTAATAGTCTTAGCTTTAGAGATCTTTATTGGCTATCACACATATGCCAAGTTTTTGAAATTTCTAGCGCTGTCATTAATTTCATATGTTGTCGTTGCGTTGATGGTTACTAGTAATTGGCTTGCTGTTCTCAAAGCAACTTTTATTCCTCAGCTCGAATGGAGCTCTGCTTATTGGTATGTCATTGTCGCAATTTTAGGAACTACTATCAGTCCATATATGTTTTTTTGGCAAACAGCCGAAGAGGTCGAGGAAACAAATTACGCACATCACCAGAAGAAATCACCTCGAGGTATCAGAGAGATTAGGCAAGATACCAGCGTCGGAATGAGCATCTCGCAAATAGGCAGTTGGTTCATGATTATCACTGCAGCCGTCGTTTTGCATGAGAATGGTGTAGTCAATATTGGTACCGCAGCAGATGCAGCGAAAGCTTTAGAACCATTGGTAGAAGGATTTCCGCACGCTGGCACCATTGCAAAATCCCTCTTTGCAATCGGCGTAATAGGAATGGGACTTTTAGGTATTCCAGTCCTAGCGGGCTCCGTTGCCTATGCTGTTAGCGATGCATTCAATTGGCGCGAAGGTTTAGATTATAAATTGAAGGAAGCTAAGCAATTTTATGGTGTAATTATTTTTTCTACAGTAGCAGGTTGGCTCATCACTCTAATTGGCATTGATCCAATCAAATCCTTAGTTTTCGCGGCTGTCATTAATGGACTAGTCGCAGTCCCTCTCATTTTCCTGATTTCAAGAATCTCGCGTAACAGGGAAGTGATGGGTGAACTTGTTGGTCGGGGATTGTCTAGAACAATGTTGAATATTGCTTTTGTGGTGATGTTGCTTTGCGCACTTATGTTGATTGGAACAACGATTTTTAATTAAGCAATTCATTTTGATTAACTAAGCAGAAGTATTAGTGGCGAATTCTCGCCCCAAGAGATCGTGCCTCTTCAAGATTCTTCACGCCACATAACGCCATCGTGTTCACAAACTCTTTTCGCAGAATATCAACTACGCGCTGCACTCCATACTGACCACCAGCCATAATTCCGTAAAGATAGGCACGACCAACGAGAACTCCTTTCGCTCCACGAGCGATTGCCCCATACACATCTTGTCCACTCATGACTGCTCCATCGATGTAAACATCGAAATCGCGACCAACCGCCGCAACTACATCAGGGAGAATTTCTAACGGAACGGTCCCACGATCAAGTTGCCGGCCACCATGGTTAGAGAGAACTATTGCATCGACGCCAATCTCTTTGCAATTAATGGCATCTTCAACTGACTGAATCCCCTTAATAACTATCCGGCCATCCCAAACCGATTTAACCCAAGCTAAATCATCAAAAGTCATAGAAGAATCGAAGATATGCGAGGCAAGTTCCGCAAGAGGTTTATCCCAGCCTCGAAATGCTGCAAATTCTAATTTCTTGGTTGTCAATAAATTAATCCACCATCTTGGTTTTGCAACAACGTAAGCAATAGTTTTTAATCCCAATCGTGGCGGAATTGTCAGCCCATTGCGAATATCACGAGGACGATGGCCAGAGACAGGTGTATCCACAGTAATGACCAAAGTTTCAAACCCGTTGCTCTTTGCGTTATTGATCATGGCAAGGCTTTGCTCTCTATTTTGCATCATGTAGAGCTGGAACCAGCGTCGTGCCCCAGGAACTGCTTCGGCCAATTCGTCTGGAGCGGTTGTGCCCATAGTGGATAAGCAGTAGATCATGTTGTTTGCTTCCGCTACTGCAGCGACTGCAGGTTCTCCAACGTGATACATAAAACGTGTATACCCAGTCGGTGCAAAAATAATTGGCAGATCTACTTTTTGGCCAAAAACTTCAGTGCTGGCATCAATCTCAGAAATATTTTTGAGTACGCGAACATTAAACTCAAGATTTTTAAATGCTTCTAGTGATCTCTCGTAACTGATCTCTCGTTGCGCACCACCCTCAACATAATCGTAGGTAGCCCGCGGAACCCGCTTCTTAGCTAATTTCTGTAAATCATAAATAGTGACCGCTTTGTCAATCTTTCGCTTGGTGCGCTTAAAGGTCGGAAGGCGCCAATCAATTAAACTAATAAAATGCGGAACGTCAGGAAATTGACGCTTACTTTTAATTCTTCGCATTAGGTGATGTTATCTTGGAACGTATTTAACAACAACCGTCAATCAGTATGGAATATCTCTGGAATATCCATCCACCATTCTCCCTCATTCCGCTCAGGAACAGGCTGCTGTAGTGGTTCATTTATCTCCCACCATTTTTGGGTCATAGGGTCCGCTGCCATTCGCGCCATGTCGCCCTCATAGTCATCTCCGACATATTCAAAGTAAGAGAAGAGAAGTTCTCCATAACGGTAAATGGAATAATTTCTAATATTTGACCTTTTAATTTGTTCTAGTACTGCAGGCCAAACGTCTGCGTGAAGCTCTTCGTATCGCTCGCGATTCTCTTTTGGAATGCCAAGTACTTTGGCAAATCGCTGCACCATTTATTCCTCCGTATTTGTCTCTAGATTGCGTATGCGGTCCTTGCGTTTTTACTCCAAAAATTATCTTTTTCGGATTCACTTAATTCTGATACTAGATATTCGGCTATCTCTACTACTTGTTGGTATGAAGCAGCGAGATTGCAAACCGGCCAATCGGAACCAAACATAATGCGGTCAATTCCGAAAGCGTCTAGCACAACTTCAAAATAGGGGCGAAAATCCTCAACTTGCCAATTTTTCCAGTCGGCTTCAGTTGCCATACCTGAAATTTTGCAATAGATATTCTCGGGTTTAGCTAATTCTTTGATTACTGATGACCATTCCGAGATTTCACCATTAGCAATATTGGGTTTACCAATGTGGTCCAAGATAAAAGTAACTTCTGGGACTTGATTAACAAGCGAGACGCTTGCAGGAAGATGAGGTGGATCGACTAATAGATCGAAAGCTAAATTTCTACTAGCTAACTTCTTTACATTTTGTACGACGGTTTGACTGTTGAGCCAACCTATGTCGGCCCTTCCTTGTGCACCATCACGAATTCCAACCAGATGTTCCGCACCATGGAGATCGAGATATGTATCTAAATGATAAATACAGTCTATTGCGCTCATATCAATCCAGGCTACAAGACCTGCGATACTTCTGTGCTCCTTGGCCAAATCAAACATTTCTCGAATTTCGGCGTAAGAAGAAGCGCTCTGCACCAAAATACTTAGGTCGATACCAGAACTTGCACGCTCTTCTAAGAATTCTTCCATTGCAAAGGTACGCTTTATTGGCGCTAGCTTCTCACCAATAATCCAGTCTCTGTCTAGAGTTCTCAAATCCCATAAGTGGTGATGTGAGTCGACTCTTTGAGAATCAGAAGATCCAGTTATTGCCATTCAGCACCATTGGGGAACTGAAATTTCTCAATGGATTCGGGGAAAATTTCTCCGCCAGCACCAGGGGTTGTAGGGGCTAGATATCTACCTTGCTTGATGTTGACTGGAGTAACAAAATGTTCATGGAGATGATCAACGAATTCGATGACACGAGCATCATTTTCCCCCGAAACTGCAACATAATCGAACATCGAGAGGTGTTGTACTAATTCACAGAGACCAACGCCTCCAGCATGTGGACAGACAGGTATTCCAAATTTTGCAGCCATCAAAATATTTGCAATATTCTCATTCGGCCCTGCGACTCTTGTTGCATCAATCTGCATAAATGAAAGCGAACCGAGCTGGAGCATTTGTTTAAAAATGACGCGATTTTGCACATGTTCACCAGTCGCAACACGTATCGGGGCGATGGCTTTTGCAATCGTCGCATGGCCAAGAGCGTCATCAGGCGATGTTGGCTCTTCAATCCAATAGAGATCAATGCTCTTATCACGCAACTCATTGAGCCAATCAATTGCCTCATCAACACTCCACACTTGGTTGGCATCAATTGCAAGGCGAACATTTGGTCCAACTGCTTCACGCGCAAGTTTCAGGCGACGTTTATCATCGGCAATAGAACCACCACACTTTAATTTAATGAGAGTAAATCCATCAGCAACGGCTTCTTTGGCTAGTCGAACCATTTTTTCGTCAGTGTATCCAAGCCATCCAGGTGATGTTGTGTAGGCAGGAATTCCATATTTCATCAATTTAGCTTTTCGCTCAGCTTTCGATCCTTCTGCCTTCTTGAGAATCTCAAGTGCTTCTTCAGGTGTTAGTACATCGCGGATGTACCGAAAATCTACGAGTGAAACAATCTCTTCGGGGCTCATATCAGCTAGAACTTCCCAGAGCGGTTTGCCCTCGTGTTTTGATACGAGATCCCAGAGAGCAGTAAGTACCGCACCAACAGCCATATGAGTTAAGCCTTTTTCGGGACCAAGCCAACGGATCTGTGAGTCACTCACTAATTCACGAGCAATATCCCCTAGCGAAGCTTTTAACTCTTCGATCTTCCTCCCAACAACTTTAGGAGCGAGTAATTCGATAGTGGCACATTGCAATTCAGTACCTCGACCGAGAGTGAAGGCAAAACCATGGCCAGAGATATCAGAATCAGTTTCTAGCATGAGATAGGCAGCGGAATAATCTGGATCTTTATTCATGGCATCAGAACCATCAAGAGATTTCGAGGTGGGGAATCTGATATCTCTCAATTTAAAGCCAGTAATGGTTGCCATAAGACCCTTTCTTTCTATCCTAAAAATCTTATACGATGTAGCTATGTCACTCCACAATGAAAAGATTTCACTAAAGCGGGTGGCGTTAGAAGTTACACGGTTGGGTTTAGGTACAGCCCCGCTGGGCGGAATGTTTACATCAGTTGCCGAACAAGATAGCGATAATCTCATCGCCACAGCATTTGAACTAGGTATCAATTTTTTTGATACCGCTCCTCTTTATGGACATGGACGTTCCGAAATTCGACTTGGTCGAGCGCTCCGTGCAGCAAAGCAAAATTTCGTCCTTTCAACGAAAGTTGGACGAGTATTAAATCCAACGGTCAATGCTGATAGAGAATTTTTTAAGGATGCAGACGCAACCAGAGAACCAATTTATGATTGGAGTGCAGACGGTATCAAGCGCTCAATAAATGAGAGCCTCGAACGTCTGGGCTTAGATCACATCGATATTGTTTTGCTTCATGATTGCGAAGACTTTCTCGAACAGACTATAAGCGAGGCGTATCCGGTTCTCGATAGTTATCGTTCACAAGGAATCATTAAGGCAGTCGGCATGGGCCTTAATCTTTGCGCTCCATCAGTAAAAGTCATGAAAGAAACTGATCTTGATTGCGCTTTAATAGCTGGCCGTTACACACTTCTTGATCAAGAAGCCCAAGAAGAGCTATTCCCATTAGCCCTGAAGAAAAATGTTTCGATGATCATTGGTGGCGTCTATAACTCAGGAGTTTTAGCTAATCCAGTAAAGGGAGCGTCGTACAACTATGCCCCAGTCAGTGAGGATCTGCTCGATCGCGCATTGGCAATCAAGGCTTTCTTAGCTGAACGAGGAATTTCTCTAACTGCTGCTGCGATTCAGTTCCCACTTCGCCATCCCGCAGTGGCCACTGTGCTTACAGGTTCGCGTAGCGCTGCTGAACTTCGCGCAAATGTGGCCGATTTTGATGCTGATATTCCAGATTCAGTATGGAGCGAACTTGAATCAAGCGGACTGATTAAGCCGTTATCACTGAGTTAGTTTGGCAGAATCCTTCGCAAAGTCATTGCTCCATGTAGAGAAGAGCGCTGTTGCTTTCAATATCGCATCATTGGCGCGCTTAACCATCTTTTCATCATTCTTTTTTATTGCTGGGGCGTAGAGATTTATCGCACTTGTATACGCTTTAATGAATTTTCTTAGCGTGACATCTGATTTCTTATACCCTGGAGATACTTTAATTTTTGAGAACTTTACTAATGCTGCTTTCACCAAGTTGTCTGCGGCGACCGCCTTCTTCATCCATGCTTTGTATTCAGAAGATCCGAATTTATTGGGGGCAGCTTGATATGTATCGCCCCATGCGCCAATGGCATCTGAGAACTCCTGAGTTAATTGGCCCGCAGTTTGGGCATATTTCGCATCACCTTCATTTAGCGCCGCGAAAGAAGGAGTCGCAATTGATAGAAGTAACGCGAGAATGACTACAAGGGATTTAACTCTGTTTCTCATTACTTCAGACTACCGGAATACTCTCTTATTCATAAGTAGAGCCGCAGCGCTCAGGTAAGCTGCTGCGATTCCAAGTGGCACAACAGATGTGAGCCCACTTGTAGGGAGAACGAGTGCACATAGCAACGCTCCAGAAACGATAGCGCCATTGACTACTACATCATAAACGGCAAAAACTCGTCCTCTAAAGATGTCATTTGTTCTCTGTTGCACAATCGCATCATTTGTTACTTTCACCGCTTGGCCAGCCATGCCGGTACAGAAACCCATAATGAGGAGCGTTATTTTATTTTGTGCAAAAGCGAAAATTATCGGCGTTATCGCTGCTGCTGTCATGGCGCAGCGGCTCCAAATAAAGCGATCAATAAAACGTGTGACAGGTGGAGTAATTACCGCGCCAAGTGTGATGCCAATCCCGGAAACTACTAATGCGAGAGCAAAACCACCCAAACCAGCATCAGGATTTCCAGCATCATTAAAAGT
>JACCDP011078344.1_pt1 | contig 10500 bp, 10 predicted proteins | sample 7445841 | NCBI WGS metagenome assembly JACCDP01 (sample SAMN15323441, study PRJNA562643) | freshwater metagenome | isolation source: river surface water | place: USA:Blue River Watershed | collected 2017-08-17
CCCAGGCCGTTCACATCCAAGAAATTCAACTTGGGAACGCAGGGCTTTTTGGGGGTATTCGCTGCTTTGGCTAATTCCTCAAGCTGTTTCCATTCCTGCTCGAAAGATTCCTGCGTGAGGTTCGTGGACTTCCTTTGTTCTGATCGATGCGCACTCATGTTGACAGGCCTTTCCTTGAATTGTTGGGGGTATGGAACAGAATCCGTAACCCTGGGCAAGAAGCCGTTCCCGATGGCCGAACTTTTTATCCGGCAAAGTCCCGAGTGCTTGTGTGATTTGCGCCGCCTTCCGTTATCCTGTCGTACTTTCAAGACAATCACGCTGAGGAGTTCCGCATGCTTTCCCCCGCATTTCCACCGCTGTCCGACGCCGATTTGTTTCGCAGCCAAGCCTGGCTTGACGGTCAGTGGGTTGACTCGGCCAACCAGTTTGAGGTTGCCAATCCCGCCAGCGGCGCCCGCATCACCGCCGTGCCTAACCTGAGCGGGCCAGATGCCACCAAAGCCATCGCCGCCGCCCACTCGGCCTTCCCGTCCTGGTCGCGCAAGACCGGCAAAGAGCGCGCTCAAATCATGCGTAAATGGTTTGATCTCATCGTGGCGCATGCCGACGATCTGGCGACGCTGATGACAGCCGAACAGGGCAAGCCGCTGGCTGAAGCCAAAGGCGAAGTCATGTACGGCGCCAGCTTCATCGAGTGGTTTGCAGAAGAAGCCAAGCGGGTCAATGGCGATGTACTGGCTTCACCGGCCGCAGACCGCCGGCTGATTACGCTCAAACAAGCCATCGGTGTCTGTGCTGCCATCACGCCATGGAATTTTCCGATTGCGATGATTACCCGCAAAATCGCACCCGCACTGGCGGCGGGCTGCACCATTGTGATCAAACCGGCTGAGCAGACGCCGCTATCTGCCTTGGCATTGGCCGAGCTTGCCAACCGTGCCGGCATTCCTGCTGGTGTCATCAACGTTCTCACTGCCGACAGCGAGAACTCGGTCGCGATTGGCAAAGTCCTCTGTGAAAGCCCCACAGTCCGTCATCTGTCGTTTACCGGCTCCACGCCCGTTGGCCGCATCCTGATGGCGCAATGCGCACCCACGATCAAAAAGCTGGCACTGGAACTGGGCGGTCATGCACCCTTCATTGTGTTTGATGATGCCGATATTGATGCTGCGATCGAAGGTGCAATGATCTCCAAATACCGCAATGCCGGCCAAACCTGTGTCTGTACCAACCGTTTTTATGTTCACGACACTGTGCATGATGTCTTCGTCAAAAAACTCGCTGACGCGGTGGGCAAGATCAAAGTAGGCAATGGCTTTGACGCCGGCGTACAGCAAGGCCCGATGATTGATGCACAAGCAGTAGAGAAAGTCAGTGAGCATGTGGCCGACGCGCTGGCCAAGGGTGCGAAACTGGAATCTGGCGGACAAGCCCATGCCTTGGGTGGTCTGTTCTACCAGCCCACGGTGCTCTCGAATGCCAGCAAGAACATGAAAGTCATGCACGAAGAAACCTTCGGGCCAGTTGCGGCCGTCATGCGTTTCAGTACCGAGCAGGAAGTGATTGCAGCAGCCAACGATACGGATTTTGGTCTCGCGAGTTATTTTTATTCGCGTGATATCGGTCGCGTGTGGCGCGTTGCCGAGCAACTGGAATATGGCATGGTAGGCATCAATACCGGATTGATCTCCAACGAAGTCGGCCCGTTTGGCGGTGTCAAGCAATCCGGTCTGGGACGCGAAGGATCGAAATATGGCATCGATGAATATCTCGAACTGAAATATCTGTGCATGGGTGGCTTCTGATGCAGCACTGCCACGGTCGGGCGCGTTGAAGTCTGCGCTCAAGGAAAACTCTGGCGATCCAGCCTCGTCCGGATCGCTGGCGCTGCTGCTGGCAGCGCTGGCGATGCTCGGGCCGTTTTCGGTTGATAGCTATCTGCCTGCCTTCCCCGCCATCCAGAACAATCTGGGAGCCAGTGCGCTCGAGGTACAGCAAACGCTGACGGTGTACATGCTGTCCTTCTCGGTGATGATTCTCTGGCATGGCGCACTGTCGGATGCATTTGGTCGTCGCAGCATTATTCTGATTTCACTGGCGGTCTATGCAGTCGCTTCACTGGGTTGCGCATCCGCTCACAGCGTCGAATACCTGTGGGCTTTTCGGATGTTGCAAGGCGTGTCGGCCGGCGCTGGCGTGGTGATCGGCCGCGCCATCATTCGTGATTTATATGCAGGCGCTTCAGCAGAACGCATGCTCTCGCTAGTGACCATGATTTTTTCCATCTCGCCTGCGATTGCACCGATTGTTGGCGGCTGGGTGGTGACGCTGCGGGACTGGCGCAGTATTTTTCTGTTGCTGTTTATCTTTGCGCTGTTGATGCTATTCGTTGGCTATCGCAGGCTGCCGGAAACCTTGCCACCTTCAGGGCGACAGGCGTTCAATCCTGCCTCGCTGTGGCACAACTATCGACAGATTTTTGTGTCGCCGCTGTTTCAGCTACGCGCGGGTGCGATTGCCTGCAATTTCTCAGGTCTATTTTTGTATGTCGCTTCTGCGCCAGTGCTGATCACGCAACACCTGCAGCTGGGTGCCAATGAATTCAGCTGGTTGTTTGTTCCATCGGTGGCCGGGATTTTTCTCGGTGCGCTCGCGGCCAACCGCATGGCTGGCGTTGCGCCACCGGGACGTCAAGTCATCATCGGCTTTGTGCTGCTGATCACGGCATGCATTGCCAATGTAGGCTATCACCTGTTTTTTCCGCCGGCACTGCCCTGGACCGTCGCGCCGCTGTTCCTGTATACAATGGGCATGTCGATGGTCGCGCCCGGTCTCACGCTACTGGTGCTCGATCTCTTCCCGCACATCCGAGGCACAGTCGCTTCATGCCAGTCCTTCACGATGACCATGCTGTCGGCCCTGGTCGCCGGCGTCATCTCGCCACTGGTGAGTACCAGCGTACTATCGCTCGCAGGCGCACAACTGGCTTTTGTGATGACAGGATTCATGCTCTGGCGCCTGGCTCGCAGCGAGCGTCTGACGTCGACATAACAATAAGGAAATTTTGGTGAATAAATTTATCTGCGCAATTACGGCTGCTCTAATAACGATGACGGCACTACCGACGCATGCCGAAAATTGGGTCGAAATTACTTCCTCGCCCGATGGTGGCGTGAAGCAGTACCTGGACATCGATAGCATAGAGCGCAATCTTGGCTCGGTGGTTTTGTGGCGAGTATTTGATTACCAACCGCCCTATATGCGCCGGGTGAATGGCAACCCCTACCGATCGCAACGTGTACAGACAGAGTTCGATTGCGACAGTCGCGCCATGCGCCAAAAATACTTTGCCTGGCATGGCGAGCCCATGGGCAAGGGGCCGTTGCATTACGAAGGCAGTGCAACGGAATGGGAAATCGATTCTTTCGATGAATTCACCCTGCCCTTGTGGAAAATGGCTTGCGAGTGATTTTTCGCTGATGCCGCAAATGCCAGAATTAAATCAGCTTAATGGCTCTTCGCTTCGGAGAAATAGCGCTCCACGGCGCGTTTCAGTGCTTGTGCAAACTGTTCACGAAATTGTTCGGAGTTGACCAGGGCCTCGTCTTCTGCATCGGCGATATTGCCTACTTCAACCAGAACCGCAGGCATTCGAACATGCCGCAATACATACAACTGCTGATGCCATACACCGAGCTCGCGAATCACCGGCCTGCAAGAGCGGCAGTCATCTTCGGGAAAATAATGATAATTGGATGGCTTTCGGCCAATGCCGATTAACTCCTGGCCTAGCAACGATGCAAAACGCAAGCTCTGCTGGTACTGCGGGTTTTTAGGATCCTGATCAATAAATACATTAAAGCCAATATCATTTCTCGCCTTGAATTCCGGCAGCAAGGTATGCCCACCACGCCCCTGACAGATCGATTTATCCGGTGTAATGAAACGCGATGCGGTGGAGTCGTGGTGAATGGAAATAAATAAACTGGCTTTGCTCGAGTTCGCCAGAATCGTTCGAGCTTGCAGAGAGGTCTTCAGCGTATATCGACTTTGGCGCACACTATCGCTACCGGTCTTGAGCTTTAGAGTTCTGGGGGGCTGGGCTACATCTCGCGTCGTGATAACGCGGGCTGACGTGGTTTTCAGATACGCAGCTACAATCCTGTCGTTGTAGGTAAATTCAAGCTCGCCACAACTCCCCAGCGCACCAGGATAAAGTGGGTCATGCCCCGGGTCCAGGATAATCACAGGCGCTGCGACGCTGACCATATTGGCAATACTTAACAGTACCGCGGGCAACAGGCGAGAGACGCGAGTACGGTTTTTCATATTTTCTGATTTTGGACCATGACACACGTGATGCGTTTTTTTCTCATTCTTCTGGTATCGATCAATCTCTTTGGCTGCGCAGAAGCGTACCGACATCCGAATTATGAATTCAATTCCCCCGAAGATCAGCAGAACTTTGACAAGGACAGACAAACGTGTGCCTCAACCTCCGAGCGCGAACGTTGTACGGAATTGCGAGAAAAAGCATCCATGATCTGCGAGAGCGACGGCAAGGGCGGACACAAGTGCCAGGACATCATCCCGAAAAGCTGTACTCTGGAGACAATGGCGCAATGTATGCGCCGCAAAGGCTGGCGCAAAGCAGACCAACAGGGAAATTATCTGGAATAAGATCCGTGGCAGCCCGGTAGTCCACTCACGGACAGACACCCATTACCTGCTTGACCAGTGCCGACTTCTGCTCGCAGTACGACTGCCACCAGACATCGGTTGCCCCGATCTGATATTCGAGAACGGTCCATTGGTTAGACTTTTTGCGCAGCACGGCGGTCAGGGTGAAGCCATCCATATGCTCCCAGCTCTCACCGAAGATTTTCTTGCCATCGAGCTTTTTGCCATCTTTTCTCTGAGGCTGCGCCATCACAAACGCCCAGTCGGCACTGGCCCGGATGTCGGTCACCACGAAAACCAACTCCGTCTTCAGTTCGGCCTCAACTTTAGGACGCAGTGCATCCAGGAGTAGCTTGCGCTCGGGCGTGCCCTGCCCTGGGCTCACCACTTTGTCTTGTGCGCTTGCGATGTTGGCAAGCAGGATGAGGGCTGCGCATAACTTGATTAAGTTTTTCAATTTTTACTCCAGATTGTCGAGTTGAGGCCTCGCAGTTTAAACGTGGACACGCCACTCAACTTACGCCGCCTCGGTTTATCAGCGCTTCAGAACCTGCCTCGTCAGGTCGATGTACGGGCCCTGCAAGGGGGGCAGAGCCCAAGGTCAGCAGTGTCTGTGCGCCCTTGCTGGCCAACCATTGTCCGGCCTTGTTCTGCAAAACGACGTCCACCTTCCAGCGGCGCGCGCGCGCCATCACTTGGGAAGGCGGGAGCATGAAAAATACCTTGGTCAGTGCATCGGCCATGAAGCAAGTGTCGGCAATCACCGTCACGGATGACCAGTAAGCTGGCGAGTAGCCTGTAGCCGGATCGATAATGTGGTGATGGCGGCGATCCGTGCTGAAAGCGGTGTGTGCATCCGATGAGGTCGCAATGGCCCGCCCGTCACTGACCAACACGGGGCCCGGCACAACCACTTGATTGTTCAGGTGGTCGATGGGGGCTCCCGCCTTCGAGGCAGCATCCTCGATGCCCAATGCCCAGGGTGCCAGCGCAGGAGACTGTCCCAACGTCTGAGTCTCCCCAGTGTCGATCAGCGCATGCTGTATGCGATGCGATCTCAGTACCGACCGCACACGATCTGCGGCATAACCTTGCGCGATACCGTTTAACGAGACGCCCATGCCTTCCAGATTCAGGCGCACCGCCCATGGGGATACTTCGATCGCACGCCAATTCACCTTTCGCAATGCCTGCTGCACGTCGCGTGCCAGTGGCAGGCTCTGCGTCGCTGCAGCGCGCGACCATACCTGCCACAGAGGTTGCATGCTAACGTCGAAACTGCCGCCACTGTCGCGAGAAATCTGCCGCGAGAGCTTCAGCACGTTCAGCAGTTGCGCATCCGGCTGATGCAAGACGCCGCGTGCATTCAGCCTGCTGAGAGCGCTATCGGGATTGAACAAACTCATCTGCTGCTCGATACCGCGGATCTCGCGCACTGCCTCATCAAGTGCCGCCTCCAGGCGATCAGCGCTATCGCCACCCACCTTGATCCACAACGTTGTGCCAAAGCCGATGAGTGCGCGTTCACGCCATACCGATTTGGCTGGCTCGTACTGCCGCGCTGCGGCCGCGAGGGGGCTGGCTGCGACCGCACCCAAAAAGCCTGTTGCCCAGCGCAGGTACTGACGTCGGTTATTCATGTTCCGTCTCCGGGTTTGAGCTGCAATTCGTGAATCGGTATCACGCGCTGCTTGCGCTCCTGTATCAGGGGCAGGCAGCGCTGTTCGTCCTGGTAGATTGAAACACAATCAAGGCACTGAAAACATTCACTGTAGGAGATTTTGCCATCGGGCGCGATCGCCTGATATTCACACCGATGTCGGCAAGACTGGCAAGGAGTGCCGCACTCGGCACGGCGTGGTATCCATTGCCAGCGCTGCAGCAAATTCACTGCGGCGAGCGCGGCACCCAGCGGACAAATGTAGCGACAGTAGCCGCGGTAGAGGAACAAGCCGAAGCTCAGACAAATGACCGCCCAGACAATATAGGGCCAGTCGCGCATGAAATAAAAACTGATTGCGGTCTCAAAAGGCTCGATCTTGACAGCCAGTTCCGAGAATGAAGGTGCAACAAAAATTGAACCGATGATGATGGTCAGCACAACATATTTTATCCACTTCAATTTCGCATCCAGTATGGTGCGCAATCGGCGCTGCTGGATACCCAGCCGATTTGCAATCATGCTCACGAGTTCCTGCAATGCACCGAACGGGCACAACCAGCCACAGAATGTGCTGCGTCCCCAAACGAACAGCGTTACACCGGTGAACAACCAAAGTATTACGGTCATCGGGTCGTTGAGTAGAAAACTGAGGTCGCCCCCACCACTAAGCGATTCAATCGCGGCCGTGATGTTGATGATAGTGAGCTGACCTTGTGCGAACCAGCCGATAAAACCCAGCGTGAAAACCAGATAGGCCGTACGAAACTGCATTAATCGGCGCGAAGTGGCGCTCGTGCGCTGTTGCGCGAGCAATGCGGTGGTCAGCACGCCCAGTCCAACTAACAGGATCGCTATCTCTATCCAGCGCGACTGCCAGACTTTAATCCAGTCGATCGATGACCAATCGGTGTCCCACCAGTCATAGGCGGTCGCGCGCCAGCCATGGAAATCGTAGGCGAGCCCAAAATGACGCCGCTCGACATGATTCATGATCTGATTGGTGCCGAAGCGCCGGCCAAGTCGGAAGTCCAGTTCGAAAGGCTGGGAGGGATCGAGTGGTGTCGCTTTGTCGATGACGAGGAAATACGCCTTGGTCATTTTGGGATAGCCGGGCACCTTAAGCACCTTGTCATAGCTGATGCTGCTGAATTTCAGCGGCTTGCCGCTCTGGGTAAGTACAAAAGGAAGTTCATCGGGTACGCGAAGCGCCTTGAGTGCCGGATCTGACGGCGCTGCACTCGCAGGCGGCGTTGCACCGCGCTCGGCGAGCCGAGGATCGCCAGTGCTGCGCATTTCAGGCACAAGTTCTCGACCGGTACCCTCATTCGCTGCGGCGAGCGGCCCCTGCTCTGTAACGAGCAGCGCCTGAGATTTGCGCCGACTGGTGTTCAGGTAACGCCAACCTTCACCATCGAGCAAGTTGCGGCCTATCGATGGTATGCCCAGTAGCGCCACCTGAAAAACGAGCGCCGGCGTCTCAGGGGCCACCCCTTCAAGCTTGCCGCTGCCCGGCTCGTTCACATTGGCGTAAGCACGCTGAATATCAGCGAAGGTGATGGTCGTCGTGCGAACCATACCGCGCGCCAAAAGATCGTCCCAGTCCAGAGGACGGAAGCTCTCGCGCGTACTGCGGCGGCGCGCAGCTGCGCTGGCTGCGATACCAGGATCAAGTTTAGCGACGGCAATCTTGGCGGCGGACGCAAAGATAGATCGGTCGATGGCCTTGGTGGTCACCGTACCGTGATTGACGCCCTGAAGATCAGCAGACTGTTCGTCTCGCTTGGTGGGCGAGCGCCAGTCATGGATGCGCACGGTATGGTGCAAGGACAAATCGGTGTATTGCGCCGTAAACGTGGCCAACCGCGCAGTGCCGGTAGGATTGTTGAAAAAGGGTTCTTTGTGATCGATCAGCCGCAGATCGATAAAGCTGCCGCTCAAGTCCATCGCGACCAACAGATCAATGGGCTTGCCGCTATAACCGCGCACCGGCTCGAAGTCCAGTGACTCAAAGGCATACCCTTTTAATTCGGGCTTGCCACCCGCAGAATTTTTAGCAAACAAGGGGTAGACCGGCATGTCAGGCTGGCGTTCTCCGACGACGAACTGACTATCGAGAAGCCTGTCGATGTCCTCGCGCTTGAGCAGCCCGGCTCGGGCATCGGACGATACACCCAGTGCAGCGATCAAGCTGACACACACTAGCGCGATTGCGCGCAATACGCCTCGGTCCATGCTGATGCTCTTTCAAGCTGAGCGCCGACTGATTATTTTCGGCGCAATCATCCTGCCTCGCTTTCGGTCCGATGACGTCGATGCATGCTGAGCAAAGTCGCCGCCGACAGTGTCAGCAGAAAGATCTCCCCCAAAAACCGGTTCGCTCCTGTGTGCTGACTTCGTCTGCACCATGCGACCGATCGCCTTTTTATCGAACCACGGGCATCCTCCGCCACGAGGTATCGTTTTTTACGCTCAAGTCAAACAGGCAGCAAGCCACGTGCCTCCCACAACTTCCTTGCCAGCGAGCGCGTGCTCATATTGCCAGAGACTCCGAGCCCTCCGAACGGAAAAACAACTTGAAACTACTTTTCTCCAGCCACGGTCACATTGATACTCTTTCGCAAGCCCTCGCCGTAGGAACGATGTGCGCCATCCGCAAACTGCAAAGTCAGCCGATAGCGACCGGGCTGAAGAAAGACCTGACTTTCAGTCTGCCCCTTGCCGAAGTGCTTGTGCTGATTGTCGTTCGGGATGACGACACCCGTTTCGATATCGCGGGCATCGATCAACAAATGATGATGGCCGGTACCCTCGGTCATGTCACCGGCCGGCGCAACACGCATGCCCGTGACCTTGAATTTCACTGTGAACGTGGTTGGTACCGTATCACCATCCCTGGGCTCAACGAAATCCACTGACTGTGCCTGTACTGTGCCCAATCCCAGACACAACAGCAAAACCAGCGCTTTCAGCGCGAGATCGATCGATCGATGCATTTTATCCCTCTGTAATGGCATTGGATGCCCTCGGCATCATTAAAAAAAACGAGAACCCGACGACATCGCCGCCGATAAGTGACGACTGCGCGACGCAGAGGATCTCAGCGCTGTACGCTTTCCACGTGTTCGCTGGTACCAGACAGGCGGCCCGGAAACATAATGTCGCTTTTTCCGACTGAATGTTTTTTGCTTGAGCCGGAGATCGTCATCAGAGACCATCGGACCGAATTCATTGATCCGCTCAAAAGAGTGATTCGCTTCCATGATCGCAGCACTAAAATCTTTTTCCGCGTCAGCCAGATCATCGGCGACTGAACGTAGGACATCCGTCGATTCAGTGAGCATTTTTTTTTGGTCTTTGAGTATGTCTGCTTGCATCTGTTGATGAATCTCGGCCTTGAGCCTGCTCATATAATCTTTCGCACGACCGAACAGCCGTCCCGCGACACGGGCGACAACCGGCAGTCTCTCGGGACCGATCACAACCATCGCAACCACACCAACGATTGCCAGTTTTGTCAGACCCAAGTCAATCATCATCAGCCCCGCTTGCCACAGACAATTTGCATCAAATCGAGGTTGCGCGTACCTTCAACAACGGGACGCCAACTGTCTTCGGGATCGGCATTGCTGCTGACAGTTTGTCCTTTCAGATAAGGCTCGGAAAAAAACTCACCCTCGAGATTGCGAAATTCGCGGGACGCGCAGTTATATTCCTTGCGCGCGCGGTTTGACATAACCCCATTCAGCGGAAAGCTGTAACTGAGCATTTCCACCACCGACACGGTAGCACCGGCGCTAACAATACTTTGATCATCGTAATAAAATTCGGCTTTACCATTGTCGCCATAAAGCACCCAGCCCGCCTGCGCAGCGTGGGATACTAGCAGCAGTACGAAAGCGAAGGTTTTCATGATGCGTCCTTGGTCGATGAAATACCACGCTTTGCAGCCCACAGGCGATACAAATAAAAGCTCGGTAATACGACTGCGAAAACATAGGCACCCACAATCAGCCATAGACCATCAAGCCCAAGGTGTGGCCCGAGTCCATGTCGAAACACCTGATACATCACCAGTGCCGATAGAAAGTAGATCGTTTTTTGTCTGAATGTTAGCGTCATCCGGTAGCCGCTAGAGGGAGTTAACAAAGGCAATC
>JACCDP011200426.1_pt1 | contig 10500 bp, 8 predicted proteins | sample 7445841 | NCBI WGS metagenome assembly JACCDP01 (sample SAMN15323441, study PRJNA562643) | freshwater metagenome | isolation source: river surface water | place: USA:Blue River Watershed | collected 2017-08-17
AAGTGGCACTCCATACGGCGATGGTGTCACTTATTCATTTCTTGCAGATATAACTCTTTATGCTCAGTGGTTAGCTATTCCGAATCAGACGGTAACTTTCCATGCAAACGGTGGGGTTGGATCAATGTCGCCACAAATCACAAACTTGCCCACTTCACTGACAAGTAATTCATTTTCAAATCTTGGGTACACCTTCAACGGTTGGAATACCGCTACTGACGGAAGCGGCACTTCTTACGCGGATGGTGCAACTTATTCGTTTCTTGCAGATATAACACTTTATGCTCAATGGTCAGTCTCTCCAAGCCAAACAGTGACTTTTGATGCCAATGGCGGATCAGGTTCTATGTCACCGCAAGTAGCAAATATTCCAACAACCTTGACTGCAAATAGTTTCACTCGAGTTGGTTACACGTTTAATGGCTGGAATACCGCAATAGACGGCAGTGGAACAACCTACATTGATTTGGCTTCTTACTCATTTTCAGTCTCAATAACTCTTTATGCCAAATGGAGTGACATTACAAACAAGACAGTTACCTTTGATTCAAATGGAGGCACTGGAACTATGGCTCCACAAACAACAAATGTTGCTACGGCATTAACATCAAATACATTTTTGCGTACGGGTTACACATTTACAGGGTGGAATTCTGCAGCCAATAACAGTGGAACTTCATATGCAGATGCAGCAATTTACGCATTTAGCGCTGATATCACTTTATATGCGCAATGGATTGCGGTAAACCAAACTGTGACTTTCAATGCTAACGGCGGAACCGGATCTATGTCACCTCAAGTTACAAATACCCCGACTGCATTGATTTCAAATGCATTCACTAGATCAGGTTTTACATTTAACAATTGGAATACCTTGGCTGTTGGCGGTGGCATTGCTTACTCAAATAATGCAAGTTATCCATTCTCAACTTCAGTTACTTTGTATGCACAGTGGACAGCTGTTCCATCTGGTGGCGGAGGCGGTGGCGGATTTGTTTTCACCGATCCAACTCCGACGCCTACACCTACCCCAACTCCGACGCCTACACCTACCCCAACTCCGACGCCTACACCTACCCCAACTCCAACACCTGAATCAACTCCGGTTGTTCCAACTCCAGTGGTGCCAACGCTAATTACAGTTGCAAATCCACTTACATTGGCAATTGCGGCAAGTGAAGCAAAATCGGTGGCAGTCAATGTTGAAGGTACCGGTGGCACATTAATTCCAATTACTGTCGATATTCCAGTAGGAACTACTGGCGTTGATGGCACCGTTCGTTTAACTCCGGTGACCACACCTGATCAAAATTCTGCAGGTGTAATAACCATTAAGGTGGAGATAATTGATGCGTTTGGAGCAGTTATTCCGCAGCTTAATGCGCCTATAACAATTCGTTTCAACAATTCTCTTGGTGAAACCATTGTGGCTCAATCAAGTGATGGTTACTTATGGGAACCAATTCCACTAATTGCAAACGGTGGAACCACTCTAGGATCCACAGATAAAGATGGCTACTACTTAGACGCTAACGGAAAAGTTGTAATCGTTACTAACCACTTAACTCTATTTGGGTTCAAGGTTTATCAAAGTGAAACAATGAAAGTTACTTCTTCAGGTAACGCCTATGTGAAGACTCTGACCACCAAGCTTTACACCTCTGGTGGAAGTGGTTCAGGATCTTTGACATATCAAACATCCACTTCAAATATTTGCTCAGTTGCAAATAATGGAGTGGTCACTTTCAAAATTGCTGGTGTGTGCTCTGTGTCAGCCATCAAGGGTGGCGATGATACTTATATGCATCAGCAGTCAATGGTCTCTCTATTGACCATCAAGAATTACGAGTTAAGTGCTGTGGGAGCATCACTTAAAAAACACGTCACTGTAATTCTTGGAACTGCCTACGCAAATAAAACTGCAGTCATCTCATATGCGCCAAAGGGAAGCAAAACATACGTGTTTGTTGCCTCCTTGAAGTTATCTGACATCGGCAAAGTAACTTCAAAGCGTGATGTGCCTAATGGATCTACTTTAAGAATCCAAGTAGCAGGAAAGACTGTAGCTACTAAAGTAATTCAGGCTTAAATTGGAAACGGAGCAGCTCCCAAGAAACTGGACACGGGTAGACCTTGTTCTCTTGGGAGCTGTCTTCTTTCTGGTAATTGCTGCAATATTTACAAGTTACTCAACAAAAAATTCAAGTGCGGTAGATCAAGTTACTCCAGGAACCGGAATTTATAAAAGCACCTACAAATGCGGTACGGCTGGGAATATTCAATGCAAAGTTGGGCAGCTTGGCCCTGGTGGCGGCACAATTTTCTTTGTTGATTATAGAAATGAATTCACAGCTTTTAATTTTTTAGAAGCAGCTCCCGCTGGCTGGGCTCAGAACAAAGACTTAAAGGATCCTACACATCAATGGTGTTCAGACATCAAGAGCAAAATCCTGTCGGCGAGTACTTGGAATTCTCGACAAGTTGGTCTAGGAAAAACCAACACCACTGAAATGTTAAAAGTTTGCAAATCTGGTGCCGCAATAGAAATTCAAAAATATAATTCTGATAACGCAACGAAGGTTAAGGATTGGTATCTTCCATCCGTCGGTGAATTAATGCTGATGTCTTCAAACCTACAGGGTTTGGCTGGTTTATCGGATTCTGATTATTGGTCTTCCTCTGAATATTCAGATATTGGTGGATGGGTGCAATCAATAGGACATGGTTATCAAGGGTCAGCCAGTAAGAACACGTTATTTCATATCCGGCCAATAAGGCAATTCTAAGGAGGGAAATCCATGACTAAGAGAAATACATATTTATCTATTGTCTTACTAGTTGTAGCGAGTTCGCTTCTTGGATATCAACTATCCGAAAGCAACAGTCGTAATTTCGTAATAAATGCCGATTCATTGAATGGGAATTTGATACCTTCGGAAGATAACAAATTTGTACTCGGGTCCACATCCGCACGTTGGAGAAGCCTGCAACTTGGACCTGGCACCTTGTTTATCGAAGATCAAAAGACAGGAAAACAAGCACAATTGACTGTAAGTGATGGCGCTCTACTAATTAATGGCGCAAATTCATTGAAAATCGGTAATACCGAACTAACTGCAAATGGCTTAACTTTCCCTGACGGCACTGTGCAAACTTCAGCCCAACTAATTGGGCCAAAGGGCGAGAAAGGTGACACTGGAATGTCTGGCGGTCCGCAAGGTCTCCCAGGGCCTCCAGGAACAACCGGATATGACCCAATGGTCGTATGTGTCGATTCAATTGATAGAAAAATGATTCTAACTTCATGCAAAGCGGCCGGTATTAAGGGTTCCGAACTAATAATTTTGGTTAAAGCTAAAAGTTAAATAAAAAATCACTTCTTCTTTGTAAATCCCTTAGGGCACACTGGCGCAAGCCCACTCACCTTTTTTATTATTTTTCCCTTTGAACATGAAATCGTTTTAATTTTCTTCACCATTTGCTGAAGCAAATAGATTGAATTTGCAAATTCTTCTACCTCTTCTTGGCATAGGTCAATAATCGGCTGAATAGGCTGGTCTACATTTGCTAGCCCATTGATAATAGCTGCGTAATTTGCATTAAAATCAGCTAAGACCGCATTTACCTGCTTTAAAAGTTTAGGTTCGGCTTTCATTTGACTCTTAATTGTTAATAATGTCGCATGCTGTTCATCTAGAACTTTGACGTACTTCTGCTTTAAAACCTCAACAGTTGCAGCCCGGTCAGCTGCAGAGTCTGCAACCGCTGGAGCCGCGCTTAGAATTAAAGTTGCAGAAAGTAACGTTGCTAAGAATTTTCCGGTCCTCATGCCTTAAACGTACTCTCGAATCAGCTTAAATATTTTAAAATTATGCGCAAAGACCTATCAATTCCCTCACTTTTTGCATTTTATGAAAGAGCCACCACTCTGTAGAATTGGAAACATGGAACTTCAGAAGGTCATTCTCTATTACGGCTTTGCGCCGATTGCTGATCCCGATGCAGTTCGTTTATGGCAGCGCCATTTATGCGAAACACTCGGAATCAAGGGAAGAATATTGATTTCAAAACATGGCATTAATGGCACGCTCGGTGGCGATATGTCCGCTCTAAAGAAATATGTTCGCCAAACCAAGGAATATCCAGGCTTTAAGAAAATTGATTTTAAATGGTCTGATGGCACCGGCAATGACTTCCCGAGGCTTCGAGTGCGCGTTAGAGATGAATTAGTGGCTTTCGGTGCTCCAGATGAAATAGAAGTAGATATCAATGGCGTTGTAAATGGTGGCAAACATCTAAAACCATACGAAGTCGACAAATTAGTTGCTGAACGCGGTAGCGATGTGGTCTTTTTTGATGGCCGTAATGCATTTGAGGCAAAAATTGGAAAGTTTAAAGATGCCGTAGTGCCAGATGTTGTAACTTCGCGCGATTTCATCAAAGAGATCGAAAGTGGAAAGTATGACGACTTAAAAGATAAACCCGTAGTCACATATTGCACCGGCGGAATTAGATGTGAAATCCTCTCAGCAGTGATGGTAAATCGCGGATTTAAAGAGGTTTATCAGATTGATGGTGGAATCGTTCGTTATGGCAATAAATTCGCGGATTCATCGCATTGGGAAGGCTCGCTATACACCTTTGATGATCGCATGACTATCGACTTTAGTGATGAGACCAAAGTAATTGGAAAATGTGATTCTTGCCAAGCGCCCACAAAAAACTTTTATAACTGTTCTAATCCGCAATGTCATGAGCTGTTCTTGCTTTGTGATAGCTGCAAGAATGATGATAAAAATCTTGCGTGCTTACATGATGTTTCGCGTAGTCATAAAGAAGAGCTAATCGGTTAATGACAACTCCGTGGGTTGTAGGTCCGCTCCCCGACCAAACAATTTCCTATGGTGATGCAATTGATCAAGTAATTGAGTTTTATAACGGAACCGGCCCTCTAGTCACGTTGATTCATGGGGGTTATTGGCGTCTTACTCATAACCGAGAACATATGCGTGCGCTTGCTGCAAAATTAGCCGAAAACGGTTTTCGGGTAGCAAATATCGAATATCGCCGAGATCCCGGTAGTCCAGAGAAACTCTTTCAAGATGTTGATGCTGCCCTTTCCAGTTTAAATGGCTCGATAGCGCTAATCGGCTTTTCAGTTGGTGGTCAATTGGCGTTAATAGGTAAAAGTGACGCTCATAAATTAATTTTGCTTGCCCCAATCACTGACTTGCAACGAACTAAGGGCGAAAATCTAGGCGAAGGTGCGGTCGAAATATTTTTTGGAGACTGCGAACTTAAGCAATTTGACCCAATGCAGAAAAATTACGACCAACATCTTTACATTATTCATGGTGATGCTGACGATCGAGTGCCTTTAGAACACTCAAGAGATTTTGCCCGTGCAAAAGGCGCATCTTTAATGGAGGTAACAGGTGCGGACCATTTTGCAATGGTGGACCCAGATGGCCTTGCATTTTCATTAATTTTGCAGACCCTGTTATCAAAGTGATACCGAGTTTCGTTTTATTTGCAAAAGGACTTGCCTAAACTCGCCGACGTGAGTTCGCAAGCCTTAGCAGCAGGGCGTAAGAGATTGGCCGATGCGCTAGCTAGCGACCCAGATTTAGATTCCTTGCTAGACCGTTTTGATAATTGGTCGAAGGATCTTTGGGATGGCTTAGACGCCGTATATGACGGACACAGAACGCTGCCTCAAGTAATCGATGTGATTGCGCGAATTCATAAGGGGCGATCAGCACCGCTTCGACAGCGTGATAATCAAAGAATTTTGCAATCAGATTGGTTTCAAGATCCTAAATCTATTGGGTACGTTTGCTATACCGATTTGTTTGCAGGTGATTTGCAAGGAATTAGATCAAAGATTTCTTATTTAAAAGACTTGGGCATTACTTATCTTCACTTGATGCCGCTTCTAAATCCACGTCCAGGTAATAGTGATGGTGGCTACGCGGTGATGGATTACAAATCCGTTCGCCCGGATCTAGGAACCATGGAAGATCTTGCAGAGCTGGCAGACGATCTACATAAATCGGGGATTTCTTTAACCCTCGATTTAGTACTCAATCATGTGGCCAAAGAGCATGAATGGGCCGTGCGGGCTCGAGCGGGTGAAGCGAAATATGAAGAATATTTCTACGCATATCCTGATCGAAAAATTCCAGATCAATTTGAAGAGACTTTGCCAGAAATTTTTCCAACTTTTGCTCCAGGAAACTTTACCTTCAATAAAGAGATGAATAAATATGTCTGGACTACATTTAATGAATTTCAATGGGATGTAAATTGGTCAAATCCAAATTTATTCTTGGAGTATGTAGACATTATTGGTTACCTAGCTAATCAAGGCACTGATTGCGTTCGACTGGATGCCATTGCATTTATCTGGAAGCGCCTTGGTACAAATTGCCAGAACCAACCAGAAGTTCACTCGATAACTCAAGCACTGCGAGCGATTTCCAAGATTGTCTCGCCTGCTCTGATTTTCAAGGCTGAGGCGATTGTTGGACCACAAGATGTAGTTCATTACCTTGGGCAGGGTAAACACGCTGGAAAAGTTTCAGACTTGGCATATCACAATTCATTAATGGTGCAGATTTGGTCTGCATTTGCAGCACGCGATGGGCGATTACTTGATACCGCGCTTTCCCGTTTTGCGCCAGTACCTACCACAAGCGCATGGGCCACATACCTTCGTTGCCATGATGATATTGGCTGGGCAATTGATGATTCTGATGCGCATGCAGCTGGGATAAATGGTCACGCTCATAGGAATTTCTGCGCAGATTTTTATGGCAACGAATTTAAAGGTTCTTTTGCAAGAGGAGTACATTTCCAATCTAACCCTCTTACAGGTGATCGCAGGACATCCGGAAGTGCAGCTAGTTTGATTGGAATACAGCGCGCTATCGAGAATAAAGATGCTGCGGATTTAAGCACTGCAATAAATCGCTTAATTTGCGCTTATGCCATTGTTTTTGGATTTGGTGGTATTCCGTTGCTTTATATGGGTGATGAAATCGGTATGTTAAACGATGAAAGTTACAAAAATGATCCAGCTAAAGCTGACGATAATCGTTGGATCCATAGACCAAAAATGGATTGGGAGTTGGTGCAAAGCGCGCAGAATGGCGATGGTGTCGCAGGTAGAGTGTTTACTGCAATTTCAGGGTTAATAAACGCGCGTAAAAACTTGAATTCAATTCACGCCAGTGTTACCGCTGAAACTGAAACTCAAAATGATGGAGCCATTCTTTTGATTCGTAGAAAGCATGCGGCTGGCACATTGACACAGATTTACAACTTGACTGAAAAGACTCAATATTTAGATACATTTAACGTTGCATTTGGTGACCGCATTGAGGCAATAAGCGGGCGTAAGATGCATTTTGCAGGACAGGTGGCAGTGCCACCGTATGCTGCTTGGTGGATTCACGAATAACTCTATACTCACACTTTAGAGAAACATTATTTACGAGCGCCACCCCATATTTTCTTTCTGTAGGGCCACGATTAAAGAGATAGGGTTTTGGGCATATTCCCCACCCAATTAATGAGACTTTTATAGTCCAAATAGATAAGAAGGAATCCATTCAGGAATGAAGAAGAGAATCTCCATATTAGGTGCTTTAGCGTTGGTTGCAACAACTTTTGCAATGGCACCAGCAGCAATTTCTGCTGAGCAATATTCAATTCCAACAGCACCAAAGAACGTTAAAGCTTCAGTCTTTCCAAACGGCATTATGATCAAATGGGATGCAGTTGAAGCTAATCCTAAAATTACGACATATGTAGTTTCAGGTGGAAAAGGTTCTTGCCCAATTTATATTTCCCCAAATAAAGGGCATTTACAAACAATTCTGCCTTACGTAGAAGGCATGACCAGCGTTACCCCCTCTGTGCAAGCGGTAAATGCATACGGAATCAGCGCAGCTGGAACTGCTAAAACTATCCCCGCAACCTCGCTTTCAAAAACTTTAAAGCGTAGCGATGTGAAAGTTGTACAACTGAATCAGCTCAGCGATTTCCACGGCGCAATTGAAGGCACCTCCACAAATGCCGGTGCCGCAATTTTGACGACTGCATTTGCAAACGATCGTAAGGCTGTCCCAGCTACTTTCACACTTTCTGCGGGAGATAATTTTGGTGCTGCACCTGCTATCTCATCCGAGTTCGAAGAAATTCCAACCGTAGAAGCAATGAACTTGATGAAATTCGATGTATCAACATTTGGCAATCACGAACATGATCGTGAGATGGCACATATCGTGAAGATGATTAATCTTTCAACGGCAAATTGGGTGGTTTCAAACTACTCGACTTTAGCTCCATTAAATTCAGGTGCTAAGAAAGTTACTGACTATGTAATCGTAGAACGTGGCGGCATCAAGCTCGGTGTAGTCGGAGCAAATACTCCTGAAACAGTTGAAGTAGTTCTGCCAAGTAATTTGTCTGGAATTACCATTTCACCTGATCCAAATTACATAAACAAGGCAATTGTTAAAGCTAAGGCTGCAGGAGCGGATCTAGTGGTCGTACTAGCCCATGAAGGTTGGGCCGAGAATAAAGGTGGAGTCGCTGCTGGAACTTTGATTAATTCTGCATCTGGTATCAAAGGTGCAACTGTTGTATTCGGTGGTCACAGCCACTTGCTTTTCAATACAATCAGTGAAAATACCCGCTGGTCACCCGCTCAAGTAATTGCGCAAGTGCCTAATTCAGGTGTTTCTTACAATCAAGTATCTGTCTGTATGAATGGTTCAAAAGTTATAGGCGCAGCGGTAAATGTTGTTACTGCAGCTTCAATTTCTAAGTTGACACCTGATGCAGAAGCAGTTGCTTTGGTAAAGAAATATAAGGATCAAGTAAGTGCAAAGCTAGATGTGAAAATTGGTAAAGTCTCTGGCATCTTCCCTCGCGGAGGAACACCAGCAGTTGAACGTTCAGGCGAGACTGAAATGGGTAATTACATGGCAGATCTTGTACGTGCTGCCACAAAGACGCAGTTAACCATCATCAATGGTGGCGGTATCCGAGATACTTTCCCGGCAAAGACCTACACTCCAGTAGATAAGACACTTGTCCGTCCAGCTGCCGGTGGCAGTGGTCCTTTTGATGTAACACTTGGTGATGCGCTTACCGTATTCCCATTTGGCAACTACGTTGCAACTACCAAGATGACCGGTAGCGATATTTGGAAAGCTATTGAAAATGGTGTTTCTCAATATCCAACAGCTGGTCGTTTCCCTCAAATCTCTGGATTTAAATTTGTTTTTGATCCAACTAAGGGTGTTGGTAGCCGAGTAAGTTCAATCAAGACGGCGGATGGAAAAGATATTCCAAACGATGCATCAATTGAATTTACAGTTTCGACACTGGACTTCATGGTTTCAGGTGGCGATGGTTATGTAGATATGTTCCATCCGCAAACTGCAAAGATTGGCGGCTTACTAGTTGATGTATTAGTGGCGGCGCTAAAGGCAGATATGGCTGCAGGCAAAGTTACTCAATTGCCTAAGCTAGATGGCCGAATCACAAAGTCATAAAAACAATAAAAAAGCCCCGGGGAATCACCTCGGGGCTTTTTTATTTCTAGCTACTTCTTGGGTTTTTCAATCTCACCAACCAGCTTAAATTGACCATCGCCAAGTTGTCCTTGCGCTGCGTAAAGTTCAAGCTTTGATCGAGTATCAGCAATATCTAAATTGCGCATAGTTAATTGACCTATGCGATCAACAGGTCCAAATGCGGCTTCTTCGGTACGTTCCATTGAAAGTTTCTCTGGGTGATAACTAAACGCTGGTCCTTCGGTGTTAATAATTGAGTAATCATCCCCGCGACGTAAACGCAAAGTCACCGTGCCAGTTACAGCAGATGCCACCCAACGAGTTAGAGATTCGCGGAGCATTAATGATTGTGGATCAAACCAACGACCTTCGTATAACAAACGGCCAAGGCGTCGACCTTCAGCGTGATAATTAGCGATGGTATCTTCGTTGTGAATCGCGGTTATTAAACGCTCGTAAGCAATAAAGAGCAGCGCCATGCCGGGTGCTTCATAAATGCCGCGGCTCTTCGCTTCGATGATTCGATTCTCAATCAGATCTGACATACCTAAGCCATGGCGACCGCCAATGTTATTGGCTTCTTTCATCAGCTCAACAACATCTTCAAAACGTTTGCCATTTATCGCGACAGGTCGACCCTGGGCGTACTCAATGGTTACATCTTCAGAATCGATTTTCACAGATGCATCCCAGAACTTAACACCCATAATTGGATTAACAATCTCTAAACTTGAATTTAGGAATTCAAGAGATTTTGCTTCGTGAGTAGCGCCTAAGATATTTGCGTCAGTTGAATAAGCCTTCTCTACGCTATCTCGGTATGGCAGTTTGTGCTTGACCAAATATTCTGACATTTCTTTTCTGCCACCTAATTCAGTTACGAATTGCTGGTCAAGCCAAGGCTTATAAATAC
>JACCDP010360991.1_pt1 | contig 10499 bp, 6 predicted proteins | sample 7445841 | NCBI WGS metagenome assembly JACCDP01 (sample SAMN15323441, study PRJNA562643) | freshwater metagenome | isolation source: river surface water | place: USA:Blue River Watershed | collected 2017-08-17
ACTCCTCCCATCTTCGACCCCACCATGCGCTCCGGTGAGCCCCCGACGCCACTGAAGAAAGAATTCACACCGCCTCCCACGCCTCCGCCAAGTCCCGTGCTACCACCGGTGCCACCGACACAACCAGAAGACGGTGCTCAGCACCAGCTCGGGCAGATACAAGTCTTCGTCAAGTCCATCGTGGTAACGGGACATACCGTGTTCTCCAAGGAGGAGATCGCGGCCGTCGTCACTCCCTATGAGAACCGCACCCTGACCACCGAGGATTTGGAACGGCTACGACTCGCGCTCACATTCTTGTACGTCAACAACGGCTATATCACCTCCGGCGCCGTCATTCCGGATCAGGATGTGAAAGAGGGGGTGATTCAGCTCCAGATTATCGAAGGGGCTCTGTCCCGGATCAACGTCGAAGGGACGACCTGGTTTCGAGAAGGGTATATCAGCGACCGCATCGCGCGAGGGGCCGGCCCTCCGCTACAGATGGCGCCGCTGCAGACGCGGTTGCAGTTCCTCCAACAAGATCCACGGATTGAGCAGATTAACGCCGAATTGCGCCCTGGGGATCAGCGTGGCGAAAGCCTTTTGAACGTCAAAGTCAAAGAGCAGAGCCCCTGGAAGATGTGGCTGGAGTTCAGCAACTATCAGACACCGGTCGTCGGAGCCGAACGAGGGTTGATGACGGTCGCTCATCAAAATGTGACCGGTCATGGAGATCCGCTCACCGTCACATATGGAGGCTCTCGCGGAGTCCATCCGATCATCGACGTCGCCTATACCATTCCGCTCAATCGTTACGACACGACCTTCACCGCATCCTACCGCCGGAACGATTTCGTGGTCGTGAGCGATCAGTTTCGTTTCTTGGACTTGAATTCCGAGTCGGAAATCATCGGCTTCACGCTACGACATCCGCTCTATCGAACCTTGTCCGACGAATTTGCCGTCGCCATTACGGGCGAACGGCTGCACAATAAGATCACGTCCGTGCTCGATAGCGTCGGTGGAACCCCTCTCCTCATTCCTGGCGCGTCGGATACCGGGGTGAGTGCCGTGAGCGCGTTACGCTTTATTCAGGAATATGTCCATCGAGCGCCCACTTGGGTCTTCGCCGCACGCTCCCGATTTTCGGTGGGGCTGGATGTCCTGAACGCGACGACCAATAGCGGCTCCCTGCCGGACGGAAGGTTTTTTTCCTGGCTCGGGCAGCTCCAGGCGGTCCGGCGATTCGACGAGTGGTGGGGCATGCAGTTGTTGGGACAGATGAACCTCCAACTCGCCAACGACCGTCTGTTCCCGCTTGAACAAATTCCCATGGGAGGACGATTCAGTGTCCGCGGGTATCGTGAGAACACCGTGATCCGTGACAACGGCTTTATCTTCTCCGCCGAATCACGTTTCCCATTGCTCCGCTATGCGAGTGGCGAACCGCTGTTGCAATTCGCTCAGTTCGTAGATGTCGGTCGGGCCTGGCAGGCCAAGGGCGACACTCCGGATCCTCAGACCTTGGCGAGTGTCGGGTTGGGGCTTCGCTGGATGGTCTTGCCAAAAGATCGTGCGCGGTTTGAACTCTATTGGGGAGTGCCGCTCAATCACGTCGACCATCCGTCAGGCAATTTGCAGGACTACGGGATTCATCTTCAGGCGGTGGTCCAAGTCCTTTAGCCGTCATGAGCTCAATGGACGCATTCAATCGATCATGTGTTCTTTTCGTCAAACTTGGAACCTACTGCCTCGGCTTGGCGATGGCGGTGCTGCTCGTTGCCGCACCATCAGATTCACATGACGTGACCACCGCTGCCGGCTCAGCGATGAAGCAGGGAGGACTCGCCTTTCAACGTGGGGCCTTCGGCGAGGCGCTGTCTCACTGGAAGCAGGCCGTGGAACTCTATAAAGGCTCAGGAAACACGCCCGCACAGGTGGAGGCTCTCGTCCTTTCAGCTCAGGCTTCGATGGGCTTGGGACAATCTAAGCAAGCACTGCAATCGCTGGAGCTAGCGCTGGCCATTGCCCAGAAGAGTGATGATCCCCTCCCCGAAGCCACCGCCCTTGGACATTTAGGACGCACCTACCTGCCGCTTGGACAAGCCACTGAAGCCTCGGAATATCTGCATCAAGCGTCGGTCTTGGCCAAGCAACAGAACGCCTCACCGCTCCTGGCGAGCACGTTGAACGATCTCGGAGTGCTGTTTGCATTAAAACAGCAGGACAAGGAGGCGTTGAATTCATTCCAGGACAGCGTCGCCCACGCTCAGCGTGCGACGCTTCCACTGCTCGCGGCGATGGCGCGTACCAATGCCGCGCGGACACTCCTACGGCTCAACCAACCGGCCAACAGCCGCGTTGCCCTCGACGACGCACTCGACCACTTGAAGGATCTTCCGCCGTCTCGTCAGAAATCGTTGGGATTGATCGGCATTGCGCTGTCGTATCAGCGTCTCCTCCCTCACCTCCCACAATCGCGGGATCCTCTCCTACTGCGAGCCGCGGGTGTACTTCAAGAAGCGGCCGCCATCTCCGAACAACAGGGTGACAAGAGGACACTGTCCTATGCCCTCGGGTACCTCGGGCATCTCTACGAAACAGAATCTCGTCTGGATGACGCGCTGCAGCTCACAAGACGGGCGTTGTTCGCAGCGCAATCAGTGGATGCACCCGAGTCGCTCTATCGCTGGCAATGGCAATTGGGCCGCCAGCTGGCCGCCACCGGCCAGCTGGATCACGCCATTGCCTCGTACCGACAGGCAGCATCGACGCTCCAACCGATTCGCGTGGAGATTGCACAAGCCTCCTCCGAAGGCCCTCTCGCCGGACAAGAAACCATTAAACCGCTGTTCTTTGAGCTGGCCGATCTCTTGCTGCAGCGAGCATCGCTTTCGGAAGATGGCACCGCAGCCGACGGGTATCTGCTCGCAGCTCGCGATGCAATCGAAGCCTACAAAACAGCCGAGCTACGGGACTACTTCAAGGACGATTGTGTGGACGCTGTGCGGTCCAAAGTCACCGTCTTCGATCAGGTGTCGCCGAATACCGCCGTCATCTACCCCATCATGTTCAATGCACGGCTGGAGCTCCTCATGAGCCTCCCGACCGGAATGAAACGCGTCTCCGTACCGGTCACGGCCGATCGACTGACTCAAGAGATCCGTGCATTCCGCCGGGTCGTGGAAAAGCGCACCACCCGAGAATATCTGCCCCATGCCCAACAGTTATACGACTGGCTGGTGCGTCCGCTGGAACCGGATCTCGTCCAGCCACAGATCACGACATTGGTTTTCGTACCGGACAGCGCCTTGCGTACGATCCCGCTGGCAGCGCTCCACGACGGCTCGTCTTTTCTGATCAAAAAGTTCGCCCTCGCGTTGACCCCCGGCATTACCTTGACCGACCCGCGCCCGCTGAACCGGGACAAGCTGCGATTCCTCGCCGCCGGCCTCACGACATCCGTGCAAGGCTTTCCTGCCCTTCCCTATGTCGCAGAAGAGGTCGCGTCGATTGAGCAGCTGTTCAAGGGCGATCAATTGCTCAACGATGCATTCCAGGCACCGAGACTGGAACGGGAATTGCGTGATGGACGATATGGTGTGTTGCATATCGCCACACACGGCAAGTTTTCGACGGACGTGAATGATTCGTTCCTCCTCACGTTCGATGGGAAATTAACGATGCGAACGCTCGATCAACTTGTCGGCCTCTTTCGATTCCGACAAGAGCCGCTCGAACTCTTGACCTTAAGCGCCTGCCAAACCGGGATCGGCGACGATCGCGCGGCACTGGGCTTGGCCGGTGTCGCACTAAAAGCGGGAGCCAGGAGCGCCCTCGCCACGCTTTGGTTTATCAACGATGAAGCGTCGGCCACATTGATTTCTGAGTTTTACCGGCAGCTTCGAAATCCTTCGCTGTCGAAAGCCGTCGCGCTCCAGCAAGCTCAGCTGAAACTGTTACACGACCGGATTTATGAACATCCGGCGTACTGGTCAGCCTTTCTGTTGCTGAACAACTGGCTGTGAAAGGAGCACCACCGTGACACGCGTATTGATCACAGGGTTGAGTTTTTTTCTGACCGGCGCGGGCCTGCACGTCCTTGCCCTGGCGGATACACCAAAAGCAGCAGAGGCCGTTCAGCAGGATGGCGCTCACCTTCCGGTCTACACACCGCCCAAAAAGCTGACGCCTCGTGCGCGCGTCGGAGGCACGTTGCGGGGAACCGATGGACATGAACCGGAGCTGGTGGCCTTGGTTCCGGACCATGTCGGCTTGACCGTCAAGCAGACCCCGACCCTGAATTGGTATCTCTCGAAGCCGACGACCTATCCGCTGCGGTTTACGCTCAACGACACGCAAAAAGTGACGCCCCTCTATGAGGGCGCGCTTCCCGCTCCGACCAAGGCCGGGGTCCAAGCCATTGATCTTAAAACGCTGGGCCTCACGCTCGAGCCTAACGTTCAATACCGCTGGTTTGTCTCTGCCAGACGCAACGCAGACTCCTATTCCGAAGATATCGTGGCCGGAGGTATGATCGAACGATGTGAGTTCAGCGAATGTCTGACGGTGACCTCGGTGAATGTGACATGCGACCGGGAGAGTGTACGGACCAATGCGCTTATCGGGTTCTGGTACGATGCCATGGGCTGCGTCTGCTCGCTGATCGAACAAGAACCGGGTGATCCCTCGCTTCGAAGGCTGCGAGCCGCGCTCCTTCGACAGGTTGGCCTCAACGGTGTGGCAGACTGGGACCTGCGATCTCTTCAGAGTTACGCAAAATGATGGCCTGTACTGCTTTTGGGAGTCATGAGTCTGGTGAACTGAAAGAATCCAATATGATTCAGTTTGAATCCATTTTGATTCACCGATACAGGCATTGTGTACCTCCCGGTTATTGAGAGCTGGCGACTCGCGGCTTATCCGTACGGCAGATATCGATATTTTCGAAACTCAGGAAGCCACGGCACAAGGCTTGCGGTATCACCACCGGACAACAGCAGGATGGTACGTCCGATGGCTGCCTCCACGTCATCCGCAACACCGGACGATTGAAGCCTAATCAAGAAGCACCCTGTGATGGTACAGCTCACCAGCGGCCAGTCGCATCGCACCACGCCGCTCGTGCCGATCCGTGTTTCACCCAATTCATTTCCACAGCACCCCCAAAAAGACGATCACACGCCATACTCCTTGGGGAGTTATCGAGGTTTTCTGTTGCGCTCGACATATTCTTTCGTCGCATCGACCTCGTCTGCCGCTCGAAGGACAAAATCATGATCCGACTTGCTCGTACAACCACGAAACACACGTGGACGCGCAGGTCAGGTCTCTGGCCGGTGTCTCTCATGCTGGCCGCTCTCTGGTGTGTTCTCTCCGTTCCAGCCGAAGCTGCCACCATCGAAATCACCATTCTCAAATCATCTGATCTCAAGGCCTACAATGAGGCAGGCGAAGGATTCAAAGCGACCGCACCTGGGGCCGCAATCTATACCGAGTATGATCTGCGCGGCGATCTGGAACGAGGCAAGCAGCTGGCCAAAAAGATCCGTGGGTCTGCCCCCTCCCTCGTGGTGGCCGTGGGCCTCAAGGCAGCACTGGCTGCGAAGGTTGAAATTTCAGATATCCCGGTCCTCTACATGATGATTCTTGATCCGTTGAAACATGGCTTGACTGCATCCAATATGACAGGCGTGTTGCCGGCCATTCCGATTGACCGTCAGTTCAGGATCATACGCTCACTCTTGCCCACCATGCACCGAATCGGCGTTCTCTATGACCCAACCAAGACTGCCTCCAAGCTCAAGGAGGCGGAGGTCCAGGCTGCAGGGTCTGATTTTCAGCTACAAGGGTTCCCTGTCGAGAGCGAAAAAGAAATGTCTCAGCAACTACGGATGCTCGTCGCCTCGTCAGAGGCCTTGTGGCTCATTCCTGACTCAACGGTGCTGACGGACGAATCCATTCGTTTCCTCATCGAGTCCGCGCTGGCCAAACAGATACCCGTCATCGGCTTTTCCTCCGAGTTGACGCGTCTTGGCGCACTGGCCAGCCTGTCGGTCAATTACAGCGAAATCGGCCGAGAAACCGGTCTCCTTGCGAAACGCATTGTGGACGGAGAAAAACCATTGCCGTCGAAACCGGTCTCAGCCCAACGGGTCAGTATCTCGGTGAATCACAAGACCGCACGTTATTTAGGCATCGTGATTCCGAAGGAACTTGACAGTTTTATCGACGAGACCTATTGAGTGGATCGACCAATGGGCATTGAACGCGCACGGCAGGATTTGGAGTCACGCCCTCCTTCGTGGTTCTTTGGCCTCCGTGTAAAGTTTATGCTGTTTTTCAGCCTCATTCTGATCGTGACCTGTTCGTCCCTAAGCTGGTACTTCCTCGAGACCAGACGTATCGCGATGACCGACAATCTCCAAGAACTGGGCACGATTCTCCTGACGAATACCGTGCACAATGATCATTTCCGAATCGGAGGAGTGGTGCTGGAAGACCGCGCGACGCTCGATCAGTTCATGCGAAGCCTCATGGCGATCGACCATGTCGTCTATGCCGTGATCACCGCTGCCGATGGGCGCATTCTCGACCAACAGAGCAAACGAACCAAGACATCATCCACCGAGTCATCCGCGGCATCGCACCAACCGATCTACCCGCAGGATCGTATCTCTGAATCGCTGCTCCAGGCTCCACTCACGGCTCCGCTCGTAACCCGATTTATTCTGTCACCTGAACAGACATTGGTTTCTCAGGACGAGTCTTCCGACTGGCTTCTCCATTTTTTGATACGGGAGGAAACTCTGTTCGACTTTGCGATGCCTGTGCTTCGCGAATCCACTCACCTCCCCCAGCTTTCGAGCGAGCTAGAGGACCGTACGAAGATGGCTTCTGCAACACCATCGCCGGTCGTCGGCCTGGTGCGTATCGGAATCACGGACGCACAAGCCAAAGCCAGTCTGGTGGCTATCGTCCGCAATGTGTCACTTCTCACGGTGATTATCATCGCGGCGGGGATACTCAGTACACACATACTCACATCGCGCATTACGACCCCATTACGAAGCCTTGCCGGCGCTGCTCAACAACTCGCCAAGGGGGATGAGGCACCGGTCACTCTTGTTGCGTCCACCAGCGATGAGGTCGGTGAGCTGACCCAGGTGTTCAACGTAATGTCTCAGTCTCTCCATGATCGCAATCAAGCGATTACCCTGAATCTTGAAACGATCAGGCGGCAGGTCACACAATTGACCACGGTACATCAAGTCAGCACTGCCATTGCGGAAGCCACAACGCTCAAGCTGGATACTCTCATCAAAACGGTGCTCTGGCTCCTCTCCGACAATCTCGGCTATTCCCAAATGGCCGTGTTACTGTACCACCCGGAAAAGAACTGCTGTTCCATCGCTCAGGTCATCGGAGCTTCTCCAGAGATTGCAAAAGCAGCACAACTGATCGACATACCCGTCCATGACGGCAGCATCACGGCCGATCTGGTATTTGGCCGAAAACCATTTCTCATCCACGACATCGAACCCATTTCTCATCGGTTCTATCCTCCCATTCTTGATCTGTTGCGACGTTCAGGCACAAGTTCCGTCGTGATCGTGCCGCTGCAAAGCCAAGCCAAGGTCCTTGGGTTTCTCGCGGGTAGCCGAGGCACACAGCAATGCAGCGAAGACGACCTTCATATCCTCTTAACGATTGCCGGCCATGTTGCAGCCGCCATCGACAATGCCAAGGCCTACGCTGATCTCGCCGAACTGACACAACATCTGGAAGATCGCATTGAGCAGCGTACTGAAGAGCTCTCTCTCGCTAACGCTCAACTCCAGGAGCATGACCGGCGTCGATCAACGTTTCTTTCCGTCGTCTCACATGAGTTGCGCACCCCCATGACCGCGATTCGAAGCTTTGCCGAAAATATGCTCGACGGTGTGACCGGCCCATTGACCGCACTCCAGCATACATATCTCACCCGCATTCAACATAACGTCTCCCGACTGGGCCGAATCATCGCTCAGTTGCTCGACTGGTCACGCCTTGATACCAAGCGCGTTGAACTGCGCGTAGAAGAAGTCTGTGTCAAAGACATTGCTACGATTGTCGCCGACAGTTTGCGGATGGTGGCGTCGGAGAAGAATGTCTCGCTCGCCGTCGCCGAGATCGAATCGCTCCCATCCGTGCAGGGCGATCGTGACAAGCTGGAACAGATTCTTTGGAATCTCATCGGGAACGCGATTAAATTCACGCCCCCCGGTGGTCATGTCGCTGTGACGTTTAGCGCTTCGTCTCCTGGCTTCGTGCAAACGTGCGTGTCCGACACCGGGTGTGGGATCGATACCGCTCATCTGCCGAACATTTTTGAGGAATTCTCCAAAGTGCCGTCGGCGATGCCTGCATCACAAGGGGCCCAACTTGGCCTCTGCATCACCAAGACGCTGGTGTCCATGCACCATGGCCGGATCTGGGTGGAGAGCCAGCCCGAGGCCGGCTCTCGCTTTTATTTTACGTTGCCAACTGTTGAAGCAATGGCTGAACCGAACAAGACAGCATGATGACGAGAGTGGACAATTTTTCGAAAGGAGTGATCTCCCATGCGTGCAAAAATCCTGATTGTCGACGACGATCGCGATATCCTCCTGAGTCTGGAGAATCGCGTCACGTGGATGGGGCATGAACCGCTGACGGCCACGAACGGGAAGGACGCGCTCCGTTTGATTCAGGACGAAGAGCCTGATCTTGTTCTGCTCGATTTGGAACTTCCCGTACTCTCAGGGCTCGACGTCTTGAAGCAAGTGAGCGAGACCTCCGCTCGCCCTGATTCACCGGAGGACGACGCAGCCCAGAGTTCATCGACCTACACCACCCCCCTCATCGTCATGCTCACCGCCCACGGGACCATCGAACGCGCGGTACAAGCCATGCAACTCGGCGCCTTTGACTTTGTCCCGAAACCGTTTACCTCCGATCATTTAACTGTCGTGATCAAGAAGGCCCTGGACACCGTCACCCTGCAGCGCCATGTCGCCACGCTTCAGAAGGAAGTCGATAATCAATTCGAACCGGCCATCACAACCAACAAGCAGATGAGTGGTCAACTGGCCGTGGCCAAACAAGCGGCGGCATCGGCTGTCACCGTCCTGTTGCTTGGCGAAACCGGGACCGGGAAGGAAGTGGTGGCGCGAGCCATTCATCGATGGAGTCCTCGCTCGGCTCGGCCGTTCATCGCCGTCAATTGCGCGGCCTTTCCAGAGAACCTCTTGGAGAACGAGCTCTTTGGTCACGAAAAAGGCGCCTTCACCGGAGCCATCAAGCGGGAGCCCGGCAAGATTGAGGTCGCCGAGGGCGGTACGTTGTTTTTGGACGAAATCGGAGATATGCCGCTGACCATGCAAAGCCATCTCTTGCGTGTACTCAACGACAAGACGTTCTATCGGGTCGGCGGCACGCAGGAGGTACGAGCCGATGTGCGGTTCATCGCTGCGACCAACAAGGACTTACAACAGGCGATTCGCCAAGGCACATTCCGAGAGGATCTGTATTTCCGTCTAGCGGTGATTGCCGTCAAGCTGCCACCGCTGCGCGAGCGCCTCGAGGACCTCCCTGCCCTGGCAGAACACTTTCTCACCCAACCGGGCAAACTCGGGCTCAATAAACGCTGTGTGCTGAGCGACTCCGCCCTGCACGCATTGCTCGAGTATCCCTGGCCGGGCAACGTTCGTGAATTGGAGAACGTGCTGACCCGTGCCCTGATCTTGTGTCCCGGCGACACGATCGGACCCGAGCACCTTTCACTCACTCCGTGGGCCTCGTCATCCCCGACCAGCCAGGAACCTCAGTCAGACCTATTCTTATTCTCTTATCATAAGAGCATGGATGCCTATAGCCAGAAGCTGATCGAGACCGCCTTGCGTCGAAATGCATGGAACCAAACCAAGGCGGCAGCCGAGCTCGGTCTGCAACGGACATATCTGACAAAGCTGCTCAGGCAGAAGCAAATTCCAGCCAAACCACCTGCTACTTCCTCGGACTGACGTGAGAGACTACACTCCGGACAAGGCTTTCCTCTCATAGTTGAGTCTCCGAGAACAGCTGCACCCTCACATCAACCTTCCTTTTCGGTATCGAATCGAATCAGATACTGCGAAGAATCCATTCAGATCCAGACACAAATCAGCAAACTATGCACTGCTCTATATAAGTGCATGAAATATCACGAGTTAGACATGAATCGCGTGTGGCCTAGAAAATGCTTAGGCCATGGTATCAGTACAGGCTACCGACCCTACGTAGAACTGTTCAACTGATCACACAGATGTTGATGAGTTAGGGGGCGACCATTTTGTCGCGTTGGTGTTCGCAATGTCACGCGTGAGAGATGAACTGTGAGGAGAGAAACCTTGGCGTCACGGCATTGCAGCCACAACTATATGAAAGGAGGTGATCAGCCATGGCGATGTTGATCGTTGAAGTACTCCTGATCAGTGCGGTGATAGGACTGATGTATC
>JACCDP011461638.1_pt1 | contig 10496 bp, 2 predicted proteins | sample 7445841 | NCBI WGS metagenome assembly JACCDP01 (sample SAMN15323441, study PRJNA562643) | freshwater metagenome | isolation source: river surface water | place: USA:Blue River Watershed | collected 2017-08-17
CTCTCAACCTTCTGGGCGTACCCAAGGAGCTCTATTACGCAGGTATCCGTTGGTGCGAAACCGATGCAGAAATCGATAGGCTCATGGCCATCTGCACTCCCAGCGTGTATCGTGGCAAGCAGCGCCGACAGCCTGTACTCATCCTACACAAGGAAACCTTGAGCTCGGGAGAGTTGCAGTCGGTTGAGCGCCTCCTCACTCCGGCCGTCGTGGTGACGGTCGTGGACGCGCATTCCGTTGATAAGGTGAATAGATTGCTGGGTCTCACCGGCGAGATGTCGGTGACGCCTGATAACGCCGCCTATCTTCCAATCAAGCACTCTGCTGGCGCTTGCCAGATCTCGAAGGCCGATGGTGCCCTCGATATCGCCAAACTAACGGAACTGGTTACCGCGGACACCTACATCCTCAACGCACGCGAACCGCAGATTTCAGGCACAGGGCAGCCTTCACCATTGACCGTACCCTTGTCCGAGAGGCCTGCGGATCAGATTTACGCTCAGCCTGTCCAGGCGGCACCAAGCAAGAACAGGGCGCATCTGCCGATTGAGCCATATCTTCAGATTGCCATCGGCCAGAAGGTTACGGCGACCATCGAGTATCTCCGCGTCACCGCATCGGGATCTCCGAGCTTTGCTTTGCTTAGGCTCGATAATCCAGATGTCTCGGGAATCCTCCACTATACGCAGATGTCTTCGTCTTTCCGTGGCCTCAAAGGCGACCGGATCGAAGCCTGGGTAAGGCAGGTTAGTCCGGAGCGGCGCGAGGTTGTCTTTACTCAGGCTCCCGTCCGGCTACCGGGAGACGCCTTGATTGAAGCGGTTGACGACCGCCCATTCAGCGCTGAAGGCATGGTCAACTTCCTCATGCAATCCGTGTCGGTTGACGACATCCTCACGGCAATCGAAGAGTCGTTTCGCGTAAGAGGCATTGACGGTGAAGCGCCTCGAGCGAATGAGTCGCTCGACAGGGGGACGATCGTCGACGCCTACAATCGCGTGATCCAGAACCGCGGGCTGCTGAACACGCCGTTGATTCCGGCGCCCGAGTACGAGAAGGTCGTCTCTTACGGCGAAGTCGCCAAGACGCTGGGTAGACCCCTCTCCGAGCTCATAGCGTCAGCCGCTGACATGATCGGCGACTATGACGTCTTCCAGCTCGGCATGGCCGTACTGCCTGCGGGCTTCACTCCGACCGAAGAATCGCCTTTCCCGGCGGAGCACCTGGATGCATTCATTGCCGAATTCAGCAAGCGCGCCGAACGTGCAATGATCACCGGGGCCGATCTTGCCTCGCTCCAGCCGGACTGCTTAAGCCTTCCTTCGCTCGCTGCGGCGATGGGAATTACCGAAGCCGAGCTCCTCAGCCTCATGGCTGAGAAAGGAATCCAGCCCAAGGTGCAGGTCGTGCTGACAGCCCAGGATATCGTGAAACTCAAGGGCTGAGGGAGGCCTCTAAACGAGCCAGTCCGGGAGCGGCCCCTGGCCCTGAAGAAGGTCAGGGTCTATGCTTTCGTGGAATTCATTCCCGTAAAGCGCCCTCACCTGCTTGCTGCGCATCCCATAGTGAAGGTCTACGCTTACAATCATTTCCTCGTACTCTGTTCTCCACTTTTCTTCCAAACACGAGAGGAGATAACTTATGAATTTCTGGGCGATTTCGTGGTCATCTTTCGCCTCCTTCAAGGGAAACGCATTTATGGTCGGTCCAAGAGCCCGGTCGAACATCGACCTGAACTTCATAATAGTCGGAACGTCGTCATGCACCTGAAATTCATCCTCCACCCTGCTTTCGGGGTTAATGTTCCCGTGAAGTAAATCATTGCGTCGATTCATCAGGGCCAAGAACCCGCGGATCTCTTCGGAGTTCTTATCTGGACGTACCGCGAAACCGTCGCACTTATCTGCAAGCTTCTCGACGCGTTCGATGATTGGTGCGCGTTTGAATTCGTTCTTTGCGTCTTTGGGCTGACCTTCGGACCTGAACAAATTAAAGATGATCAGGTTGACGAACATCTCCGCTGCGACCGGCGACATCATCCTGATCGAAAGACAGCAGCTTGAAAGCTCAGCTGCAGCTGATGAATGCTTTTCGTGGTTCTCGTGATGCCATGTTATGTCTTCCAAACTCTCAGGATGGACCCTTTTCTTGACCAGGCCGGCATCCAGCTCCTCCGCGCGGGTCATTAACCGGCTTATCGAATCAAGAAGATGGGATAGTGGATTAAGTGATGATCGATATTTTTCGACCATGGCTCGCGCCTTTGACATCTGATTGCTATGCCGCTCGCAAGATCGTCCAAGCATCGATGCGAAATCAGCCGAGCTGATATCGACTTCCAGACCAGGCCCAAAAATAACGTCCACCCTGAAGGTGTGGCAGATAAAGTGCACATGCCGCTTATGCCAGGCCAAGGTGTAGTGCCATAAAACAGTCCTTTTCACCCGCTCGTCTCTCTTGCGCAGTAAGGCGAGGACCCCATTGGGCGGGCCAAACCGCCCAAGCAGATAAAGGTAAAGGTTGGCAGGAGAAATCTCCTTTCGGAGACTAATCCGGTTGGAATGCTCAAATGACCTTGTCGCCAGATAGAGTCCGCCGATGTACTTCAGCGATTCATCGGACGGCACATCGAGCAGCCCTAGATCCTCATCGCTGAACTTTACCTTAGCGTAGTCCATTTAGGCATCCGGCTGGCTTTACTTCACCCTGATCAGGGTCGCCAGTTTCTTGGCACGGGTCAGGGCGACGTAATGAAGCCTGAGGACGTCATCCGGAGTAGCCCCGCCGGGACTCACTCCGCTGATGTCCAAGAGGACGACTTCGTCGAACTCCAGGCCCTTGGCACGATGCATGGTCGCGACACGGATATGATTTGATTCATGTTCGTCTCCTTCCTCGGGGCGGATCTCCTTGGCGGTCAATCCGGCTGACTTGAGTGAGCTGAGCACGGAGCCAGCGACCTGACGCGTCGGCACGATGACGCAGGCATGCCTACCCTGCTCGACGGCAAGCTTCATGAGGCCGTTGATCTTGGCGAATGCCCCCTCGAGATTGGCCTCCTTGATCGTGACAGGCTTGGCTCCATGCGAGATGGACTTGTAGCGCTTCACTTCGTCGGCGCCTTCGTCGAGGTCATCCGCCTCGCAACCCTCCAAGATGGCGACCGCGGCACGACGAATTTCTTCGGTGGTACGGTAGTTCAGATAGAGCTTCTTGGCACGGCCGCGGATATCGATTCCGCAAGCGCGCATCGAGGAACGATTACGGCGATAGATGCGCTGGTTTCCGTCGCCTACGAAGAAGAGGTCATTCGTGGATTCCGGCACCATGGCACGTAGGAGCCTTAGCGCCTGGGGGCCGAAGTCCTGGGTCTCGTCGACGATGATGGACCCGAAGTCCGTATCTCCCGCCTTGATCAAGCTGGCTGCATCTCGATAGGCATCTTCGACCTCCTTGAGCTTACGGGCGGTCAATCCGGCACGGTACTCTTCGAAGACAGGCCAGATCGCGTCTCGCTTCGCACGGTTAAGGATCGTGCCACGTCCGGCTCGCTTCGCCTGGCGGTACTCATCCTTGGTAGACACGCCCTGCGCCAAGACCACCTGCTCCAGCTCCTCTTCATAGAAGTCAGCCGGAAGCCCGAGCGAGGAATCCGCCAGCGCCTTGGCACGGCCCCACGCGTCCTGGGCCCCGCCTTCCTTGCGGCCATAGACGATACGGTACTCGTACTTGTGACGGCGCAGGAACGAGTGGACCCAGGAATCCAGATTGATCACCTCGATGCGCTCGGCGACAGACGGCTGGCAGAGCGTGCTGAGGTTATTCTTGATATCGATGGCAAGGTTCTTGGTGAAGGTCGTGAAGAAGACCCTCTTGCCCGGCTCCAAGGCATGCTCAGCGATCCACTTGGCACGGTGCATGGCCAGCACGGTCTTTCCGGTGCCGGCGCCACCGAGGACACGCGAGGGGCCGCCGCGATTACCCGAAGCGAGCTTACGCTGCGTGGGGTGGAGGAAGACGCGCCACTGTGCCAGAGGTGCGTTCAGGATGGCGGCCATGGTCTCCTCGTCATCGACGACCACGAAGTGCGCCTGAGACTCGGGCGTCTGGAGGGCTGCGGCGAAATCCTCGACGTCGATCTTGCGATCAACGCGGGTCTCACGGCTGACCAGGATGTCCGAGACCTTGTCTCCGGCTAATACGAGGAAGAGGCCTTCGTAGGCTTCTACGGGGAGAAACGGCTGCAAAGCGTCCAGCTCGGCTTCGCTGCCGACCGTCTTGACCTGCTTGATCACTTCTTCCGGGACCCCGAGGCTCAGGAGTTCCATGTCCGTCAGGTTCGCATAGGGCAACTCGACTTCCTTCGGAGTATCCTTGGCGGGCACGGCAGCCGTGCTGAATTCAGGGACGTCTTGCTGCCGTGCCAGCTGGAGCGCCGGCTCGATGATATTCTCGGTGGCGAAGACCTGCATCGCTCCCGTCACGGGATTGACGGCGATGCGCTTGTTCTCGGCCCAACGATAGGCGTCATCGTGCTTGTCTACGTACATCAGCACGTAGACGTCGCCCTTGTCGGGCTTAAACACGATACCTCGCCAGTCTTGGTCGATACGGACGGAGCGCAGGTTCTTGTCCCTGGCTTGCCTGATCTTCTCGTAATTGATTCCCGTAGCCGTGGGGTCGGCTTGGAACGCGAGAGCCCACTTGAGGATCTTCGATTGTACGCCCGAGGGAATTTTGGCCATGTTCGCCAGGAAGTCCTGGGCCAAGGCCACTTTGATCTTAATGCTCATGATGTTGGTAAGTTATTTGAGGAGATTGGCTATCTTGGCAGGCCAGCCATCGCTGGCTACGACGACAGACCAGCCTTGTTTGCGGAATGCGGGCCCCGCCTCTTCTTCAGAGAGAAGCAGCGCGACCTTTTTGGTCGGCCATGCCAGCTCAGCTTCGGCGACGACCTTATCGGCCTCTGACAGCTCATAGCCCACCTCATCAGGTACCGGGGCACCCAAGCTTCGCAGGCTCCGGATATCTTCGTGCAGGTCGGAAAGCGCCAGAGTAAGGACTTCATCCCAGGCAGAACCACCCGGCGTCCCTTGATTACTAGCGACGGGCGTAGCCTTGGGTAGTCCACGGATGGATTGGTAATCCCCGGCCTCCAGCCCGTCAGCCGTGGCTAGGTAGACACCCGGGAGCGCCTGGAAGAGATTAAATAGTCGAAGCCACCTACGCCATGCTAGGTGGTATTCCTTCTCCTCAGCAACCGCGGCTCGATCAAGGATGAGGAACCCGGGGCTGGCATAGAGCTGGCCGTTGCCGTCGAGCAAAGTCCGCGGCCAGTGGTAGCGGAGCTTGAACGCCGAGGCATCCACATTGCCCGCCGGAGTGGAATTAGCGGCAGGGATGGGGCACGGCAGATCGGACACCTTACCCCAGAATGAACGGAGGCTGGCTCGTCGGTCTTCCTGGGCGGGGTCCTGCGGATGCGGAATGACGCCAGCGCTAAGGAAGTAGGCATGCTTTGCCTGACGAATCACCTGCGGGTCGATACCTTCTCCTGTCGCCGCACCCAGCCAACGGATGAGCGATGCCATGGCATTACGCGAGTCCCAAGACTTATACTCCATCGCGCTGATCGTGGGCTGCTGCCTAATGGCAGGGACATAGGCCTCCGCAGGCAGTCCGCTCGAAAGCTCGTTGTCGGTCTTCTCATCCATGGCTGCCTTCACGTCCTCCCATGTGACGGAATAGGTCCAGAAGGCGCCGCTCGCCACGATGGCGTTCCGCTTCTGCGCATCGATACGGGCGATATCCTTGTGGAAGGTCCAGCCATCGCAGAACACGGCGATCGGGCGACGCTTGCCTCCGCTTGCGACAGGTCGGATCAGGAAGTCGGGCTTGCACGGCTGCCTCACTCCATCCGACGGGCCTAGTTCGGCCTGAGGCTCGATCCAATACTTGTGGTCGCCGACGATGATGAGGTAGCCGCTCTTCCCGCGGACGATTTCCTGGACGAGTTCGACGCGAGGCAGGCCTTCCTTGCCGCCAAGACGACGCAGACCCTCGATGAACCTGGCTTCGAGTTCCGAATCGAAATTCGGATTCACGTAGATGTCCGTGACCGACTTGACCTCGACCAGAGAGTCCAAGCTCACCGACAAGCTCTCCAAGATGTCCCTCGCGCGGTTGCGCGAAATCCGGTTCATCGCCTTGCCTAGGCGGTGCTGGTAGACGCAACGGTAGCAGCCGTCCTTTTCGGGGTCGGCATTACAGGCGCAGGTGCGGAGCTTTTCCAATGCCAGCTTGATCACATCTACCAGAGTCTTGGCCTTGTCCGCGAGCAGCTCACGGAGGTATCCCGTGCCGCCAGGCACGGAGTCATACAGGACGACATAATGCCGGGCGGCTCCGCCGTCGCGCGGCTTCTCCTCCTGAGTCATCAGGCGCAGGTGGTCGACCTTGCCGCCGAAGCGTTGCTTCAAGCCGACGCGGAGCGCGGCCATGAATGACTCCACGGAGGTCTCGTCGACGCCAGACCGGGTATAGGGAACAAGAATGCGCAACGCCTCCGAGCTGAACTCCCGATAGAGGTACAGGTATCGGATCATCGTCTGCTCGGCAGGCGCATCCTTATGCGGGCAGTCGAAGCTGTGTTGCGGGTCAGGCTCAAAGTCGGGCTGAACCTTGCCACAGTGGCGACAAAGGGAAAATCCAGGGCGAGCACGCTCGATACCAGCCACGGAGTAGGCTTCGGTGCCTCGACCGGCTTCGCCGAAGTTCACGTCACGGAAGACCACCTTCTTGACGAATTCGAAGCCGAACGGGGTTTCCGTCGAGGCGACCTTATAAGCCAGTTCGACATCTACCGGCTTGAAGTCGGTGATGAGCTGACGGACGTAGAACTTAGGTTCACGATCATCGTCGCTGTCATCGATGCGGACCTTGGTGTCATCGCTGGTCGCGATGGCTTGGCGGAAGCGCAACAAGTCGCGGACCTGAGAGACATTGGCCCACATGGGGTCGCCGCATGACGGGCAGACTCCGGACGTATCCGGCATGACCGTCTCGTTGTTCATGTGCTGGCAGGTCGGACAGAGACGCCAGGACTCCACGCTGGAGAGCTGCAGGTTGATCTGGTCGATCTCCACCTTGCGCTGGTTCGCGTAGAACACGTTCTCGGGCGCGAACTCAGAGAGGGCCGAATTCGCCGGGCGTTCGTATCGCTGGGCCGGCAGGCTGACGACATTGCGTGCTCCGGCAGGATCATCCACCCCACGCTTACGCCAAAGCAGCGACTTCAGTTCGATGCCCGCCTCGGGGAAGGCGTAGTTCGGGATGAGGCCGGCATCGGTCATCGCGTTGAGCAGGTCGCGCTGGTTGATCTCCTTGGCGAGCTCTAGGGCCTTCTGTCGCTCACGCTCAAGATTGTCCTGCTCGTTTTCGGTAGCCTCATCCTGCGGCTTGGCCGCCAGCTCCTTGAGCTTCTTGGCAATGAGGTCGGCGCGTTCCTTGTGGGACTTACGTTCCTTGGAAAGCTCGTCCAGGAGCTTGGTCAGGCGGATTTTGAGGGAGTCCTCCTGATCCGTCCCCATCATGAAGGCCTTCAGGCGCTCTTCGACTCGCGGGTCGAGATCGGGAAGCAACAGGGCCTTGAAACCATCCAGGAGGGCGACTTCCCGCGCCTGTACGTGGGAAAGGAAAGTGAAAGGGAACTTCGCCTGGTCGGCCGCGTCACGAGCGTCGAGGGCTTCCTTGGTCTTATCAGGCAGGGCATCATCCGGGATGCCCGTGCCCACCCAGTCATCGAGGCAGAAGGCGAAGAGCTGACGGCGGAGCACTTCGGGCGCCTTCAGGAAGATGCCAGGCGAAGCCACTTCGCCGGCAAGCATCTCCATCGTGTCTTCGAAGAAGTAGAGGTCGTGCGGACTGGCGCCATCGGCGAGCGTCGAAGCGAAGGCATTGCCATCGACGCGACCGGCGCGACCGACGCGCTGCAGGTAGCTCGCCTGATTAGGCGGCACGGAGCAGAGCATCACCGAGGACAGGTCGCCGATATCGACGCCCATCTCGAGGGTCGGCGTGGCGGACAGCAGGTTTTCGTACCAATGCTTAGGGCTCCTATCCTTGAAACGACCCTCGAGCGCCTCTCGCTGTTCGCGATCGAGGAGACCTGTGTGCTCAGCGGAATAGACACGCCGGAGATCAGCTCGACCGAACTGGGCGGCCAACCAATGCGCATCGTCACTGCGAATGGCATAAGTTTCCGACATCGCCTGCATGCAGGGCATACCCAGCAGACGGTCGGCGACGGAACACGGCACGACTAAAGCCCTTCGGCCTTGGCTCGAGACTATTCGGGCAGGGTCCTTGCTCAGGATCAGCTTGTCGGGATTCAAGCCGTAGGCCGCTACGGTGGCTGCTTGTGCCTTTACGACTATACCTGCTGAGACCAGAGCCTTCAAGGCTTCTCGACACAGTTCGAGTTCTGCCCCGTCGGGAAGCAAACCAGCTTCAGAGAGGAGCTGGAAAGTCCACCCTTGGTAGAAACTACGTGCCGTTCCCGGAGGCACTATGCGGTCATGATTTCCCAGTTCCCCATCTGACAAGAATCGCGGGGCCGTGCGACGCCCCATATCGGGAAGCCATTCTTTGCGGAAGCCTGGGAAGTAGAATCCGCCGAAATTGCCGTCGCGCATATAGGCGTCCATCTCAGGATCCATCACTCCGCCTCTCAGCTTCATCTGCGTGACAATGCCCCAGACCCACTGGAAAACGCGCTTCTCATCCACGTGGCGTAAGCCGTACTGCTCTCTAAGAACGGGGAGCAGTTGGGCGGCCACCAAAGCAATCGCTTCGGGATCTGGAGCTAGTACCGCTTTCCCAAGAATCTCTAGGTTTCTACCCCTACGCCCGATATAGGTGAACTCCGCAAACGCCTGCCAGCGGAGACGCTTAGCGACGCGCTCAGGGAGACGGCTGGCGCCGGGGAGCCTGCCCTTTTCCAGCAGCTCTTCGGCCCAGTCCCGCTGCCAGGTCATGTTAGGCCCGATGAACTCCGAAACGAACCGTTCGGCATCCATGTGCAGCGAAGACGACGGGTCTCCCCACGTTCCCCTCACTCGATCCAAGAATTCGTTGAACGGAATCTGGTCTTGGTCGAAGCTATCGATTACCTTTGTCAGCCCGATACGGACCGTGTTCAGGTAAGTTCGAGCCGAGAAGAAGCCTGCGCGGTGGGCGGCATCCTGCACGGAGTCGGAGAAGGCGATGAGCTTCTTGTCGTCGTTATACGGGCTCGCCCAAGACTGCTCGACGGCGACAGCCCCCATCGTGGCGTTACGTACGCCTAGGAGTATCGGATCTTTATCGGCACCGCAAGCGGGGCAGGTTTTGTCGTGCTTGAGCACCTGGTTGCCGTTCTGGAAACTTTTGACGTAAGTCGCCGTGACGCGGAACACTGGAGCGAGCTCCTTATTGCCGCACCCGGAGCACTGCTTGTCTTCGCCCTGCAGGGACCCGCAGCGCACGCAAAGGTGCTGCTCATAGCCATCGCATCGGGGGCGACGCAGAGCGCCGGGATGATAAAGCCGGAGGACTTCGGGGTGGGCGCCGAACCAAGAGTTGTAGATTGAGTCGAGCTCAGCGGATACCGCGCTCTTACCTTGGGTCGTCTTACTGAGCCAAGCCGTCGAATGACAGTCCGGGCACTGCACGAGAGGCAGATGGATCTTAGCTCCGTCAGCGGGAATATCGCTGGATGCGCGCAGTCGGATCTCCTCTGGCTTGGCTTCGACGGAGGCGACCATGCGGCGAAGCTCCCTGAGCCAAAGCTGGACTCGGAGGTTCACGAACGGCTGGCCGGACGTGCCGCTCCGAGCCCAGCCGACCAGGGCCAGTAAGGCATCCAAGACCTTGGCCGTATGCGGACGCAGCGCCTCGGGAAGAGGACCTTGCATCTGGACCTGCAGGTCTTCGAGCGAGACTACCTTGCCCTTGAGGAGCTTGAGCAGGTTGATGAAAAGCAGGTGTCGCTTGAGCAGGTCGCCCAGACGAACCCTCCATACAGGGTCATTGACGTCGGCCGGGGCAGCTTCACCAGGGAAGAATGAAGTAAACCAAGCCGCGAGTGCCTTGTCAGCGCCGGCATACTTTTCGGGCTCGAGCGATTCGACGAAACCCAGTGACGGGTATAGGACAAAGTCGATGGGCAGGTTGCCGAGGAACTCCGCCTCCGTGAGGCGATTCTCGGTGACCACGGATTCGGGACCAAACTCCGTGCCGAACACCTGGCGGGCGTACTCCCGGAGGGGGGCCGTATCGGTGCCGCCGCCCAAGGTGGCAGAAGTACCCACGTTCACGACCGATCCGGCCGGCGACTTCAGGCGGGCCTTGAGTCGACGAAGGAGGATGGCCAAGTCCGTACCCTGGGCGCCGTCGAAGGTGTGCAGCTCATCGACCACGACGTACTTGAGCGTGTCTGCCTCATTCTTCTCCCA
>JACCDP010660325.1_pt1 | contig 10495 bp, 9 predicted proteins | sample 7445841 | NCBI WGS metagenome assembly JACCDP01 (sample SAMN15323441, study PRJNA562643) | freshwater metagenome | isolation source: river surface water | place: USA:Blue River Watershed | collected 2017-08-17
CCCACCAAAGCAGTCTCCGTGGTTAAACACGATTACAACCCACCCGAGACCTTGAAGATGGATGGGTGTGCACAGCACCAATACCCAAGAAAGAATTGGTCATCATTTATGGTGTTCAACCTAGAGCACCCGTCTGTTAGGGCGCTTGGCAGAGATTTAGTTAATAGCGCACACCCCAGTTTTCTACACCGCTTCTTGTGGCTTGGGGATGAAGAAATCGGCAGTCTTGATAAAGGCTGGAACTATCTAGAGGGGTGGTACGCCCCCCAATACGAAAAGCTGCGCGCTGTGCACTACACGCGCGGAGGGCCGTGGTTTGATCACATGAGGAATTGTGGGTTTGCGGATGAGTGGCAGAGAGAAATAATCACAATGAATCAATCTTCGGCGCACGTAGCGTACGAAAACAATCACGCATAAATGAATGCAGTATTCAACGAAGAATACTCAACACTCAAATGATGAGCGATAAGAAACATAACTTCTTTTGCGATGGGGGTCTTGGAAATAGATTTGCTTCCCTGTTCCTGGCGGCAGTGCTGATTGAAAAGTTTCGAGTAGATATCGAAATCTCATGGCCCGTGAATAACTGGTGTGGTGCGGAATTCACATCGCTGTTTGAAAGTGAGATTGCGCATAACAATCGAAGCCTTAACGACTACGCCTGTCACTCAGAAAAATACTATTTTGTAATGCATGAAAATCAGCTTGGCTGGGAAGACAGAGTAATCTACAACCAGCGATCCGTCGAAACACTTGATACATTCCATGCTTTGCTCCATGCGGATAAACCAATTTTCTATTATGCGAACCAGTTGCCGCATTTTCTAACCTTTGAGAACCTCATAAGCATTCGAAACCTTATCCGCATTCGTGCTGACCTGCTTGACATAATTAATTCATTTGTCGAGCAAAACAAGATAACGACGGAGGTAATAGGCCTGCATATTCGAAAAACGGATTTCTTCCAACCAGCTAACGATTGGATCTTGCATAATTTGGTTAAAACGACCCCCCACCAAAGGTATCTTGTCTGTACGGACGACGCCGATGTTCAGAATGCATTTTCTGTATTCCCAAATTGTGTATTCCTAGAAAAGATAAGTTACCCAGCGAAGATGTTGGGTGATCTTGAATGGAATTCAAAAACTACAGACAGTATTGGGCGGGAATTTAACTTTAACATTACGCGCAGCCAAGAAGCTGTGATTGCCGGGCTATTGGACCTTTGCGTATTATCTCGAACGACCATACTAAACAACTCTTCATCAAGTTTTTTGTTTATGGCCAGGCTGTTTCAAAAAACTAGATTATTTCAATAAAAATGTGCAGCTTCTTGTTGACCAACTTAGAGAGGGAGGACTTTTCAGGGGCGAACTATTATCAGGCATTTCGCGGACCTGATAGGACCACTAGTATTAAAGATGCGGGCATCACTTTCTTGCATAACTTACTGAGCATTACCGGAAAAATTACTACGCAACCTTTCCAGTCTGATCGATATATCGCAATGTATAACGGCGAGATATACAATGCGCATCACTATGGAATCTTTGAATCTGATGGCCAGTGCATTTTGCCCGCACTAGATTCTTATGGAGATCTTTTCGCTCGTCACTTAGACGGTGAATATGCAATCGTAGTATACGATCGCTACCTTAAGCGACTCACATTCTCAAGAGATACATTCGGAACGAAACCGCTCTATTTCGCAAAAGATAGAGACTCATTTGCACTTGCAAGCTACCCATCCGCATTGCGTAGTTTAGGGCTAACAAACATCTTTAGGGTTCCTCCCAATAAAGTATTCTCGTATTCAATTAGTGATGGTACGTTAGTGGATTTGGGAAGGATTACGACTTTCTCTCTCGCGCAATACAAGACAAGCTATGATGATTGGTTCTCCGCGTTTGACAAATCTGTCAAAAAAAGAGTTCACAATATTCGCGAAAGCCTATTTATTGGACTATCCAGTGGGTATGATAGTGGGGCAATTTGCGCATCCCTTTTAAATCTCGGTGTGCGTTTCTCTGCCTATAGTCTTGTAGATCACGAAAATATTGATGTATTACATGAGCGTGAGAGGAGATTTGCGAGTCAAAGTCTATTTCATCCTCTAACCCTAGATGACAAAGGACTTGCAGAAGTAAAGTCTCATAACGAAGCTGCTATTGAAGAGTTGTATTATGAGATTTACTCAAAACATGGCGACTACAACGAGTTTAAAAGGCGACTTCACGACGATACTGGTGCGATTGGACTCTCCGCTATTTGTCGCCAAGCGAAAGCCAACGGGCAAAAAATATATTTATCGGGGCAGGGTGCCGATGAGATTGTGTCTGACTATGGATTCGATGGCCGCAGAATATATAAGCACAGTAACTTCGGCGGCAAGTTTCCCGAAGATTTAAAATCAATTTTTCCGTGGCCCTCTTTCTTTGAATCCTCTCAGGCGTCTTATTTGATGAAAGAGGAGCATGTTTCTGGGTCGTACGGAATAGAGGGTCGGTACCCTTTTCTGGACCCGTTGGTTGTTCAAGAGTTTTTATGGTTAGACGTGAAATTAAAGAATCGATCGTATAAAAGTGTCATTTTTGAGTATCTATGCAATCAAAACTTTCCGCTCGCAGAAGGCGAAAAAAGAGGATTTATGGTTTAGTCAAGATCACTTCGTAACGCCGATTTATTGGCGGGTCATCGGTAAATTAGACGAGAGGAAATTAAATGGCTATAGATGTTGTCGTATCAACCTGCATCGAGCGAGATTTGGAAATTTGGAAGTATAGTTCCCACGGAATTATAAAGCATTTCAAGAGCGAAAAGTATGTAGTAATTGTCCCCCGGGCTTCAGTAGAAAAGTTCAAGATGGTTAGTCCTGCCATTTATCAGGTAATCTCGGAAGAGAGTGTGTTCCCTGATGAGTCTCTTCAAACTATCCAAAATCGACTGCCCCCGGCTCTGTTTGAGAGAGCTGGTTGGTACTATCAACAGCTCTTGAAAATCGAATACCTTAGATCCTTGCCACGGGAGGGCGCAGCTTTAATCTGGGACGCTGATACGATTCCCTTGCGGGATCTGGAATTCATTGATGGCGCTGGCCGTTTGATTTTACGCTATGGTGTTTATCATCAGGCGCGCATCCATCAGCCCTATTTTTTACTCATCAGTGAACTGCTGGATCTATCTCGTGCTTTCAATTACTCGTTTATTGCACAGTGTTTCCCCGTTCGGGTGGAGTGGTTGCAGGCTTTCTGTAGCGCTATCACATTAAAAAGCCAGCTCAAATGGTGGGAAGCTGTTTTAAGTTACGTAGCGACAAACCCCAGTTACTGCGCTTTCAGTGAATATGAGTCGTTAGGTACTTACTTTCTGAGTAAATATCCTAAAGAGGTGGTGCTGCAAGAGGCAAATTTCTATAGACCCTACAATGCTATATTTCCCCTTGAGCAACTCGAATCGAAGGACAGCAAAGCATTTCTTCGGGCGCAAGATTGCGACTATGTTGCCTATGACACTTACGAGCGCAGGCTGGTTACGGGCCTCAATATCGGTTGCGGCGGTAGCAGAATTGAGCGCGCAGTTGACGGGGGGATTTGTATAAATATGGACAAATATTTAACTTCTGCGACTGATATGTTAGGCGACTTAGAAAGGGGGCTACCTTTCAGAAACGCTCAATTCAAACATATCGTAGCGCACAATATACTTGAGCACGTAGATGATGTCATAAAGAGCATGCGTGAGTTAGATCGTCTCCTCGCCGTTGGTGGAATCCTGCAAATAGAAGTACCTCACATCGGGTCGTACAATCATGGTACTGACGTTACTCACCGCCGAGGGATGACGTTTAGCTCATTCAACTTCTTAAATAAGACGGGGAGCTATCTATATCCAGAGGGCAATGGGCCATTTAATTACCGGCTGATTTCATTCAACAAGGAAAATATCGTTAATGGCGATTTAATCAGAGAATATGCGGACGAAATCCCTGCAAGGGGTACGTACACTGAATGGCTAAGAGGTGTTCAGGCGTTTGAAATACCCGGAACATTTGGCTTTATTTTTCAGAAGCTGTAACTCGAATAAGCGCAAGAATTTTTTAGCAAGACGCATGATTTTATCTGGTAATAAACTTTGTTTTCTTTCGAAAGAACGAACATTTTAACAGCCCCTGTCTTCAATCAGCTCGCTTTTCTCTTTAGGCGCACATGATACCGGTTTACAAGCCAAATATTCAGCCCTACATAAGCACCGCAATTAATGAGCTGGCCCAAGGGTGGATCTCAAACCACGGGGAATATATTGCCCGCGCTGAGTCACTGCTAGCTCAGATCTGTGGTGTTAGATATTGCATTTTGATGAATAACGGTACGTCCGCAACCGAGTGTCTTGCTATCGCACTAAAACACAAGTATCGAATCATTAACCGAATCTATATTCCAAACAATGTCTTTATTGCTCCCTGGAGCCTCTTCTATAAACACTTCGGGTTAGAGAAGTTACGTGGACTCGATGTCACACTTGAAACCTATAATATTTCGGCAGATTTATCTAGTCTTGATAGGCTCGAAAAAAACTCGGTACTGCTGTGCGTACATAACCTCGGATCGGTTGTTAATATTCCGAGAATCGTCAAGGCGCGACCGGACTTAATCATACTAGAGGATAACTGTGAGGGATTTCTCGGTCTGTATGATGGAATAAAGACGGGGTCGAATGTAACTACATTGGCGTCTTCGCTCTCTTTCTATGGCAATAAGACGATAACGAGTGGAGAGGGCGGCGCTTTTCTGACGAACGATGAGGCGATTTACAACTTTATCAAGATTTATCACTCGCACGGACAAGGTAGCAAGCGATACATACACCCGGTCTCGGGGCAAAATTTCCGCATGACCAATATTCAAGCCGCTCTTCTATACGAGCAACTAGGGGACATTGATAACATACTAGAGAGAAAAAAAAATCTCTGGGAAAACTACCGTAGACTATGTATAGAATCTGCCCTACGCGTGGAGTTACTCAAGACATCACCAGGGACCGAGCACTCTTACTGGATGTTTGCATTGAGATTGTTCAGTGGGGGCTATCAATCGTTCGAAAAGTTTATGCTAGACAGAGGCATCGAAGTGAGACCCTTTTTTTACGACATAAGATGTCACGAGTTCTTGAGAGATGCTTGTGTTCTCGAGAATATCGAACCAGCTCGTGAGAGGGGTTTCGGAGTACTCCTCCCATCGTACCCGGATCTCACACTTGCTGACCAGATGTATATCGTTAGTAGTATTTGTGAATATGAGTCACAATTTAATGGTCATCACAAGAATCACGATTGAGGAAGTCATTCGGCTAAAGAGCTTCCTCCTAGAATTTGGAAACAATGACTTCTTCACTTACTTCCAGAAAAGAGACGTTTTTACAGCGTTAAATGATAATCGTCTGACTATTCTCGCATCAATCGCGAAGAAAGATGTTGGTTATGCTCACGTCGATTTCGATGGAATACATCACTGGTTCGGGCTTGCTGTATTAGACGAATTTCGCGGGTGCGGCGTGGGATCGGCCTTGCTTAGGTTTGCGATCGATGATGCGAAATCCTGTGGTTACGATCTTAGACTTTCAGTGGCCAAGGATAATACTCGGGCGTTCGCGCTTTACTCACGGTCCGGATTTAAAACGCTAAGGATAACTGATAAAAATATTTTTATGGAGTTACTGAGATGAGTGTCATTGAAATACCGGTGTCTTTTGGCGAAGCAGTCGATAAGTTGACGATTCTCGAAATAAAGCGCGACCAGATCCCGTCGAAATCGGAGTACGTTGTGAAAGAGATTGAAGAAATTTCGGTGAGATTATATTCTGATCTCCATGGCGTTCCCGCTGACTCAGTTGCGTACTTAAAAGGCTCTTTGAAACATGTGAACTTTAGGATTTGGACGTTACAAGACGAGTTCAGACTCGAACCGAATCCGAGTGAAAGATCGATATTATGTGAGAGGATCATTGAGCTCAACGATGCCCGGTTCCGTTTAAAAAGAAAAATTGATGCACTTTTTAATTCGGCATTTAGGGAGCAAAAGAGTTACGAAAAGAAAAGGCTTTTTTTTCTTGGGCATTTGGGGGCAGGCGACCAGATTTCAGTCAACGCAATCGTGCGCTATTTTGCCTGTTTTTATGATGAAGTAACGGTAGTCACAAAAGCTCAAACTTCGGCGCTCGTGCGAGCGCTCTATCGCGATGATCCAAGCATATCAACTTTGGAGGTCGACTCGGATTCAGATATTTCGCCTTCTTTCGGATTTTCACCGACAGAGTTTAAGCGGATAACAGAAGGCTGCACGGTGATCACCCTGGGTCTTCATAGTTGTGGCTTAAACAAGACTTTTTCGAATTTGCCATTTTGTTTCTATGATGAGCTGGGCTTAGATGTCGCAACAATGTTTATATTTTCCTATATAAGATCATCTGAAGCGGCCATGCTGCTATTTCGTGAAATTTCAACGAGATCGTTTTGTGTCCTTCACTCCGAGTCGAGTGAAGGACCCGTGTTTGGGTTCAACGATATAGCTCGATTGGTTAAAATTGATCCTGATCAGACGATAGTCTTAGATATTAATAAGAGCATTTATAGCGTGGAACATCCCTTCTACTCGATCGCATCGAGATTTGCAGCGTTGAGCCTTCCCGATTATGAAGTCTTTGTTCGCAATGCGGACTCTGTTTTTGTTTCGGACAGCGCTTTATTTTGTCTAATTCTAACTATGGAAATACGTGCCAAGGTCGTGTATTACCGTGCTCGATATAATAGAGATTATGACTACGTTAATGACTACCGAATTGCTAATCTCGGAGCGGACAAGGCAGGTATGTTTGTGAAGTTTTAGGGTCGTCTAGGAGTTAAGTGTCTGGTGCGACACCTTCGGTCACGTTCAGTTACCGTTGAGTTTTGTGTAATACTTACCTTGCCCAGGTTTGATTAAATTAACTTTATTTAAGGATTTTTAAATGCACTCGAGAGATTCGCATGAAGCTACTCAAGCTCTGGTTGAAGCTTGGGGTCGAATCACGTTGTCAAATTTATCGGATAAAATTGACGACCTAAAAATTCTTCAAGGAACTATTTTAGCTAAGCTAAATCAAAACACTGGTTCATCGCGACTTTCAGACTATGAGTTCAAGGTATTCTCGCAATTTGGTGAGGATGGAATAATTCAGTTTCTAACGCAGTCGATCGCAATCCCACATAAGACCTTTATTGAGTTCGGTGTTGGGGACTTCATGGAGTCAAACTGTAGATTTTTGCTAATGAAAGATAATTGGAAAGGCTTTGTTTTAGATTCCTCAGCGGAAAACATAAATAGTCTGATTAGGAATAATATTTATTGGAAATATCATTTGGGTTCCAGAATTGCGCATGTTACGAGGGATAACATCAACGAGTTGCTTGATCTGAGTGGGTTTGATAGGGATCTTGGAATTTTATCCGTAGATATCGACGGAGTAGATTATTATGTAGTCGAAGCAGTTAGCTCATATAAACCACGTATTCTTATATTAGAGTACAACGCTGTCTTTGGCGGTAGCAGAAAGATTTCAGTCCCTTACAGCCCAGATTTTAATAGAACTGAGGCGCATCACTCCAATCTTTACGCTGGGGCTTCTTTGTCGGCAATGAATTTCCTCGCAGAGAAGCTGGGCTACGCGTTAGTCGGATCTAACCTAATTGGAAATAATGCATTTTTTGTGCGTGAGGATTTGTTAAACGAGAGAGTCAGAAAACGTACCGTTTCCGACGTGTTTGCGTCCTCAAATCTTCGTGAAAGTCGTAATGAGTTGGGTCAACTGACGTTTCTGGATGGGGACAGGCGCATAGAGGCCATTCAAGGAATGCCGATTTTTAACGTGGAAACGGGGGAGATCGAGGTTCTCTAGTTTTCAAGTGTCCGGGATTTTGGGGTGTGATCATTCCACTAGTTGGTCGCTAAAATATTGTCGCAATGTCTCAACTCAAGGGAGTGTCCATCTGAGTTGACCAAGAGTAAACCATTTTCTAGGTCGCGCCAGAAAAGAATATCGGATAAGGCATTTAATTCATCTATTTTGGAAACGGCGCTGTTATACACCAACACTAAGATTTTCCGACGTGAAGAGACGCTTTGTTTGAGCACTGTTAATGCGTCAACTATGCCACTAACGTAGGTACATTCCGGTGAGCCAATAAAGGCTTGGATAGCGGCAGTGCTACTTCGATAGATTCCATTGGTAAGGTGCCCCATTACCTCTGATGCGCAGTAAACCGAGATGAGTTGCACCGTCACACCACAATAAGGTCTCAGCAATTCCGCCAACCGGCCCGCAGCATTAAACCTTGGATAATGGTAGCTGCCGAACCCGGAATTACTCAGGTAAAACAGTATATCTAGACTAGAATCGAGGGTTCTTGCTAGATTGTTAGCCTGCAAAACGTCCTCAGCGCTTGGCATTTCTTTGCCCTGTTCGTCACATATTGCTTTTAATGAACGCGTGAAATACTTATTATCAATATTTGCTAGCCGTCTGCCGGGGTGAACATTGGAATGGTGGTGAATAAGATCGTTATCAAATTTTGTCCCATCAAAGTAGGAGATGGATAGATTCGTATATTTTCGACAAAAATCAAACGACATTTGATCTCGCTTCGAAAATTGAAGTATATGTTCCCACCAAATGGTTCCGTGTCGAATGACTTCTGGGTTATTGTGTTCTCTTAGAAGAGCTGTGCAAGTGCTCAATGGAGAAATATCCTGAAGTGGTATGAGGCTGGCATAGGTGTCAAGCTGTTCGATCAGTTTATCGGAAGACTCATATCCTAGAGATGCAACCGCTAAGCTCTCCTCCACTAATTGGTGTCGGGTACTATGCTTGAATAGTCGGTAAACATACCTCTCTTCCCGTGCTTTCAATATATCTGTGCTATTCGGGAGGCGCTTTAGTTCACATATGTTGTCTATGTAGAGACTGTACTCGTAGCGACTCAAGTATTCATGAGGCAACGTTTTGGGTCTGCGCGATGATTTTTCTGGGGGCAATGAGCGTGTATCAAATACACGGCAATCCCAAGTATTTGATTTTAGAATATGGTCATCTGTGAAACAAATAAAGTCGACATCTAAATCAGTATTACATGTTTCAATTTTCTCGAGCGGATTCCCGAGCAACTCTTTGGATCCAGTTAGGACTGTATAAATAACAAGTTTGGTCATCTTCACCGATATCCTGAGAATCGCGGTGCGATTTTCTCTTGCAATATGTTGTCCCGGTGTTCGTAGTGAATTGGATGAAATATTTCTCCGAGAAGTTCGGCCCATCTAAGGGGATAACGTGACTTAGTTCCATTGCTTAAGATTGTATTGAGTTGGTCCTGGGGGTGGTTTGCGGGGTGTTGTTCTAACTCAGGTAGGCGTTCATTCAGTTTGTTAATTAATGCGTCGTACCATTCTTTAGTAATTACACTGCTGCGCTTATAAATGAATGCGCAAAGCCCAATGTTTTGCCTGTAATTTGCTCGTAGCTCATCACCGAGTGGACCCTTAATATGCGGAATTCCATCGGCGATTTCTTGATAGCCGAGAGCTAGGGCGTTTGAATTCCTGAGTGTTTTAAAATGTGGGCGCCAGTCGGCACTCGTGTGCTTGATATCAGCCCATCCGCCCCCGTAGTGGTGCATTAGGTAGCACCGCATGTAGTCGGATTTGTGTGTGGCAGACAAGTACTCGAACGCAGGGTGATAGGGGTACTCTGGCTTCTCCCAGTCTCTCAACGATTGATGATTGATATAAACGACTGGACATCGCGTGTTGTTATAGATGCTCCATAGTGCCTGAATACGCTGTGAAGACATAGGGTTTGTGCCTGCCCACATACAAAAAATTGTGTTGGATTGAACCCCATCAAAACTTGCCAGGTAATCCCGATTCCAGTTACTCACGATGGTTGACTCTTGCCCAATCAAACCGCAGAAAGTTCTTTGGTTTTGGGCTTCCGTTGAGAATCTTGGTATGCGCAATTGGCTTATTCACCTCGATATCTCGAGTTAGTGAGGAGGTCTTGTAACCCACGTCATCAAAAAAGACTTCTTTCCCTAGAACAATACGTTTCCCTCCGTGCATCTCCCACATCACTGGGAGGTAGAGGTCTTCGTAGCCGTAGTTCCCTGCAAAGTCCTCGTCGTACATCCCGAACTCTTTGAAGTTGGTAACGGGTACGAGCAGCGTGTTCGGGTGAACCTCCAGGGCCTGGTGATCATTGGCATCGAAGTAGTTGCTCACCCGAAACGAATACATTGTGTCGGGTTGCAGTTGTTCGTAATGATGAAGAATGTACTTGATGCCTCGTTCACGGGGGTGTTGGTCAACATCAAATAGCAGAGCCCAGGGTGTTTGGCTCATGAATACCCCAAGATTCCTCGCGCCACACTGGTTCCATGGAATATCGGTGAGAACCCGGTACTGGGTTA
>JACCDP010299168.1_pt1 | contig 10494 bp, 3 predicted proteins | sample 7445841 | NCBI WGS metagenome assembly JACCDP01 (sample SAMN15323441, study PRJNA562643) | freshwater metagenome | isolation source: river surface water | place: USA:Blue River Watershed | collected 2017-08-17
GGGACCCCGGCACGCACATCAGTGTGATAATCAAGATTGATCATGGCCGTATCCATCAGGACAAACGTTGTTATAATCCAAGTGGCATCCATGAAAACTTCTTTGATGATATGTTCTGAGCGAACACATAATGGCGACGTTTTTCATGGACGTCAACTAGCAATCAGGATTATGGCATATTTTTTGCATGTGTCAAAGAGTTGTCATGCCCAGACAACGGTCGGCACCGCACATACCCACACTGCAGGAGCATCATGCAGTGTGGATCAAAAGTACCCCAACATTTGCACTCCCGCGTGGATGACGCAACAGGAGAGATGGCACGGCGCTGGGGGTGGATGGCTCAGGATCGTCACACACCAACGCTGAGCATCAAGGCCAGCACGGTAACCACCCCTGCCACTACAATACACCCCGTTGCAAAATATGTGCTGATGAGGTATGATGAAGAAGTTGAAGCATGTGCCTGGCAGTATTTTTTGACGTCGGCACACGTGTGTTACGAAAAGCAAGACAGTTGTTCCCTTCACCCATGGAGTACCCACACCACCCACAAAACTTGGTATTTTTTACATAAATTATTGTTTATTCATGTGATAGATTTGGGAAAAGGAGCAAGGAGTCGTCTATGCACATCCCTATTCACACTACCCATAATGCCTACTATGTGGCCTTCCACGTCGAGCGAATTTTGCTAGTCAATGCGCTCGGGGAGTACAAAAAACTCTACTCGCGGGCACCCGAGCACCAGAGCAGTATCACCATTTTGCAACACACCGAACTGGTACGCAGTCTGCTCCAGAGTGCCGATGAACGGGTAACCTACGAGATGCGCCTCGTGTCGCAACCAAACGTGGATCAACCTAGCCAAGGGCGCATCAACGTCTACTGTGTGGTTGCCATGCGCTATGACGACGAAGCCACCGCACAGCAATTTGCCCAGCGTATCTACCACCTATTTAATGCGCACTTCCGCGATGTAGTATGGGTGGCGCTGGCAGATGTAGCACCACTACTGACGACCGCAGATGCCCGCCACGCAGTGTCGCTGACGCGCAAAAGTGGGTTTATTTTAAGTGATCGCGCCGAAGCAGGGCATCCCTATGGGTTGGTGAAACGCACGAGTACGTTGGCGCGCACCCAACAGCCGACCAGCGACCGCATGTTCTACGTGAGCCCATTTGTAGCGAGTGGGCGCCAAGCACACGCACTCTTTGACTATATGCTCCAGCACCCCCACCCGTTGACGATTAGCATGCGGCTACAGCGCACCAAGCTCAGTGATGCGGAGCTGCGTTTCTGCCAAGATAACTTGGACACCTACAGCGCCACCCACAAATATCCGCAGGCGGTAGACACACAACTCCAACGCTACCAGCAGATCATGAATGGCGCACTACTCCGTAGCTATGATCTAGCGGCACTGTGCAACATCGATATCGTCTCGCCGCATTTTATTCCCACTGCGTGTATCACGCTAATGGGGAACCTGATTACGCAGCCCTCTGGCGGATTACACGAGCAGAATGGCGAATTACAGTATCACGGCGGATATGACGTCGTGCACCACAGCGACTACTTGCCGGTTGCGCAAGCAATTGCCACGGTGCGTATGCGCCACATGCCCGAGTCACTTACCCCGGCACGCGACCGCTTGGTGCATGTGGTGGATGTGAGCGAGGCAGCAGTGGTCTTCCATATTCCACGCAGTAGTCTGTCACCCATCCCAGGCATGATTATGCAGGCACACCGCCAGCTACGCCCACCGAGTGATCTGAGTTATGACGGCATTGTGATTGGACAGTACCACGAGTATGGTGAGCACAAGCCCATCTACATCAGCGACACCGATCGCACACGCCATACCTACATTGTGGGACAAACGGGCACAGGCAAGTCGACGGTGCTCAAGAGCATGGTCCTCGACGATATCGCCAAGGGGCACGGCGTATGTGTGATTGACCCACACGGCGACCTCTTCAATGAAGTGCTGGCGCAAATCCCGGTCGAGCGGCACGATGATGTCATTGTGGTGGACCCCACCCAGACCGATATGCCGGTTGGCCTCAACATCTTTGAGTACGACACCCAAGAAGAGCGTGAAATGGCGGTGCAGCTCTTTCAGAAGACCATCGAACTACTCCAACATGCGCGCCAAGCAGATATCGAAGAAATGGGGCCGGTGTTCTGGCAACATCTACGCAATAATGCGTATTGGGTGACACAGGACAAACACGATCCAGGCACCATCATCGAGTTGTACAACATCTTTGCGATTCCTGATTACTACAAACGCTGGCAGCCAATTAACCCACAGGACGACAAAGTGGTGGGATGGCAGCACGTATTGGAGACAAACAATTATCAGGATGCGCGATCAACCGGGTTACCGTTGTCTGGTTATATCAACAGCAAATTCGAAGATTTCATCTTTGATACGCGTTTACGCCTGATTTTTGGGCAAAAACAATCTACGTTCAACTTTTTTGATGCCATGAACACGCAAAAAATCGTGCTCATCAACTTGTCACGCGGCCTGTTGAGCGAAATCGCATCGTCGTTTATGGGTGGAATCATCCTTGCAAAACTGCAGCAGGCGGCGCTCAAACGAGCGCAAATGCCTGCTGCTCAACGCCGCATTTTTTCCATTTATGTGGACGAATTCCAAAACTACACCTCCGATAGTTTTGTGTCGCTCCTTTCAGAATCGCGCAAATACGGCATCGCGCTGACGTTGGCGAATCAGTTTTTGGCGCAAATTGAAAATGAGCGCATCATCAAAGCCATCATGGGGAATGTGGGCACGATTATCGCCTTTCGGGTGGGTATCGCAGATGCGGAAATACTGCATCCACGCTTTACTCCAGAAGTCACACCGAGCGACCTCATCAACTTGCCCAACTGGCATGCATATGTGTCTACGCAGGTGCATGGGCAGAGTCGGCGCCCCTTTAGTCTGCAGACCATACGGCCGCGCCAAGAGCTCGACATGCAAAGCCATGCGGCCGTCATCGCGCAGAGCAAACGACGCTATGGGCGCCTACGCAGCGAAGTCGAACGTGTGCTGATGCAGAGCAACGAATTGACTCGTGCGACTGCACCTGAAGCTACAGTCAGGAATAATCGTATCCACATAGAACTGCATCCCATCCCACACGAAAAATTTACTGTGGGGGTAAAGCTCCCTGAGATACGCGCAGTCCACGGGGCCGGGTTGTCGCTGTGGTCTACGACCGAAAAAAGTTACATCCCGCTGATCATCGGCTTGCACCAGCGCCTGCTCCAGCAGATCATCGACACACAACTGGAGACTATGCTCCCCATGCAACAGATGCTCGGCGACAACCACCATCGCTTCCACGAATGGGCGACGATGCATAACATGTCGACCTTGCAGGCGGCAGTAACACTGTTGGCGCACCACCCAGCGAACAGTGAGCGACATGGCGAGTACGACTATGCGCAACGACTGCTCGCCTATCAGTTCCACCAGAGTCGCCCCACACATGCGTGGCGCGACGTGGTCCTAACCAAGACACTGGCAGTGGCACTTGACGACCAGCAATGTGCTTGGATATGGCAGAATCGCCCACCCGCCTACAACGACGTGATAACCGATGTACTCGCCATTGCGGGGAGCGAATATTGTGCCTTTTTGTTGAAACGGGACGGGACGGTGATACGCTACACCAGCAGCGAGCACCAAGTGGTGCCGGACGTTCGTGACATTGTCCGGCTCTACAGCGGTGAAAACTTTGTGGGTGCCGTAGATGCGCAGGGTCAGGTATATATCATCCTGGAAGTGGCGCGCTTTGCAGAGCGCATTGGACAAACCCCTGTGCATCACAACATCCAGCTGCTAGCATGTGGCTTTGACCACGTCATCGCCTATGATGCGGACCAGTGCTTTGTGACGTGGGGGGCCAATGATCACCAATGTCGGGATGTACCATCCATCCTCAATAGGTGCAAAGTTGTGGCGCTGGCTGCCGGCTATGACCGATCGTTTGCACTCGACGAAGATGGTCGATTCTATGCGTGGGGCAACCACATGTTGAAGCCAGAGACCATGAGAATGCTCAACGACCGGGGTGTGCGGCAGATTGCCTGCTACAACAAGATGTTCGTTTGCCAGACTGCAGATGGCACATGGTGGCTCAACAATGATCAGTTGCGCATCCCAGAGACGGTGGCGGCACCGTGCATCGAGCGTATCGTGGGCAACTACAACGGCGACTGGCTGGCGATACGGGGTACAGACCCACTCATTGCGTTCCTCACGCTGATACAGACCCCCATTCATCGGTGTGACGACCTTGCCATGACACTTCGGCAGGTACTCAACGATGCGGGGATGACCACATTACACGATATATTTCAATACACGCGTGACCAGCTGGCTGCGATGCCATACTTTTCTATGCACGCCGACACACTCGACGAGTTGGTGGCGTATTGTCACAGTCGACTACACGCACACCAGATCCCCCTCACCTGGCCGACACAAAAGCTCACGATTCACTCGCTTGTGCCACAGGCGAGTCTCTTTGGGTGGTATGTGCCACCGCAAACGCCACCAGTATCGGTGGCGCGACACTCGATTAATTTTGATGATGATTTTTTTGGGGATTTTTTTGGAGATGACTAGAAATACCGCACGGATGCGGAGGCGCGGAAAGGTACAGAGGATCAAAGATGAACATCCCAATTTATGCACACGCAAATACCTACTATGTGACATGGCGCATCGAGCGCATCCTAATGGTGCAGGCACTCGGTGAATACGCGGCGCTGTACGATGATGCCCCCGCCTACCAGAGTAATATGGCCATCATCCAGCATGTCGAGTTGCTGAGTAGCCTGCTCCTGAGTGGCGATGAGCGCTTCACGTACGAGATTCGCATGGTGTCGCACCCTAATCATGCCCAGCCTGGCCGTGGTCGCATCGAAGTCTACTGCATTGTGGCGATGCGCGGGACCGACAAAGATGAAGCGCACGAGCATGCGCTAAGCCTCTACCGGCTCTTCAATTCGCACTTCCGTGATGTGGTTTGGCAGGTGGTCGACGATGTGGCCACACTGTTGCGTGTGGACGACGCACACCACGCAGTATCACTGACACGCAGCAGTGGCTTTATTGCACACGACCGCAGTACGACCGACAGCACATACGGGTTGGTTGCGCAACGTGCTCCCACTGCTCACGCCAACGTGGACACTCGCATGTTCTTTGTGAGTGCGTTCATGGCAAGTGGGCATCAGATTCATGCAGTCTTTGATTACATGCTCCAGCATCCTGCGCCTGTCACCGTCAGTATCCGCGTACAACGCACGCAACTGACGGCAGCCGAGATGCGCTTTTTGCAGGACAACTTGGACACATTCAGCGCAGCCCAAAAATACCCGGCTGCAGTGGCGGAGCAACTCACACACTACCAGTCCATGATGAATGGCATGTTGTTGCGCAGCTTCTCGTTGGCCGCATTGCTGAACATCGACGTGGTATCACCACATGACATCCCCACCCAGTTGATTACCTTGATTGGAAATCTGATCACGCAACCTGCAGGTGGCATGAGTGTGGGGCAAGCGAAGCAGGCACTGGGATATTACGGCGGCTACACGGTGATTCATCATGATGATGCCCACATCGTAACAACAGCCATTCGTACGGTCTGCATGCGTCCCCTGGCAACCTCAGAGACGCCGGTGCTCGACCGACTGGTGCACGTCGTCGATGTGAACCAGGCCGCAGCCGCCTTCCACATTCCGCGCAGTAGCCTGATAGCGATTCCGGGGATGCAGATGCAATCGCACCGTCAGCTACGCCCACCGAGCGACTTGAGCGAGACGGGCACGATCATTGGGCAGTACCACGAGCACGGCATCACCAAGCCTGTGCACATCAGTGAAATCGATCGCACGCGCCATACCTACGTAATTGGACAGACGGGGACGGGCAAATCGACGGTGCTCAAGAGCATGGTGCTCGACGACATCACCAAGGGGCGTGGTGTGTGTGTCATTGACCCGCATGGTGATCTCGTCAACGAAATTCTTGCACAGATTCCCGCAGACCGGCATGATGACGTGATTGTCATCGATCCCACACACACTGATGCACCCATCGGCTTGAATTTGTTTGAACATGATACCCAGGAGGAGCGTGAAATCGCGATTCAGCTCTTTCAGAAAATCGTAGAGCTCGTGGAACGCGCACGTGGCACGTCCATGAAATTTATGGGAGCGCAGTTCTGGCAACACCTGCGCAACAATGCGTATTGGGTGACACAGGATAAACAAGACCCGGGCACAGTTGTCGAGTTCTACAACATGTACGCTATCAAAGATTTCTACAAGCGCTGGATGCCGTTCGACAAGCAAGACACGAAACTCGTCAGTTGGTACAATTATTTGCAAAATGGGTCATATCATGAGCAACACGAGGGAACAACAACGTTCTCCTACTTTGCGAGTAAATTCGAAGATTTCGTCTTTGATTCACGCATTCGGGCTATTTTTGGGCAAAAACACTCCACTTTCGATATTTTTGAGGCCATGAACACGCAAAAAATCATCCTTATCAACCTGTCGCGCGGGCTGTTGAGCGAGATTGCGTCTGCATTCATGGGTGGTGTTATCCTCGCCAAACTGCAACAAGCGGCACTCAAACGTGCATTGCTTCCGGCACAGCAGCGGCGCATGTTTTCGATTTACGTGGACGAGTTCCAGAATTACACGTCGGATAGTTTTGTGTCGTTACTGTCGGAATCGCGCAAATACGGCATTGCCCTGACATTGGCGAATCAGTTTTTGACCCAGATCGAGAATCCACGAATTATTGCGGCCATCCTCGGCAATGTGGGCACGATTATCGCCTTCCGCATCGGGTTACATGATGGTCAAGCACTACAGCCACGCTTTGCACCCGAAGTTGAACCAACCGATCTCATAAATCTGCCCAACTGGCAGGCCTATGTGTCAACACAAGTGAACGGACAGAGCCGCCGACCGTTTAGCATGCAGACGATGCGCCCACGTGAAGTGCTCGACCAGGAAATAGCGGATACGGTGATCGCGCAGAGTAAACGGCGCTATGGGCGGCCACGGCGCGAAGTGGAGAGCGTACTCGCACAAAGCATGTTGCTGAAACGTACTGTAACAGCCAAAGCGCTTGGGGCATCAGCTACTGTTGCACTGACTACGTATCCCACGCCATATGAACTCATCACGAGTTCCACACATTCGACACAGACGGTGGTCATCCACGGCAGTGGTTTGTCGTTGTGGCATCGTGCCAATTCCATCGATGCACCGCACATGCTGATGTACTTGGGACTGCATGCACACCTTATGCAGTCGATGTTGGCCACGCCACTCGATACACTCCTGCCCATACAACAGCAGCGTGGCGCATACATGCGATTCCGTACATGGTGCAACGAACACAACGTAAAGACGCTCGATGATGCCATCAGGTGTATGCGCTACCAGCAAAGCATTGGAGAGCACGACAAGCATGTACAAGCCTATTGCCATGCCCTCCTCGCCTTCCAGATGCACCAGAGTCGTCCCGAAGCCAAATGGCGCGATGTGGCGCTGACACAACAGCTGGCAGTGGCACTCGATGCGCACCAACAGGCGTGGATCTGGAGCACCAACCCGGCCATACCAGCCCAGCACATGGCGGGCGTGGTTGCACTGGCGGGGAGTGAATCGCAGGTGTTTGTGCTCAAAGCGGATGGGCATGTGGCCCGCATTGCACCCGACGGCATCACGGATGTTGCCGATCTCCACAGCATTGTGCAACTCACGGGTGGTCAGCATGTGGTCATCGCCATCGATGCACATGGGCAGTTGCACCCCGTTAATGCGCAACAAGATTTTATACAACGGTTTGACGCAATACCGATCCATAGTGCGGTCAGCATGGTAGCAAGCGGGACGCACCATGTAATCGCATACGATGCCACACCACAGGTAATTGCTTGGGGGCGCAACGATGGCGGCTGTTGCGTGATTCCCAGCGAGCTTGCACACGCAACCGTAGTGGCGTTGGCTGCCGGGCATAATCGGTCGTTTGCACTCGATGCTAATGGGCGCTTGTATGCGTGGGGGCGGCATGAACTCACGAGTACCACGCTGCAGACGCTCAACGCACATGGCGTGCAATGCATTGCGTGCTACTACAAGGACTTCATCTGCCGTACTGCGGACGGCAGCTGGTGGCACAACAACAATCTGCTGATGATTCCAGAAAGCCTCAGCCCCCGCCACATCACACGGATTGTGAGCAATTACAGCGGGAGTTGGCTGGTCATGCGTGACACAGACACAATTACCGCGTGGATGACGCTGGCCACACAGTCGCTGAGCACACTGGCAGGCATCGATACAGACATCGCCCTAGCGCTACGGCGAGAAGGAATCAATACGGTGCACCAGCTATGTACCAAAACGCATGCAGAGCTCAGCGCACTGACCTGGTTCACGGACAACCCAGACCAACTCATCACAGTCGTGGCACAGATGCAGGCGATACTTGCGGCAGCACAGCTGGCAACGAGCTGGCCACAACAGGCTTTTGCAATCAGTGATGCAGCATCCACACAGTCACTCTACGGCTGGTACGTGCAGCCTCCATCGGCGCAGACACTCACCGACACGGATACTGATGAGCTAGACCGCATGTTTGAAGAAATGCTACGCGATCTCGATGATTAGTCTGCGCCGTGTAGTAACTAGATGTACGACAGCCGTGGCGGGAATTCGCCGGGAATCTGTGGCTCGGTGAGGATCATCTCGTTTGAGCCTTCAAAGGTATACACCGTCGCAAAACCGCGATGGATGGCATACCCCTGCATCCACCCCGAGATGAACTTGAACCCGCCACTGATGTTGAAGAGTACGTCTTCGCGGTCGTAGGGTTCGGTCAAGCGGTCGAGCGTCGCGTACAACTCACGCAAGGCGGTGTCGAGCCCGATTGCACTCCCAACTTGCAGTCCTTTGACAATGATATCGTCGCAGCGGTAGACGGTTTTGTAGTGCGCATTGAGAAAACGATTAAACACGGACATGACCATGTGCCCCGAAAAAGTGTCACTACCGATAAATCCGTAGCGCACGCCGGGAATATACCAATCTGCCAAATCAGGACGCACTTTGGAGCGATACAGGCTGAGCGTGGCAAACTCTGCCGTTTTGAGGATACTCATACTCTGATAGCGTGGATCGTTGTCGACACTTTTGGCGAGTGCCTGCAATGCCGCGGGAGGATTCGTTTCGTTAGCGTGGCGTGTCAACAAGGCTTTTTCTTCGGGCGTGACCACATCAGGCACAAAAAACAGCGTTGTACCCGTGGTGCTGATGATGAGTTTGGCCATGGCAAATCCTCTCAATGTAAATAACACTCTGCTATAGCCTATCAAAAAAATGCGCCCAAAATTATGGTATTTTTTACAAAAATTTTAGACATATCATGAATACTGTTCAGACCCCACGCGCATGGGACTCATGAAGACTATCGACGGACTGGAGTGCCACCGTTCAGACCCAACGCGCGTGAGACTCATGCATATGCAACACCGCAACCGCACCGATTCTTACTTCGCCGTCAAGGCATCGGTGCAACACACCAGTGCCATTTTCTCCACAGATTAAGATATTTGCAAACCTTGACGAAAAGATGCCACGCCGCTCTGCGTCATGGCATGACGCCGGGTGGGTGGCATACGTCGCAACCACACATATCCTCACGTTGCCGTCATGGCATGGCGACCCCGGCGCCGTGCGCCACGTCATCGGGGCGCCATACAATGACGCCCCTACTTTATCCTTCATCTGCCATCTTTTCCACAGGTGACGCCGATCTGTTCCTGCCTTGACGAAACGTTGCCACAGCGCTGCGCGCCATGCAATGACGCTGGGGGATTCCTCGCGTGCGGCACCGTGCGCCACGTCATCGGGGCGTCATACAATGACCGTGCGGCACCGTGTGCCGCACCATCGGGGCGCCATACAATGACGCCCCTACTTTATCTTTAATCTGCCATCTTTTCCACAGGTAACGCTGATCTGTTCCTGCCTTGACGAAACGATGCCACAATTCTTCGCGCGGCACCGTGTGCCGCGCCTTCGGGGCGCCATGCAATGATTACGGAGTAGGTGCGGGCCACGGTCGGGTCAACTGCAGTGCCATATCATGATCATCGACGACCACCGCACACCCTTCCCAGGCAACAGGTATCACGTTGGTGTATTTACGCACAAATGGATGCAATAATGGCACCCGTGACACACGTGCTGCCGCAGCGGCTTGGTCACCGCTGGCCATGTCTATCCAGACGTCGCTGAGCACGTCGGGCACCTGCCCAAACAAGTCATAGATGTGCTTGAGGCGATCCGACAACAGTGCGTGCACACGGTCTTCGACGGAGTCGCGGTAGCGCATGTTGTAGATGTGCACCGTGTCGCGGGTTTGACCGATGCGCTGGA
>JACCDP010081198.1_pt1 | contig 10493 bp, 6 predicted proteins | sample 7445841 | NCBI WGS metagenome assembly JACCDP01 (sample SAMN15323441, study PRJNA562643) | freshwater metagenome | isolation source: river surface water | place: USA:Blue River Watershed | collected 2017-08-17
TTATTATACATAACTTTTTATAATTATTATTAATTAATTATATTATTAAATCCTTATATAAATAAAATTTTATTTTCTCCAAGAAAATTTTCCATCTTTATCCGAATCTTTCTTTTGTTCTGGAGTTTGTTTTTTAGGTTGTTTAAAACTACTAAACTTATATTTTGTATCATTAGTTGTTGTTTCAGATGTTGTAGTAGTTTGTTCATTTGATTTTTTCCAAGGAGGAACATAACCAGCAGGTTTAGGTGTAGATTGAGATTCTACTGGGTTAGTTTCACTAGTTTCTTTTGGCTTAAAATAATTTTCGCGAGGTTTATATTCACCATTTGATTCTCTTGGTTTATAATAATTTTCACGAGGTTTATATTCACCATTTGATTCCCTTGGTTTGTAATAATTATCACGAGGTTTATATTCACCATTTGATTCCCTTGGTTTGTAATCTCCAGAATCTTTTTTCTTCCACTCACCGAACTTCACAAACTTACCATCACTTGAACCATTATTATATGATTTCTTAGTATCTGGTTTTACAACTTCTTGTACTGGAACTGTTTTTTGTGGTTTTTTGAGTGATTTTTCAAGCTCTTCTTTTTCTTTTTGTATGCGTTTTAGTCTTGCTGATTCCTCAAGTTTTCGCTTATATGCAAGAGCTTCTTCAATTAGTCGCTTTTCTTCTTCTTCTTTCTTGATTCTATCAGCTTCTTCTTTCTCACGAGTTGACTTAATCATAGAATTAAAAGTATCTGACATATTCTTAGCTTCAATCTCACCAGAATTATCTGCAGGATTTTGTACAAAGTCAATTAGTTTGAGTGCAATACTTTTGTCAAAGTAGATTTCTGCTTTCCAAGATTGACCAGCACGACCAGCTCTTCCCATAAGTTGGAACAGAGTATTAATCGAATGGATTTCTGAGAATTCTTTTGTAATAAATACTCGATTAATTGGATAGTTTGTACCATAACAAATTGAGCTATCTGACACGAGGAATGCAAGTTTACCTGATTCTGCTAGAGTTAGTACTTCGCGGAGATAAACTGGGTCCTTAATTTGATAAGGAGCATATACACCCACGCCACAGAATAGTAAGAATGCAAGCCAATCCTCTACTTCAAGAGTTGATAGTGGAATTGTTGTGATATCAAGTGAGGGTCTAAGGTCTGCGGGATTAATTTGATAATGAGAACCATACTTTTTCCAATGAGAAAGAGTGTTGATTTGAAATTCACGAGGGAAATCAAGTGTTGGAACATCATTTTGCCCACAACCGCGCTTATTAGCTTCTTCTTCATAATGAATTAGTTTTCTGACTTGTTCTTCATTTTCCTTAATATCAAGAGTTTTTGCTAGATACTCCCGATTTTTATGATATTCAGCTAGTTTCTTCTCATAAGCTGAGATGAAGTTTCTTAGTCGAGTAGTATCAATACCAGATGAATGAACATTCTCAAGTAATTCGGAAAAACATACTTTTGCAGTATGAATTGGGTCAGTTGATACAACTAGATTCATATTTAGATATTTAGCTGCTTCACTTGTTCCAAATTTGCTAAACTCAACATGATTAATTACTTTATCTTCCTTATCTTCATTTTCATCAATAAATTCAAATCCATCATCATCTACTTTTTTTTCTACTTTTTCCTTAACTTCTTGCACATCTGCAAAAATTTTAGATGAACAAATCTTCTTGATTTTTGGATTTGGTTGATTAGAAAGTAGAGTTAGCATTTCTAGACAGATTTTACGTACTTTATCTGCACTTAGATTATCAACATTGGAAAAATATTCCTGAATGTTTGGAATATCAGCAATTTTATTTGTCGTCATATCTTTCCATAGTTGTTCTGCTACTTTATGAGTATAAAGTCTTCCAAGGAATGGTACTTCATTGATTCTCCTAATACAAGTATCTAGTTGTTCTTTATTTACACAACCAATATGAGGTACAACCATATCATTATCGAATGTTTTTGCATCACAACCAATAGAAATTTCCTTAGTTACTTGCGTATCAATGAATACTTCAGGGAAGCGATTTCTATGATAAGCAATAATATCAGTAATTTTATCAGGAGTTGGCATAGTTGCAGATGATAGAATGCTCCATTTTGGCATAGTACACATTACACGAATATTAGAATCCAGATATTTAGAGCCCATAATATCTGCTCCAACTGTTGGTTCGTCGAGGAAAAGCCAATATTTACCAGTATAGAAGCGCCTTTCTTTTTCTGGTTTCTCAGAATCTTCAATAATTTTCTTATTATCTTCTTCTAGAAGCATAGCAACTACATCAGGACCAGCTACAATTACTACTCTATCATCATCTTTAGTTCCCCAATGATTTGTTAGTTTGTAAGAATTAGTTGACTTGATGTAAGAACCAATTGCAAACTTAATACCAGCATTCCAACAATTTTTAGCAACTTGCCTACGTACTGATGCTAAGTTACAACAAAATAGAAGTTGTGTATTGCTCTTAATTTTTTCTGCTTTACGAAGTCTTTCCATATGACTAGCAATTCCAACACTAGCTAGAGTAGTCTTACCTGATGCAATAGCTGCATTATAAAATAGTAAGAAACCATTTGGATTTGCAATTACACTATCCATTAGTTGTTTTTGGTTTGGACGGATTTTAATGGCTCGGTTAGGAATTGCATCATCATAACCACTATGAATGAGAAGTTTTGGAGCTACATTATAAATAGTAATACCATCAAATGGAAATTTACTTTTTAGTTTAGTGAGCCAAAGTTCAACATCATTAATATGCGATTCAGATACTTTTTCCATATTCATTGAGTTTGCAAGTGATTTACCAGAATAATCCTTACAAGTATTAATAAACCTTTGCATTGAGCACATTAGTTCATATACTTCTGGAAGTTTTGATTTCTTTTGGTATTCAGATGCAGATTTACTATTAAGTACAAACCATGCCATATAGATGAATGTAAGTCCTCGAAGTTCAATGATTTTATTAGTGTATAGACCAAAATCAGAAATCATTTTATTTTCATTAAAACTATCAAGAACTTGAGTAATTTGTTTTGTAACTGAAGAAATTGCGTTTTCTTGGCGAATTAAATCAGCTTTTTTAACAACTGGTTTTTTTTCTTTCTTTTTCTTTTTTCCTTTTCCATCATTACTTTCTTCAGAATCAGTATTTGTATTATCAGTATTATTAGCTTTTGCTTTTGTACTCATAAATTGAGAAAGTTCTTTCTTAAACTTTTCTTTAATAAGTTGATACATTGTTTCACCAATAACAGGCATTTGTGTAGGTTGGCTATCAGAACCAACCATTAGACATTTCAGTACTTCATTTTCAAACTCGGATATACGAACCTCAATTTGGTCCCAGTCCTCACTATCAAATTTAGTATTAAGATCATCAATACCACCTTTTAGATTTTTGAGAATTTCGTCTTTATTTAACATTTTTGATTCCATTTTTAGAATTTATATAGTATAATATATTAATAATTCTTTATTTTTCAACTTTTTTATTTATTCAAAAAAATTGAAATTTTATGTACTAACCCTTAAATTAGAATTATAAACAAAAATGACGCTATCTAATCCGTATTATATATATCCAGGATATCCTTTTTCAGGATATAGTAATCTTGAACATTACAATAAGAAACTTACTGAACTAAGTCTATATATTAATGAACTAAAGAGTTTAGTTAATTCGAAAATTCTTCTACATCTAACTTGTGGAAGTGCTGGTGAGGAAGTATTCGCCGATAATCGCCGTGATATTGGTTTTCAATGGCAGCAACTATTTCCAGAACATCTGCAAAAACTAAGCAAAGAATCAGTTCTACCAATTATTCATATTATTGTTAGTAATTCACGTTTCTTTGAAAATGAAGAATATAAACCACTATTCATGAATTATACAAAAGAATATAAGTGGTATTTTGCAGATAAAAATACTATCAAATCAGAAGTGTATGATATTACAATCAAAATTTTCAATTGCGGTATGCCTTCTGAATGTGATTATTCAACTGTACTTGCAAGACTGAGACAAAATAGAATTTTTGATGAAGCACATATTTCATCACTCAATCAAACTACAGAAGATAAGTCTTTTATTCGTAAATTTTATAGTGACCTTGGAAGTCTGTTTGATAAAGTAAATTATTTCTCTGGGTTTGTTACATGTTTCTCTTGGGCTGTATTTAATGCAGAGACTGATAGGGTTGGACTATGTAATTTCTATCTTTTCCGTGAACTTAAAAATCTATTTCTAGCTGACTATCGAGATTCAAAACGGCTAATTGCAGAATGGGTATATCGTATTACTTGTTATGTTATTATTATTAAAAATGATTCAGATATTGAATCCGAATCTGATAATAAATATATTAGTTTTGTAAGACAAAATACACTTGATAATAGTACTCAAGAATCAAATACATTAAAGGTATTAGAATTTGGTTCAAATATTACTGTTCGTACTCTGGAAAAAAAGAAAAAAGAAAAAAAGCCGATTGAAATTCATCATAATTCTCCTAATATTCTATATGAATATTTCATTAAATATTCAGATATTTTCAAAGATTCAACTAATGATAATATTGATGACCAAGTAAATCAGCTTCGTTTCACAGTTGAAAAGTTTATTAAACAACGATATGATAAAAATAATGAAATCAAAAACTATCTAAATATTCATAAGCATTTTAAAGATAAGAATTTTCAAAACCCCAAAGAAGTATATTATAATTATATTTCTAAAAATGGTAATCATCAAATCAGTAAAGAAATTAAAAATTGTATGAATATTCCTTTTCATGGAACTATGTATGATATTTATGAATTATCCGCTCTTAGTACAATCTGTAAACTAAATATTACTATCTTTGAAGATGACAAACATATTGTATTTTCATCTAATTCAAATGCAGATTATCGAATGTACTTCATCTATGATTATAAAAAGCACACTTATAAATTTAAGGATATCAAAAAAGATAATGCGGAAAATAATTATGTGTATAATAGTTAATTTATTTTAATTCTTTGAATATTAAATCTAAATGCTTTTTATGTTTAATTATATTTACTATATTATCGTTTAATACTTCTATTTGGTCTTTTAAAGTTTCATGTGTTGGTTCTTCTAAAAATTTCATTGATTTTAATAATCTATTTGGATTATATAAATTAATTAAAGCATTATATTCATAAGAAGCATCACCAATTGAAACAATATTTTGGATTTTTTTTATATCTAGTTCTAAATCAACTTCATCTTTAAAAGCTAATTTTTTCCATTCATTTATATCAGAATTTACTTTTTGATAGTTTTTTCTTGCTGATACTACTTTTATACTTTTTAGTATATATTGAGTTTTTGGTAATACATTAGATGATATTTTTATCCAAATTGGTAAAGCATTTGTTACTATTATTACTTTACTATATTCTGAAATTTTTTTTAATAAATTATATATTAAAGTATCTAACTCTGAAAAAAAGTCTAAATATCTGTTTCGAATTTCTATATCATTTAAATTTATATAGTTTTTTGTCACCCATGTTGTAGGAAACAATGTATTATCCCAATCTAAAATTACTAATGAATTATTTTTATTTATAGCCATTTTATAATTTAAAAATATAAAATAATTATACTTATAAAAATATTAATATATATTTATTATATTAATTTTTATATCAAATAATCTTTTTTTTATATGGGAATAAAAAACTTTTATAAATTTATTGAAAAATATTCTCCAAATTCTCTTAAAAAAGTTAAACTAAATGAATATTCTGGTAAAACTTTGGGAGTTGATGCAAATCTTATTCTATATAAATTTTTGAATAGAAATATTCATTTTTTATATAAAAAATATGAAAATAATAACACAGTCGATACTTTAAAAGAAATGGGAAATAATTATGATATGTTTTATTTACAAATACTCGATAGTATTATGTTAGCTTATAATTACAATATTAAATTAGTATTTGTATTTGATGGAACAACACCAGATATTAACAAAAATACTGTAAATGAAAGAAAATTAAAAAGAAATAATGCCAAAAAAGAATTAGATATTTTTAATAAAGAGCTTGAAGATTTAGAAAATATGGATGTTTCTTGCGATGAACAAACTGATGACGAAAATATGAATAGCTTAACAAATTTAACTACTGAAGAAATTATTAATAAAAAGAAAAAAATCTTATTAAACTCATTACACCTAAATAGTAAACTAATTAAATCTGTACAAGAATTACTAAGCTGTTGTGGCATTCCTTTTATCAATGCAAGTGAAGAAGCTGATTCACAACTAGCTTATATGTCAAAAATTAATTTATTAGATGGTATAATTACAAATGATTTTGACAATTTAACTTTTGGAGGGAAAAAAATTATAATGAACTTTTTTGGTAAAGATAATTATTTTAGAACTGTTACTGAAATTGATTTACAAGAATTATTAAAATCACTAAATATTTCTTATAATTCATTTGTTGAATTATGTATTTTATTTGGTACAGATTATTCTGAAAATACTAATTTTAATATTGATGTTGCATTTCAATTAATTAAAAATTATAATACTCATACTAATTTTCCAGAAAAAAATAAAATTCCAGAAAATTTAAATATAGACCTTATTAAAAATTACTTTATAAATCCAAATGTAGAGAAAAATATTAATTTAAGTTTTTTTAATTTTGATGAAAAAAAATTTTTCGAATTTATAAACCCAAAAATAAATGATATAATAACTAAGCGCTATATTGATAAATTTCATGGTATTATAAAAAGATTTGTATTTTTTTTCAAATTTTAGAAGATAAAAATTTTGTTTATATATAATATATAAACAGAATGGTAAAAAAATATAGATTATCTAGTGATAATAATTCCCAAAAAGGAGGCAGCAATTTTGAAATTGCATATGTTAATCAACCTGCAATGGTAGGTTTAAATACTTATAATCCAGTTCAACAACCTTTAAAAGTTGATGGAATGAAATTATCACCAACTGCAATTATTTCAGGTGAAAATGTAAAAGTAGGAATTCCATTAAATGGTGTAAGCATGCCAGTTAATTACGGTATACCTGCTGTAAATTTTAAATCTAATAATAACGGTGCTACTATTATTCATGATGGCAGACAAACCTTTATTACATCTGCAACTAATCCTGTTATCGGTATGGGTATCGGTATTGGTAGTTCTAAAGAAGAAGAAAAAAAACCAAATATGGATGGAGGAGCTGGATTTGGTTTAATGTTGCCTGCTACTAATATGACAGTAACTTATCAAAATAATCCTATTCCTGCAAGCGACCCTAGTGTATTTATTGCTATGTCAAAAAAAACAGGAGAACCTAAAGAAATGAAACCAGATTCTGAAGTTAAAATTACTTACAGAGAACCAGAAATAAAACGCTCAATTATTAATATGGTTCCCACTTTACCAGGTGTAACTCCATCTAATATTAACTTTGGATTACCAGTTGGATTAGTTCCTACACAACCAATTGTATTAAACCCTATTGAATCTCAAGCTAGATTAGAAATTACATCTCCTGATTCAGATGATGTTATTACTTTAAGTGGAGAGCATGAAAAAATAAAACCAATTTATGAAAAAATCGTAAATTATAATAAATTAAAAAATCAATTTAATAAATTAAAAACTGAATATGATGCTGAAAGAGCTAAACCAGATTATGAAGGAAAAGCTGACATTGTTGCAAAAAAAAAACAGGAATTAGTTAAATTAATTAAAGAAATTAAAAATAATCCTGATTTACAGGAAGCTGCAATTTTTGATGGTAACGCTGTCAAAGAAGCTATATCAACCGAAATTAATAATAAGCTTAATTTACAAGCTCTTATGAAGGATGACCAAGTTTCTGATATAATAACTGGATTAGGATTTAGTGCAGATACATTTAAAAAATCAAAAGAAACCAGAAAAGATTTTATGGCTATGTTAGGTTTAAATCCAAGTTATTTTATTGAAAGAAGTTTGGTAGGTGCTCCTGTTATTACTTTCAACAATCCTTAATAAATAAAATTTTTTATAGTTTAGAATCTTCTAGTCTTAGTTCAGAATTTTTCAAATATACTAAATCAATATTATAACTATTATTTTTAAGTTCTTCGACTTGTTCAAGTAAAAGTTTTCTTTTTCTTGTATAACCTTCTTGTAATTCTAACCACATATTATAATTTTCTAGAGAAAAATCAACTTTACCTTTATTAAGATATTCAATAATTACTCTTTCAAATTCAAGTACAGCTTCAATTTGATTAATTAACCAAGTTGTAATTGGAGTACCGCCTGTTGCAAATGCATATTTAGTATTTGACATAATATACTTTTGTACAAACTGCCAATGTCCATTTCTAAAGAGATATACTTCATCGACTATCTTAAGTAAATATATTAAACCTGTTATATCATTTGTTTCAATTAAAGTTTTATATATTGGTTTTTCTTGATAGTATTTGCGTAAATCTTTAAAAAAGTTTTGAATACATACTGGTCTATAACTTCTTAAATCAAGTAAATATTCAGTTAATTTATTTTGTGGATAATAATCTACAATGCCTGTAAATATATCTAACATAGGTATAATACTATCTTGAGCACCCGTTTGTCCTCTAAATTGTTGTGGTTTATTATCAAAACAATTTTCATAGACTAATCCATCTCCATAAATTTTATCATTGCCTTTAATACCCATGATAAAAACTCTAAAATCATTATAATTTTCATGTTTAGAAGCGACCCACATTTCTCTTCTTCTTTTATTCATTTGTTCAATTACTTCGCTACATTGTTTTAGATATTTATTAGTTTTAGTTGAACCAAAACCCATAACAGAATCTACTAGTTGAGGTGAAAGCTCATTTATATAAACATGAACCATAATAAATCCAACTTCATCAGGTGAACCAGTAAACTTACATGCCATATCTAAATTTTTCCAATCAAGTGAACCATTCGGATCTTTTTTTACATAATTACCAATTGAATATGCATAATGGTAATCTAAGAATGGATATGCTTCAAGTTTATTACTAACACAAACTAATGGTTCTGCTACATTTTTTGGTAAAAATTGTCGAGCTACACCATAATTCCCTGACTTTTTAAATTCTTGGTATGATAATTCTAAAGTAAAACCAGAAGTAATAAAAGTATATGCTCTATATAGTGCTTGTAAAACAAAAACATCGGTTTCATTTTCAACAAGTTCTTTATAATTCGGAAACCCACTTACTCTTTTAACAATTTCATTGGGAGTACCAAGAACACCAGTTTGACTATTTTCTCTGAAAAAATATAAATCATCAATAAGTTTTTGAAGTTCATTATATCTTTCTGGTAGTACTTTTAATGGTTCTTTTACTGGCAAGAAACCATGTTCTCCACTTACTTTAAAAAACCCATCAGTATATTCTTTATTGAAGTAATTCATTTTTAGTTATAATTTAAATTAACTTAAAATCTAAATATTTCATCTTTTTTATGTAAAAAACTGAAATATAATTATAATATTCAAATATTAAGTATATAATCATAAAATGGGTATAACTAATTTTAATAAATGGTTACAACAAAACTATCCTCAAATTATAAAAAAAATAAACAGGTCAGAATATGATAATGTCTTTATTGATATAAATCCAATATTACATGTTGCTATTAATAAATCCAAAAATACTAAAGAACTTATAAAAAAGGTTAAGTGGATAACAGATGAAATACTTAAAAAAATAATTCCATTAAAGCGAATTATATTGTCTACTGATGGTATTCCATCTTTTGCCAAAATGATTTTACAAAGAGAGAGAAGAATTAATATGATTAAAACTCTTAATGAATGTAAAAATACAGATAATTTTATAAATCCAATAATTTTAACTCCGGGTACGGAATTTTCAAATAAATTAATAGATAGCTTAGATGATTTTTTTAAAAAACTTCAGGAAAAGTTTCCAAATGTAGAAATAATAGAATTAATTACTGAAGATTATGGAGAATCGGAATTTAAATTATTTTCTAAAATGAAAAAATATCCAAAAGAAAGAAATATTTTAGTAAGTAATGATGCTGATGTTGTAATTATGGCATTAAGTAATACAGATAGTAAAAATAATATTTATATTGCAAATTCATCTGGTAATAACTATACTGAAATTAATTTAAATAAATTCTATAATATGCTTAATCAAAATAAATTATACTCTAATTTAGATTTCACATTTTTAATGTTATTAATGGGAAATGATTACCTTCCCAAATTAAATTTTATGAATATTAATAAAGCTCTTCCAATCTATTATGAATTAGCCAAAAAAGATAAGTTAATTATTAATCACAATAAAAAACTTACTATTAATAATAAATTGTTTTCAAAAATTCTTTTTAGATTATTTGGAAATAATAAAAGTTTTAAAATTAATAGTTTAGAAGAATTAAA
>JACCDP011162144.1_pt1 | contig 10493 bp, 11 predicted proteins | sample 7445841 | NCBI WGS metagenome assembly JACCDP01 (sample SAMN15323441, study PRJNA562643) | freshwater metagenome | isolation source: river surface water | place: USA:Blue River Watershed | collected 2017-08-17
CGAGAGAACTAAGAGCGGTGGATCTTTTTACTGGTTAGATGATCAGGACGCAATTTTAAATATTTTTAATAATTCAAATCAGGAGATTAGTAATATAGTTGAATTCAGCTTTATACCGAATAGTTGTAATCTTCCGATTGAGGTCTTGATTTTTTCTGATGCTATTGAAATTTCAAGAATTAATATCACTGATAGTCCTAAGAATTTTTCTCAAAATTTCAAATTGAAAGCTTGGGAAAATTATGTATTGAAATTTGAATTAAGTAATAACAATAAATTCTGTGAAGTTTCAGGAGATGATCGAAAGTTTTCTGTAGGACTTAATAAACTACGTTTATCTGGACCTAGCGCAATCCCCAGTTCTAATGGAATTTAGCAAATTATTGCTTTTACTAATAAAGGAAACCACCTCGTTTGGTTTCAACGCATAGCCTATGGATTCCTGCGTTGCATCGGCTGCAAATATCACTCCGAGAACTTGACCTGCTTCATTTAGTAGAGGTCCACCGGAATTTCCTGGCTTAACTTCCCCAGCAAATACAATCACATCTCGTGTAACTTCAGAAGTTCCATCAATATCTTGCCCAATTGCTTCGAATTCAGAACTAATTGATGCCGTCCCTGTTTTTAAGCTTCCCCCGTTTGGAAATCCTGCGACAAATGCTGTCTGCTTGGTGGAGGCTGGCCCGATGAAAGTTAATTCTTCCCCTGATAATCCAGGTACATAAATAATCGCAATGTCTGTTTTACGATCTATTGCAACCACTTTTCCCAATAATTTTTGACTTGAATCACTGCTAGTCACCACTGGATCACTAACTCCAGCTACAACGTGAGCATTTGTTAAAACATGTTCGTTTCCCACCACAAAACCAGTTCCAACCAAAGCTGCTGAACATGATTCTGCAATTCCGTCAATTCTAACAATTGAATCAAAGGCTTTGCTTACATCAATAGGAATATCAACGTTTTGAGGCACTTCCTGAGCACTTATTCTTGATTCAATCAAGATTTGAAAATTTTCCGGAAGTTGTGATTGAGTAACTATTTCCTTAATTCTCAATGCATAATCAATACTTTTCTTGGGTAATAAATTTTCAACCAAGGGTATGATTCTGGAGTTTACAAAAAAATTATTAACTCTTTTGTTAGGAATTACTGCTGCAGCATTTACCAAACTTATCAAAATAAGACTTGAGGCTAATATTGCTAAAACAAAACCAATCAAAGAATCTAAAGTTTTCAAAAATGGTAAAGGTAAAAGAACAATTCGAAGGAAATTACCAATTATCCCAAATAAAAATACACCTAAAGAGCATCCAAGTACAATTACAGTGATTCCAGAAAGGGGATTTCTCAAGAATCCTAAATTAGTAATTTCATTTCTAATAATAGGAAGTAGTGCTAAGGCAAACGAAGCACCGACAATCAATCCAATAATACTTAGCGTAGTTCTTAAGATCCCTCGGGTAAATCCCATAAAACCCACGATGGCCATAAAAACTAGGATGAAGATATCAATTATGGGCATGATTACTAAATTAACCTATAGATTCTTTTTAGTACCCTTTTGAAATATTTTTGCATGCCTATTGATATTAAAATTTTATTTAATGGTCTACTCAAAAATTCTATAACAGCAAAAATCCCTTTTGTCTCAAGAATTGTTCTAATCTTATTTTGTATTCTTCTATCTTGATATGTAATTTCAGTTTCACTGATTGTTTTAATAATGTTTTCAAAATTATTTTGCACATTAAAATTTCCGACTTTAATTTTTCGAGCAAGTAAACTCATGCCTGGTTCAAAATGATGTAATTCAAAACCATATTTTTGTAATAAGTTTTGCATGCTTTGTTTATCAAAATGAATAGTGTGGGCGTTTTGCATTAATTTAAGCCAATCCCCTTTATAAATCTCCCCGTTTTTGAGAGTGTCAATATCTGGAGCGCTGATGTAAAGCAACCCAGAGTCATTTAAATTTTCAAAAATTTTATTCATAGTTGTTCGGCAATCAGTTAAATGCTCAATCACATGAATCATGATTATTAGATCTTGTTTTTCCTGGGAATAATAATCATCTATTGATTTGTGAATTAAGTTCAAATTATAATATTTCTTTCCAAACTCAATTTCTTGCTCACCTAAGTCAAGTCCAGTAACTTCATGACCCATCTCTGAAAAGAACTTTAGTAGGCCTCCATTAGCACAACCAATTTCTAAGACCTTTATATTCTCTTTAATAAAAGGATGGACGAAACTATATACTTTCTTTCCGTTTTCGTAATTGTTTTTAAAAAGTGCTTTCAAGTCATTTTTTCCAAATTTATAGTTGTATAGTTCCCTATAATATTTAGTGTAAAAATCAGCAAACGATTCTTTACTCATTCGAGGATTTGTAAAAACTAATCCGCAATTTTTACAAGCAACAGTATCCATTGCTAAACCATGGCGTTCTTTACTTGAAATTAATTGGTGATCTTGAATTTGAGATCCACATACATGACAATTTATTAGTTCGTTTCTATACTCTTTGGTATTTAGCTTTATTTCAATTATTTTTTTAATTTTTTTTCTTTTTTGATTTAGATAAACTAGAGGGGTATTATTATATTTAAAACGTTCAAAAAAGACTTTTTGTGAATTTTCCATGTTAGATTCACTTTACCAATAAAGAATCTCTAAAGAAATGCTGAATCAGGCTTTACTAATTTAATTGCAATTTGCTCATCAACAGGGCCTTCCCCGTAGGAGGGGCAGATTCCGGCTAAGGAACAGGCTCCGCATGCTGGTTTTCTTGAGTGACACCTTCTTCGACCATGCCAAACGACAAGTTGACTTAAATGCGTCCAATATTTTGCTGGAAAAATATCTTGTATTTCATACTCAACCTTAACGGCATCAGTTTCTTTTGTCCAACCAAATCTTCTACTTAATCTTCCGAAATGTGTGTCAACTGTAATCCCGGGAATATTGAAGCAATTACCGAGAATTACGTTTGCAGTTTTTCTTCCCACCCCAGGAAGTGTGATTAAGTCTTCCATGTTTTTAGGGACATTTCCGTTAAATTCAGAACATAATTTTTGGGCCATTTTTATAATGCTTGTAGCCTTGTTACGGTAGAATCCCGTTGATTGAATCATTGATTCTAATTCTGTTTTTTTAGCTGAAGCAAAATCTTCTGCATTCTTATACTTCTTAAATAAATCTGGAGTGACTAAATTAACCCGCTTATCCGTACACTGAGCTGCTAGAATTGTAGCAACGAGTAATTGCAATGGGTTCTTAAAATTTAGTTCGCAATGGGCATTAGGATACAACTTCTCAAGTTGTCTATAAATCTTTAGAGCGCGAACCTTTTTTTGAGATTGGTCTTCTTTAATTTTTTTAACCATAATTAGCCAGATTACGCGTGCTCATGCGTATAACAAGTAAACGACTAGCCTAAGATTGCGTTAAGACTATTAGTTAGTGAGGTTTCGTGGAGGATGTAATAAAGAGTGCTCCACTTTTCCTTGCACTCGATGAAGAAGCTTCTTATGCATTAAGAGCCTCGATGGTGGAGATAGATCTACTTCGAGGAGAAACCCTTTTCACAGAAGGTGATCCTGGCGATCGCTTGTATGTAATTATTGATGGCAAGATCAAGCTTGGCACAACTTCAAATGATGGTCGAGAAAGTCTTTTAGCTGTACTTGGCCCTGGTGAAATGTTTGGGGAACTTTCACTTTTTGATCCAGGACCCAGGACTGCAACGGCAACTGCGCTCACTGAAACAAATGTGCTTGGTTTAGGACATGAAGCTCTAGGACCATGGTTAACAGGGAGACCGGAAGTAGCCAAAGCTTTGCTTATGGCTCTTGCGCAGAGACTAAGAAGAACTAATGAAAATTTGTCTGACCTTGTCTTTTCAGATGTTCCAGGAAGAGTAGCCAAAGCTTTAGTGGACTTAGGCGAAAAATTTGGAGTTAAGCAACAAGATGGACTTTATGTTGAACACGATTTAACTCAGGAAGAACTTGCCCAGCTTGTTGGCGCAAGCAGAGAAACGGTTAATAAAGCGCTTGCTGATTTCGTTCAAAGAGAATGGATTAAATTAGAACCTAGAGCGGTTTTACTAATTGATTCAGAAAGATTAAATAAAAGGGCTAGATAGTTTAATTTAGAAATTCTTTTTTTATAAGTTTTTCTACCGATGAACAAATGTAGTGATATATCAAAATGTGACCTTCTTGGATATGCTGTGTGTTGGTACTCATAACCTTTAAATCAATATCAACTTCTACTGTTTGTATCCCATTGGCTCCAGTAAAAGAAATGACTTTTAAACCCCGAGATTTTGCTTTCTTTATCGCTTCAATAACATTTTTTGATTTTCCACTCGTTGTTATTGCAACCAAAACATCATTTTCTTGGCCTAATGCTTCAACTTGCCTTGAAAAAATGTCATCGAAACCATAATCATTTGCACGAGCAGTAATCGATGAAGTGTCCGTTGTCAAAGCAATAGCAGGCAATGCTTTACGTTTTAAAGTGTGATCGATCGCGCTAATAAATTCGGCAGCCATATGTTGACTGTCAGCTGCAGAACCACCGTTTCCACAAATTAATATTTTTTGAGAATTATTAAATGCACCAGCTATTAAATTTATGGCTTCTTCGATCGGGGTGGCTAGTAAATTCTTAGAGTCCAAAATGGCTTTTACGTGACTATTTACATATTCTTCAAAACTCATAGTTTACTAGATTCCTAACTTCTGATGCTTAATCTTAACACTTTGAATAAACAAACCGATTAACTAACTATGAGTTCTATTGCTTCATTGAGGTTTTTTACTAAATGTGCATACTTAGGAAGTGAAATATCCGAATTTGATTCCTCGCTAACCAAGTAAGACTTAATTCCAGATTTAGAAGCAGCTTGGACATCAGTCAACATATCGCCGATTAGCGATACGCAATTTCTTTCTATTTTCTTTATCTTAATTATTTCCTCTATCATCCCATTATTTGGTTTTCGACATTTACAACCAAAATCTGGCAAATGGGGACAAAAAATATATTGATTTAACTTAATTCCTTCTATTAATAGTAACCTAGAAATTTCCTCATTTATTTTGTTCACTTCATCAATTGTCACTATTTTCCGGCCAACCCCTGATTGGTTCGTGGCAACCACTAATTCAATGTTGTTTTTTTGGGCTTTAATAAGGCCTTCAAAAACGTGAGATTTAAATTTAATCAATTTTTTATCTTTGAGATATGGGATATTTTCTATAATTGTCCCATCTCTATCCAATATCAGTAACCTCTTTGCGGCTTGGTCTAAAGGTGTTTCTAAATTTGAAATCATCTTTGAAGTATAGTGCTCTATATGAATACAGCTTCAAGTAAAAAACTTGTTTCGATCGTTTTTTCCTTCCGGAACGAGGAGAAGAATCTAATTGAGTTACTTTCTAGAGTTTCCAAAATGTTTGATAATTCTCTAAGTTCTAAATACGAATTAGAACTAATTTTTGTTAATGACTCATCAAGTGATAGTTCACTGAATATTCTTGTTGAGAAATCTCAAGTTCTTCCAATAAAGGTCTTGAACATGTCTAGAAGGTTTGGTGTTGGTCCTTGCGTGATAGCAGGACTTGAGTATTCAAAAGGTGATGTGGTGATTTATATGGATAGTGATCTTCAAGACCCACCTGAAATGATTCCAGATTTAATTCAAAAGTTTGAGTCGGGTTTTGATGTTGTTCATACTCAAAGAACCAAAAGACTTGGCGAAAATCCTTTTAAAATGGGGGTTACCTCTCTTGCATACAAAATAATTAATCGATTTGCTGAAATCGACTTACCAATAAATGCAGGTGACTTTAAATTATTATCACGCAGAGCTGTAAATAAAATTATTGAAATGAAAGAAAAGGATCCATATATTCGTGGACTTTCTGTATGGGTTGGTTTCAAGCAAACTTTGATACAATACGTAAGACAACCGAGATATTCTGGAAAAACTCAATTCAAATTAATTAGTAAAGGACCAATTTTTGAATTCATTCGAGGAATAACTTCATTCTCGACTGTAATCTTGTTTTCATCTTTGCTTATTGGGTTCCTTGGCCTATTAATTTCGTTTGCGTTAATTGCTTATGTAATATTTGCCAAATTAAATGGATTGGTTACCAGTGGTGTGACTACTATAGTTTTGACTGTTTCAACACTGTCTTCACTAATTCTTATTTCAAATGGAATTTTAAGTATTTATGTTGCAAAACTATTTGAGCAAACGAAAAATAGACCACTTTACATCGTTGAATCAATTCATACTAATGACTAGATTATTAGTATTAGGCTCTAATGGACTATTGGGACATAACGCAACCGCTCATTTTTCAAAAAATAAAAAATATGAAGTTTTTAGCACTAACAGAAATGACTTGGATTTAAGAATTCAAACATCAGTTAATGATTATTTCAAAACAATAAAGCCCGAAATAGTTCTACTCTCGGCAGCTAACGTGGGTGGGATAAAGCTGAATATGGAAAAGCCTTCTGATTTGTTAACTGAAAATATTCAGATAGCCACTAACGTAATAAATGCAGCTAATTCAAATAATGTTGCAAAACTTATTAACTTTGGATCAAGTTGCATGTATCCAGTTAATTCGGTGCAACCGATGAATACCAATTTGCTCTTAACAGGGCCGACTGAAAAAACCAGTGAATCTTATGCAACGTACAAATTAGCCACTTGGAAAATAGTTGAGGCTATGAGAACACAATTCGGAAGGGAATGGATCACAGTTATACCTGCAACGATTTACGGACCAAATGACAATTTCTCCCTCTCGAAAGGGCATGTAATGTCATCCTTAATTAGAAGATTTCATGAAGCAAAAAATAGCTCTATTAAAGAAATCACTTTATGGGGCGATGGAACACCTCTTCGAGAGTTTATTTACGTAGAAGATCTTCTCTCTGCGCTTGAATTAATACTGGATCGAGATGTATCGGAAAGTATTTTTAATATTGGTTCTGAAATTGAAATATCAATCGCAATGTTGGCTAAAGAAATAGCTTCAATCGTTGGCTTTAATGGTGAGATACTTTGGGACAGTTCTAAACCAAATGGAAGTCCGAGAAAAATACTTGATTCCACTTACATAAAGAGTCTGGGGTGGAACCCAAATGTATCCCTCGCTAAAGGAATCGAAAAAACTTATCAATGGTTTTCTGATCCAAATAGTATTATTAGACTTTAAATTTGGTTAAGAATATTTAGTAGTAAATCTATTTGTTTTAATTCTAGATCTGGATAGTTACCTATATACCAACTATTAAAGTGAATATGTTCCACATTTGGAAATTGAGATAAGTCAATGCTCTCGACATAGTTTTTTATGAAAGGCTGTCTAAGTTGGTTGCCTCCCCCTGAAAGACCTCTTCTAAATTCTATTCCGTTTTTCTCTAATTCTAATTCTATTTTATTACTTATTTCCTTTTTGTCACTCTTAGAAATCACAATCAATGCATAATTAGAACTACCTTCAAGTTTTAAATCCGTGTGGTACTTATTAGAATCTAAATTTTTTACGAAATAACTAAAATTCTTAGTTCGCTTCAAATTATTTGAATCAAGTCTTTTTAATTGACTTAGGCCTAATAAACCTTGCAATTCGGTTGGCCGCATATTGTGGGCAGCGTATTTAAATATAAATTCTGGATTAAGATCAGGATGATTTTTTTGTTCGATTTTTTTGCGTTCTGGATCATTAATTTCTCGAACCAATCCATGTGATCTCAGCATGCGAATTAATTCATACAAATTTTCATCATTTGTACTTACAATTCCACCTTCAATGGTTGTCATGTGGTGAGCATAATAAAATGAAAAGTTAGAAGCCCACCCAATACTTCCACATTTTTTGTCATTGAATGTTGATCCATGCGATTCGCATACATCTTCAATTATTGGGATATTATGTTCATTGGCAATATCAATCAACTCTTGATTCAAACCATTTAAACCCAAAATGTGAGTCAAAAAAATTGCTTTAGTATTCGCATTAATTTTTTCTCTTAATTTTGTTGAGTCAATCGCTAAAGAATTCATGTCAATATCAACAAAAACAGGCTTAAACCCGGCTCTTATAACTGATGAAATATCTGAAACCCAAGTCAAAGGTGGAACAATTACTTCCCCTCCCCCTTTTGAATACTTAAGGGCAAGCATAGTTAGATCGTTGGCGCTCGACCCAGAATTAAGCATCACGCTGTATTTAACCCCTAGCCATTTAGACCATGCTTCTTCAAATTCTCTAACTTTTGGGCCGTGGGTTAATTTTGGATCATCTTGTTTTAAATATTCAATTAAAAGATCTAAATCTTCTCGTTCAACATTGTTGACCATCAAGGGCCAGGAAAAATTCTTACTTGGTCCCATAAAAATCACCCCACTCAATTATGAGAGAGGAAACACCATCAGTTCTATCTGCTGCTTTTTTATAAGCTGGAAAAATTTCTTCTGGCTCATCTAATCTAACAATTTCTAAATTTGGCGCCATTATTTTGAATGCCTCTGTGTAGTCACCTGTGTGTTGAGGCCCTGGATGCATTGGATTTTGGGCTCCAATTCCTGTTCTAATGATTACTTTTGGAGGTACTTTTACATCCATCATTTCTTTTAATTTGTCTAAATGGTTCACAATTTGATTTGTGGCTAATATTAAAAAATTCCACCTTGGGAATATAGATACCGGTAGGAATCCATTCATGGCCAATCCGATTGTGTATCCCATTTGAAGATCTTCTTCAACAGGAAATTCAATTAATTTTGATTTGTCAACACTTTCAAGAGTCCCGCTCATTGCCGTACCCGGAACGCGTACAGCTTGTCCTACAAACAGTGAATTCTCAAACGCTCCTATGTAGTTCATCGCCCGGTCTAATTCGGCCTTGTACCTCAATTCAGTCATTAGAATTGAACCCTAACGCCTGCACCTGCATGAGGATACTTAGATTTATATGAATAAAATCTTACGTATTTTTCATTTGCCCCTTGCCAGGACAATTCTTTTAAACCCCAAGTTTCACGTGTGTCAGTACAAACAGAAACGGAATTATCTTCAACCACGAAAGTTATCGGTAAGCCAAGATTTTGTGCATATTTTATTGCACTATTCGTAACTCCAATTTCCGAGGTCATATCTCCGATGAAGCACCAAACGTGACTTTTTTCATTTTTTAATTTCAATGATTGAGCCACTCCTAGAGAAATCGGAACAATCCCTCCGACAATTGCTGAAGAGTAAAAATTGTGCTCAGGAAAACACTGCGCAATTGATTTTCCATCAAGGATATTTTGCAAAACTTTTTCCCTAGGCACTCCCTTTAGAAGAGCTTGATAGTGACTTCTCCAAGAACAAAATACCCAATCATTTTCATTTACTTCTTTAAAAATTTCAATTATTTGATCTTCGTTACCATAATACAAATGAACTGGTGCTTTAATTTTTCCTGAATTGAAAATTTCTGCAACTTCTTCTTCGAAATTAATCAATTCATCTTTAGAATAGGAAATCTTCATTTAGCTAAACCTGAACTTTATACTTTTTATATCACTCATAAATAATCTTAGATCCTTCATTTTCGAATGTGAAATCAACAATAACATAGTCTTTGAATGCGTTTAAGAATTTTTCTCTGTTGCTCTCGGTTACCCAAAAGGCAAGGAAGCCTCCTCCTCCAGCCCCTAATACTTTTGTGCCACTTCCCCCATTTTGCATTCCGTAGTCTTTTAAATCCTGTAATTCCCTTGTAATCGATTCTGGATTTAACTGTTTTTTATTCACCCAGCTTTCTTCAAAAATTTCTGACATCTCTAAATAATCTTTACTTTGCTCAAGAATACTTACCGTTTCGTGGGCCATTTCCACATTTCTTAATTGTATTTTTTCAGTGACATTTGATTTATTAATTAAGTTGGAAACAAGTTTCTCAGAAACTCGAGATGAAAATCTCTGTTTGCCTGTATAGATTAACTTTATTTGACTTTGCAGTAATTCTAGACGTTCTTTTGAAATTGATATTGGGGATACTTTAAATTCGGGTGAGTCTTTTACATATTCAAAGGTAACCTTATTAATTCCCCCATAAGCACAAGCAATTTGATCTTGCATTCCGACGTTTTCGTTTAGCAAGTCTCTCTCTATTTTAATTGCCAACTTAGCTAAACGCTCTTTTGAAGTTTCTATGTTTTGTAGTTTTAAAACTAGTTGAAGAAGGCCGACCGTAAAGGCAGAACTTGACCCTAAGCCTGTCCTTGCTGGCAGATCTCCATCATGATGAATTTCTAGTCCACTTTTATATTCAAGAAACTTAATTACTTCTCTAACCGCGGGATGTTTAACATCTTCGATGTCCAATTCGTTTTCGATTAATGAATACACGATTCTGTAGTTATGTTCAAAGAATTTATCTAACGGTCGACAGGTTATATA
>JACCDP010618818.1_pt1 | contig 10492 bp, 11 predicted proteins | sample 7445841 | NCBI WGS metagenome assembly JACCDP01 (sample SAMN15323441, study PRJNA562643) | freshwater metagenome | isolation source: river surface water | place: USA:Blue River Watershed | collected 2017-08-17
CTAACTGTAAAAATTAATTAAAGGTATTTTTATGAATATTCGTCTCGCTCAAGCAGCTGTATCTCAAATCCCAGGTAACTCAATAGAAGAAAAGATATCTTGGCTACAATCACATCTTGATACTGAACTAGGTGAAATGTATGCTTCCGGAAAATTAACGAGAGCAGATATTTATAGATTGATGTCTGGTGATTTAAAACAATCCGATGAAGAAACTAAAAAACTTTTAACTCCATATTTAAAACAAGTTTCAGAATTAAGAAAACTTGCAACTCAACTAGCCACCTCATCTGCTGATCCTGACACAGTCATTGTCAAACTACTTCAAAGAAAAAATGAAGTATTAGTAAAACAACTCAAAGCTTTTTATGCATCTTCAAAAAGAACAGAAGAAGTTTTTACTCCTCTTTTATCAGTTGAAGATAAAGAACAAGTTGCTGTAATTCAAAAATTTGTATCTGAAGAAATTGCAGCAAAAAGATTAGATATTAAAGCTGATTTCTTAGAGCTTGCAAATAGTCTTTTAAAACAGTTCCCAGTATTGAACATGGATGATATTTTGACTATCATCAAAAAATATACAAATAATAAAACAGCAAGTAATATAAGAACTCTTTTAGGAATGGTTGGTGTTTTTACTTCTGGTGAGCCTACTGTTAACAAACTCAGCGATGAAGAATTAGTTAACTTGTATGAGCAGATACATTCTTTTAGATACAAAATATTTACTGCAGGACAAGCTAAAATTCGTCCTTGGAATGCAATATTAGCTCAAAATCCTAATCAACAAGGCGCAGATTTATACAAGCAATTAATCAAAGAACCTATTGTTTGGAGATTAGATGATGTTTTAGAAAAAACAGGTGTTGATTTTTCAAACACTATTAGCGATTATATTGAATACTATGCACCTGATGAAGTCGGGGGCGAACCATTAGACACTCCTGAAAAGAAAAAAGACTATCAATCAAAACAATTTAAAAAAGCAGTTCTTAATGGATATGACAATGAGCATATTTTAACATTAATAGGAATGGATTTTGAAACTGTTATTGATGATTTTGGAAAAGAAAAAAGAGTTTCTAGAAAAGTTGATTCAAAAGCCTTGGATACTTGGGGAAAATTAGTTAAATACTATTATGAATATCTTATGAATAATAGTCTTCCAGCTTTTATCTCTGAACTTGATAGAGCTGGTTTAAATTATGTAACTGAAATCATCAATAGTGCTTACTTAGTAAAGAAAGATGAAAGATATAAAGAATTCAGTTTCAATATTCTTTCTAGTGATGAAGGTTCTATGCTTGAAACTCTTAGAAATGAGTTCAAACTAGATGCTATTCCAATGCCTTTATCAATGAAAGTTCCACAAGGCTGTCCAACAAATAGTTCATTCTTAATTGATTTTACAATTCCAAGTGATATTTTAGAATCTTTTGATGCTAACGGACAACCAGTTATCAAAAGAAAAGTTGTTTTAGTTGGTGAATATTTTGGCTTTTCTGGTGGCGAACCTGTGATGGTTGGTTTTGACGCTGATGTAGATTGGTCAAAACCTGATGGCAGTCAGTTTACTTATAAGAGTGATGAATCAGATCAAACTCCAGCAACTCCAGGATCTATGGTGCCAGGAAAAGATTTATACGCTTTAAGATCTGAATGGAAAGTATTCACACAAAATATTCTTGGCCACTTATTCAGTACAGCGGCATTACACTTTGATAAACAAGATTTATTAGACACAAATAACGCTGCCAAAAAATTAAACACCAAAAGTATTATTTTTCATTACGCTAAACAAGAAACTGCATGTACTGCTTTAAATAGAATTAAAGTTCACATGGCTTCTTGTCCAGATGTAAACGCTTGTCCAGGTAAAGAATATTTAAATGCAGAGGAAGTTCTTACTAAAAGATATGAAAGTCCTGAAGAAATGCAAATAAATATTATTGATGCATATATTCAAAGCATTAAAGTTTCTGAAGGCTTGAAAGATACCATCACTAATTTTACAGGAGCTGGATCTTTTAATAGACAAAACGGACATGCTCATACTCAATATATGCTTCAATTAGAAGCTGAAAGAGAAGCATTGATGGAATCACCTACTCCACAAAATATTAAAAGGCTTCAAGATGTAAACATTGAAATTAGAACAATGAAAAACTCTCCATTATATGATTTCAAAACTGCTTTAGATAATACATTGAAACAAGAAAAATATGTTTCTAGAATTGACGCATTAGAAAATCTCAAAGCTTTAATACAATCAGGTCAAGCTAAAATGCAAATGATGGAAGTAAGAAACTTAATTACTGACATTATGAGATTTGCAATTCCTTCAAACTTGAGCAGAAGAACAGCATCAAGAATAATTAAGAAAGCTAATTATAAGATTAAAATATGCCGATAATACCTTCAAATTATATAAACTCTTGGTTTAAAGTTCAAGATAAATTACCGCCTTATAATTTTTATGTTTTAAGGTCGGTCTCGTCTAGTTTAAACCAAGTTGTAGAAAAAAGAGATTATATGCAAGGTGATGCAGGCACTCACGTCATGTCAGTACGTGATAATGTCTGGAGTACCACAATCAATTCTCCAGTGCTTATAATTGAACAGCTTGATAGAAGTCCATATGATTTTTTAGATTCTTTTGATTTATTCTTGCAAACATTTTATAAACTTAGAACTTATTTTAAAGAAGTTACAGAATCTTTAGCTGATGACCCAGAATCAGATATCTATTTAACTACTGCAGATTTATTATCAAGAGCAACTATTCAAATTAGCGACGCTGGCGTTGATGTTAATCTTACATATTTAAATAACTTTGACCAAATGTTTGAGTTTTTATTACCTAATCAAAACTTTGTTAAAACTTCTGATGGATCTAAATACAAACAAAATACAAGTAACGCATATTTATCTACAATTGATTATTTATCAAGGACTGCAAGATTTTATGATGTAAAATTTTATATTCCTGAAGATAATGTAGAATTTATTGTTAAATCTGGTTCCATTAGTGTCTCAGTTGATTATGCAAAGTTATTCTTTATCAACTCAAATACATCTCAACCATTTTACAAACCAAAAGGATATTCAATACAGGGTGAAGTAGATTTAATTATTCCTACAGATATTTGGACATCAATTATCAAGCCTGCAACAAATGACTTAAATAGAGTTTTACCAGGTCAAAATTTTATGCAACTAATAAAAGAGAAAGTTAATTGTTCGATAGGTATAGCGGATGGGAGAATGTTCAAAGTTGGTTTAGTTAATGCTACTTCAGATTTTACCCTTGCAATGGATTCAGGTTCCTTGCCATCATTAAAAGTGAAATTTGAAACATATGCGAGCAACTTTTAGGAGAAATTATGCCTTTACTTAACAGCACATATTTATCAAACTGGTATAAGCTAACACTTCCTGGATATGGTGAAGTTTTAGCAGAAAGTTTTACCCAATCAAAAGTTCAAGAAGCTCAGAACAAAGGTATGATTCAAGGAGACATTGGAGTTCGTGTAATGGATGTTGGTACATTATATTACACTTCGACAGTTTCAGGTCCGATCTTAGTAGCTGAAACCACTGAATTCTATGACATATTTGGTCTTATTACTTCTAATGTAGATTTACAAAGACTTGCTTTAAGTGGAACTAATAGTAATATAGCTTATCTGTTAAAAAATGCTCAAATACAAATTAGTACAGAACAAGTAAGAGCAACTGCAACTTTTGAAGGTGATTATGCATTAGACGTAGCTTCTTACAATCCCACAGGCAGTGTTGATTTATTAGCTAGAACTGCAAGATTTTATGACACAACATTCTACTTTGGTTCTGTCACTGATACATATGCTGTAATTTCTGGTGATATCAACATTAATTTTGATTTAGATAGAAATTTCTTTTTAGGACAAGGTCAAGCTCCTTACTTCTCAATTCGTGGATACAATTCTACTGGAAATGTAAAAATTGCTTTAACTCCATCACAATATGCAAGTTTATCTGCTATAGTTGGTTCTTTTGAAAATAGCGGATTCTTAAATTATAATAGTGGTAATATTGGTGTTACCATTGCAGATAATGGTGGAGCAAAAAACTTAAATTTAGGAACAGCTTTCGTAATAACAAAAATTGAATTTTCAATGCAACAAAATTCTATTATTACAGCTACATTAGAATTCAATGCATTCTTCAACAGTTCTGCAAGCTTAACATCATTCTCATAAAATGTATAAATAGGGTATGTCTTTAGAACATTTATCCTTTATTTATAAATTTGAAGAAAATACAGATAAAAATAAAGTGCTTGAGGATTTATCCGATGGCACTTTAATTCTTTCATTTTCTATTCCAGGCAGACCAGCAACAAAAAAGACTTCACAAAGAGTAGTAAGACGAGGTGGTTTTACTAGAATTTTACCTTCTTTACTCTATGAAAAATACGAAAAACATTGTAAAGAATATTGTGAATCAATTTGGAAAAATAAAGGTTATGATCCTATTGATTACGGGGTTTCTATTAAGTTAAAAGTTTATCTTGACTCTTGGATTGTTGGTGATGAATGCGGATATCAACAAGCCAATGGAGATATTATTCAAGCTCATGGAATAATTAAAGATGATATGTGGATCCATTGGGTAGATAATGGAGAACATATGATTCATTACGATAAAGAAAATCCAAGAATAGAAGTTGAAATAAAAAGATTTAAACATCCTAAAGAAGCATATAGAAATGAAAAAAATGAAAAGGAAGCAATAAAGGAAGCAAAGAAAAAAGCTAAAACAAAAAAGGAATAGCTTATGAGTAAAATAGTTGTTGTTGATTTCAGAGACGATGAAGACTTTGCAAATCACCCTTATATTTCATATTTGAAACAAACTTTAAATATGACTTCTTATTTAGATCAAGTTCCTGAATTATGGAAACTTAATGATTTCTTTGTGGAATGTGTTTCTGATTATTTACAAATAAAAAGAGAAAGGGTTATGTTTACAAGACTATGGGACATTTCTGTAGACCTTTCTTCAAATAGAGTAGGATTAATAACATCCGAATCGTTCTTCCCAATAATCAAGATATAAAAAAAGCAGATCTTTCGATCTGCTTTTTTTGAGTGAGTAAAAACTACTCAGCTGGAGCTGCTTCAACAGGAGCGGTTGATGTTACAAAATGAGGCTCTGTATCAGCAATGGTGAACTCACCAACAACACCCAATGGCTCAACGATTGAACGCATGCGATCTTGAAGTGCACTTGTGTTCTCAGTGATTGCATCATTAAGAAGATTCAAACGCTCTTGAGCAGCTTGAAGCTGGGATGCATACTGCTGCGCAACCATTACAAACTCAAGAACTTCAGACTTTTGTGCCTTGAGCTCAAGAACTGACTGACGCATGGAAACCAACTCGAGGTACTCATCATGGGAAACTGTTGGTTGATCAACTTCAACTGCTTCCACTGCATCTACCTCAACAACATCTACATTCTCATCTGACATTTTGTTATATAACCTCTTTTCGATATCGATGACTTATCATCAAATATATTTTACCTATTAAATGATTTTTGTCAATTGCTTGAATTGATAACTTGACGTGGTAAGATTATACATCAAACCAGAAGAGGTTAAGATGCAGACTATTTATATCAGTCCTTCAGATTTTGCATTTTTATATACAGAATCTAAATGGGGCTTCTATCAAAAATATCGTCAAGGTGTTAAACGACCACCTTTTTCTATGCCAAAGATTTTTAATGTCATAGACTCACTTATCAAAAAGAATTATGAAAATGTAGATATTTCTACTATCGATTCAAACTTACCAGCAGGAACTATTACTCATTCAGATGCTTGGGTAAAATGCAAACCAATACGCAATCCTGATTATCCTGATATTGAAATATCTATGAATGGGAAAATTGATTCTATTCTTACAAGAGACAATGGTGCTGCTGTCATTGACTTTAAAACTTGTGATGTTGAACCTTCTTTAAATAAGAAATATGCTCTTCAATTAAATGCATATGCTTATGGGATTCTTAATCCAATGGGTACTGGTTTGGCACTTGATAATATTAACCAACTAGGTTTGATTGTATTCTCACCAAATAAGTTTTGTGTCAACTATGATTCTTCTGCTGCATTAAAAGGTTCATTCAAATGGATTGAATTGGATTTCGATCCTATTGGATTTGAAACATTTATCAAAGAAGAAGTGATTCCTCTTCTTGCGGGGCCTGAACCTGCTCCTGAAGATAGTGATCCTTGCTGGGCATATTTAAAACAGCTTGGAGTTGAATTCGTTCAGGAGTGAAAACTTCATCAAACACAAAAAAACTGGGGTCCTTTTTGTCCCCCAGTTTTTTTCTGTCTGACTCGTTTTCCAGGGAATATTTATAATGTAATTGAAATTATCATTATTAACCCTTTAGGAAAACATTATGCCAAAACCAGTTCACGACATGGTAGATAAGATGCTTGCTGATGAATCTTTCTATCCTAATAAATCAAAAGAAGATAGAGAATCCACAGCTTGGGCTATTGCTTATTCAAAATATAAAAAAAGAAAAAAGAAATCTTATTGGATTATTGATGGCAAGTTAATAAAAACTGCTCTTGATGTAAAGATTCACCAAGCAAAATTAGCAGACTTTTTGGGCAATTTCAAAAAAGCTGATTCTATTGATAATCTAATTCGTTTATCATACAATAATTACGATTATGATGAAGAAGAAGATTGGCATGCGCAATCTGGTGAATATTGGATAGACCAATATGGTGGAGCGCATTATGCTGATAGTGATGTTGGAAATATTGGGCATGATGATTTAGCAGAGCAAGAAATATTATCAAAACTTGGTTTCGATACTGAAGAAGTATCAAATAATCCTTATCAAGAAATAGAAGTACTTAATAAATTTGTTGCTGATGATTTACTTGATAGTAATATGCATAGATCACATATGAAAAGCTATCATGACTATCTAGCAGAACAAAAACAAGAACATGACTTGCACAACTATTTAAGATTTTTAAGAAGAAGAACAACCCCTAGTGAAAATCCTGATAAGTATCATCACGAAACTGAATCTCTTATTAAAGGTTTGAATGATGCTAGAACATATGCAAGGCAAAACTTTGGATGGATTAGAGTAGTAAAAAGAGGAAATGTTGTTGATTTAGAGTTAGAAAAACTTACCCCATCTGTACTAAAAAATATTCAAAGCTCTTTAGGTGAAATTGCTGGATATGATGAAAACTTGGATAGATTAAAATTCAACATAGAAGTTTATAGTCCAAAACAAGTATCAGTAAATAATGTTTCCTTAAAAGATATAGAATCTGGTAATGTTCTATCTCTATACATGAAAGAATTAAGAGAGCAATTGCCACCACAAGTAGCAGAAGAATATTACAAAAATTTCTTCGGTTCAGTAGGTCATCCATATTATAGAGGTCGGGTTGGAGACTAATCCTTTTGCTGCCATCCTTTTTCATGAAATGTTATTGGCAGATTCAAAAAATGATATAGAACAACTTAGCAAACTTGAAGAACAGTACAACATATTGTCCTGTTCTTCTTTTGCTAAATATGATGCATTTAAATTCTATAAAAGTGAAATAGAAAAATCAAATGAAATAATGCCCTTGTGTAATATTTCTAACTCTACCCTTATAAATAAAGCAATAGAAGAAAGTGATAAGTTATTAAGTTTATTCCCTATAGAAAAAAACTATATAGGTTATTTGTTCACGGATGGCAGCTGTTCTCCAACCCTTCCTAGACATTATTTATTTGAAAGATATATACTAGCTAAATTAAATATTGATCCGTATATATCTGATTATTCTTCTGACATATTATTAAGAGCTGGAGCTATAAAGATATGTGTTGATGATATTTTGATAGCAACACAACCAACCAAAGAACAAGAGAAATGGTTATTAAAAAATCCAGTAAAAAGATATCACATAAATAATGTTGTTTTTAAATCCTATATAGATAAAGAAGTAGAGAAAGCAATCAAATCCCTACCTTTCCATTTCACAAGATATACTTTATAATATATGCATGTTTAATTTCTTCAATAAAAGCTTGGAAGAATCTAAATATCAATGGGTAAATGCAAAACCTTATAATCATATAGTAATTGATGATTTTCTACCAATTGATATGGCTAATAAAATAGCAGATGAGTTCCCTAATGCTGACAGTGATTTTTGGTATGAATATGCAAATCCATTAGAGATTAAAAAAACTTGCTCTGACTGGAATAAATTTACCCCTTCTATTTATCAAGTATTTATGGAATTATTTTCCAATAATACAGTAGAGTTTTTAAGTCATTTAACAGATAAAAAACTTATTCCTGACATTGGTTTGAATGGTGGTGGATTGCATTGTCATAAACCCGGGGGCAAGTTAAACACACATCTTGATTATAATATCCATCCCAAAATACATATGCAGCGTAAAGTAAACATTATAGTATATGTAGCGAGAGATTGGAAGCCAGAGTATAAAGGCAGTCTTGGTTTATGGGAACACAATGAAGAAACCAACCAACCGGGGCAATTAGTACAAAGTATCGAATGCAAGTTTAATAGAGCAGTGATATTTGATACAACAATGAACTCGTGGCATGGTTTACCCGATCCAGTATTGTGCCCAGAAAATATGTCCAGAAATTCATTAGCTGCATATTATCTTTGTGAAGCGCCATTAGTAACAGAAGATAGAGGTAAAGCTTTATTTGCGCCCACAGAAGATCAAAAAGGTAATGAAGAAATCTTAGAGATTATCAAAAAAAGAGCAAATGTTTCAACAGCTAGTGAGGTATATAAGAAGTGAAAGAACTTGATGTGATAATGACAACATTCACAAAAGATAAAACAATCAGAGATATGACAATGAATTCTTTAAAGTCATTGCGTGATTGTGAAGGTGGAAAAGATTTTAATATTATTTTATTAGAGTCAAACAATGATGCAGAGCCATATGATTTAGTCGATCATTACATTAAGCCTGGATTTCAATATCATTGTAACAAATATTACAATATAGGTATTCAAAAGGCGGAGTCTCAATATACAGCCATTGTTAATAACGATACATTATTTGACAGTAAGTGGTGGACAAAAATGAGAAAAGCATTTGAAGAACATAATCTTGATAGTGCTTCTCCAAAATCTCCAACAGAACAATTCGGTATTAATCCACAATGGGAAATGAGACATAGATACACACCAATCACTAAGGTCGTAGAAGGATTTGATGTTGCATATACATTTTGCGGTTGGTGTTGGGTTATCAAAAAAGATGTAAGAGAATGGTTGTTTCCAGTTGATGAACAGTTTTCTTTTTTCTTCAATGATAATGATGTCGCAATGCATCTCAAAGAAAAGGGTTGTAAACATGCATTAGTTGGCGGATCTCTTGTAAGTCATTTTGGTCAAAGATCACATAAAGTATTACATGACACTGGAGAATATATGAAGCATACATTTGGTCTAGAGAAAAACTTTAGAGCAAAATGGGGATAATAAAAAAACCCTCCTTTAAAAAGGAGGGTTTTGTTTTTTAAGCGTGAAGATTAACCTTGTCAATAAATCTCTGCGCAACAGCCTTGGTAGTGCAGAACTTCATAAAATATCTTTGAAGTTCTGAAAGATAATAGGAATATTCTTTTGCAAGCCACTTAGGATCGGTGGCATTCCAGAACATAATCTTAACTAACAATGCCTTAGGAACATGCATCATAGTGTGACGAGGACATTCTGTAATATTATCGAAAAGTGGCATACAGCCATTTCCCATAATTTCATAATGTCGTAGTGCATCCCAGCCAGCCTTCTTCATAGTTACAGCAAATTGGGAAACTTGATAATCCTTGTAATAATCTTGTTCATTGTTGTAAATATATGTGCGTGGATTTCCTGGAATTGATTGAGCCATATATTGAGTCTTAGGTGTATCAAACTTAACCTTCTTAGTGGGAAAGCCAAATCCAATATTCATCACCTTATCAAAATATTGCTCATACTGCATATTTGATTCGTATTGCAGCTCTCTCTTAAAATAAACAGTTCCATGCTTTACTGCGTGGTTGAATAAAAGTTGGTCGTCTCCATCAACCATTACAATCTTATTCTTTGGATAATTTTCAAGAACCAATTTCATATAGTCTTGATTGCGCCAGATTGATCCATATACAACTAAATCAAAGAACTTATTTTTAATCTTTTCTTCAATGTCGGTTCTATCTGCATTATCTTCATCTATAGTACGGCAAACTGTAAAGCCACGACCATAGTTTTGTGCCACTAGCTCTTCTGGGTAATCTGCATATAGGTGCTTTCTACGCTTGACATCAACAACATCATCACCAAAAAGCTCCTTAAGTCCGATTAGTAGACAGTCATTTTGATAATCTACAAGCGGAAGTGGACCTTCTGCATCTGTACCAATATAAA
>JACCDP010777951.1_pt1 | contig 10492 bp, 4 predicted proteins | sample 7445841 | NCBI WGS metagenome assembly JACCDP01 (sample SAMN15323441, study PRJNA562643) | freshwater metagenome | isolation source: river surface water | place: USA:Blue River Watershed | collected 2017-08-17
AATTGTACTAAAATTAATATTATAATAAAGATTATTATCAATTTTTATATTAGAATTATTTTCATTTTCAAAAAGATTTATATTTATATAATGAAATTTTTCATTACCTGTAAAAATTTTAAATATATTTTCTGTTTTAAGATCTTGAAAGCCTTTTGTAATTTCTTTATAAATAGATAAACTCTTATTTTTCTCTAAATATCCTATAATTTCATCTCTTTCTTTATATATTTCTTTAAATTCTTCTATTATCTTCTCATGATGAACATTTATCTTTGTATTTAAAACAATTTCTAAATTTTCTATTTGTTCAATTGGAAAAATTGGATATATTTTATCAACTACATCATTAACCTCTTTTTGGTTCATATTACTGATATTCATAAAATTTTTATTTAATTTAGTCATTTAAAAATATGAGCCCCTATTCATTCTTCTGAAAATATTTTACAAATCTATCACTTCTATCTTTTCTGATTTACAAATCGAATGATTTAAAAAGTAATCTACATTCATCTCAAACTTATCTTCTCCATTTACCATCTTCATCTTCTCATTTAATGAAAATATAATATACAATAACGTCTCCTCAAATATCTTCATTGACATCATCTTCGATTTTCTCTCTGCGCTCTTCACAATCTTCTGATATTCATCTTGATGATTTTCATAATATTCAAATACTTGATTAATTTGATAATACAATTTATACACATAATCATCCGATGTTCTATTTTCTATCCATGGATAATCAATCTGAACATAATCTTCGTCTTTCTTAAAAAAATCTAGATAACATTGTATCCATTGTTCATTATATTCTTTTATCTCTGAATATTGTTGCAAAACATTTATATCTACCACTAAACTTCCCATTGCCAAAATCTTGGTCAAACGATATGACCATGGTTGATGTCCAGGTAAATTTAATAAATAACGATATTCACAAAAATGATATAATGGAAAATAAGTATCATCTACAAATATTTTATAATTCTTATCTTTCTCACTAATTCCTTTCAATTTCATTCTTACATTATGTTTATCCGATCCTGTATTCGCTCCACTAAAAAAGATCAATGGTTTCTTCTTATTCTCATTTTCACACTTCTTTTCATCTACAATCTTTAAAAATTCATCATAATTTATCATATGATTCTCCAATTTCATTGATAAATTATTTGAATCTGGAAATAAAATTCCCTTCTTATTGCGAGGTTTTGATTCAACTAAAAATGGAATATTGTTATCATGATAAAAATGAGTATCACATATATAAAATGGTATAAACAAATTTATCTTTTTACGATTTTTATTTTGAAACCATCTCTTCAAAATATTCAATACAAAATCAAAGATTACTTTTTTACGTGTATCTCCTCCTTTTACATCTTTAAATAAACTATATACTTTACCATCTTTTACAATCACATATAACATCATATTTTTAAAATGAGATCGAAATACATCTTTATCAAATATTCTTTGTATGGTTTCTATTTTCATATCATACTCATCTATCTGCTCTTTTGTCTGTTTTTTAATAAATTGAATTAATTCATTACCATTATTTTTGAAAATTTGATTCATATCACCTATTTTTTAAAAAGATTATTTTCAACCATTTCTTTATATACTCGATTTTTTATGAAATGTAAAATATTATAGTAGAGAAGAGAAAAGAATGGAATCTAAGAAAAAGGTGAATAAACCCATGCTTCTTCCAAAAGAAGATTCTACCAAAAAGAAAACAACAAAAACGGTTGAAGCCTCCACAGTTTCAATTAAAAATAGTCGCTATATCTCTTTTTTATACAAATCTCTTCATAAACTATCTTCTCATTTAAATGAATTAAATCAACTCAAGTTTTTAGAGCAAGATGAATACAATACAAAAATGCAATCCATGCATGAAATCTTCTTAAAAGTAAGAGAATTGGATGAAACCAATCAAAAAAAGAAAGGCATTAAACAAAATTATGAAATCTTCCATGCTGATCTACTTCTCTCTCTCCGACAACTCGTCTCTTCAGTCGGTTCAAAAGAGATATCCCATTTACTTCAACTCTTCACTTATTACCAACATGATCATATTTGGCACTCCTTACAAGATGATATGAAAGAGTATCTTCATATTTTAGATCATTATTTCATTCCTTTTTCGATTCAAACGATTAGTGAAGAGAATGAGAAGAATGGTTTTATTGAACAATTTAATTTACAATATCCTTCTCATTTATCATTACCGAAAGAAGAAGAGGATGAAAATGGTGTTGCTAAGATCATGTCGGGTTATGAAATTGTTCCCATTTCGCAAAATAAAGTAGAATCAAATGAATTGCCTAAATTATTTATCCGTCCTCTTCAAGTTTTCTCTTCTTCTAAAATCAAAGTTCTCTGTGAAAAATTAGATGGAGCTACGATCATTATCTTTTGGGGTGATATGATTGTTATGTTTCATGGCATCTTCCGTAAAGATTCCCTTGGACTTTGCAAATGGTCACAAGTGTATTTTCACAAAATGACAGAATTGAAAGAAGAGATTGATTTTACAGATGTTCCTCGTGAATTCCGTGAAAAATATGTAGAACAACTCTCTCTTCGCGATTTTGTTCTCTATTCTTCAAAAGAATTATCCCAAATGATCAAATCGGATTATCAAGAACTCATGAGTCTCAAAAATAAAACATTATCTCTCATTATTAAAGAATTTATCAAAAGCCCTCCTGAACGTCAAAGAAAGATTCTTATCCTCTTTATTCTTCATGACGATGAATCCAAATTTAATGCAAACATCATCTTTGATCTTATTTGGACTCAAAACATCACTTATCAATCTCAACCTCTTGGTGACATTCTCTATAAAAGTTTTCATTGGAAAATTCAAAAAATGTTTCAAAATAGTCAAAAATCATATGAAGAGAGCAAAAAGAAGATTGAAAGTCTCACTGTTCAAGATGTTCCCTATGAAACACGTATTGCATCCCTTCAAGTCAGTGATTATGTGAAATCAAAAGCCATGGATAAAGTGAAAGAGATCAATGGATCCAAAGAGAGCAGCAACAAAGCACAACAATGGCTCGATGGTTTCCTCAAAATTCCATTTGGCAATTATAAACAAGAACCCATTCTCATCTATTTTAAAGAATTCCAAGAAAACCTCGAACATTCTATACAACTATTAAAAATTGATCAAATGGGATTTAAAGGAGAAAAGAACTTGATTGAAAAAGAATATGATCAAATCTTTTCGGAGATTATCGATGATTATGATGAACTTGCAAAACAGAAGAGTGAATACAATTATGAAGTGTTCCTTCAAAAAATTCAAGATCGACTTCAAGATATTTCACAAGATGAAAAGACAGATGAAGATCTTTATAAACCCGTTCCCATGCAAAGAAGTCATAGTCTCCTCCATCATCCCAATTTTCAAGGTAAAAATATGATCAAATGGAATGAATATAAAGAAACCGATTTAGAAATGGAAGAAGTGGGTATGGAATTGGATGAAGAGGAAAAATCACCATTATGGGAAGAAGCGAAAGATCAATTGACGAAAGAGAATCAAGAATTATTGAAGAAGATGATGGATTTTGAAAAGACTTCTGCTTCTAAAAAATTAACACAAATCTTTCAAGAATTGGATGAATTCCGTCAAATCAAAGAAGAATTAGTCAAAAAGAAAGATGTTCAAGAATCTACTTTGGATCTTTTAACACAACGTCTCGAAGAGATTGAGAAGAAGATGGGATTCTGGAAACCTAATTCTCAAAAGAATTCTTCCAATAATGACGACAACTATATGAAATTCGTCATCAAAAATAAAGCGAAACTACTCCAATTTGTCAAAGATTGGAATGATTTTAAAAAGAAAAAATGTGATTATCTTCAACAAGTTGAAAATATCCTCGATAAATGCACTTATGGACAATATGATGCCAAAAAACAAATGAAAAGATTAATAGCTCAATGGATGAATGGTGCAAATGACAAAGGGAGTGTGATTGGTTTGCAAGGTCCTCCTGGTGTAGGTAAGACGAGTCTTTTAAAACATGGTCTCTCCAAATGTTTATTAGATGAAAATGGACAAGCCCGTCCTCTTATCTTCGTGCCGATTGGAGGAAGCTCGAATGGATCTTTCCTTGAAGGTCACAATTATACCTATTTGGGTTCCACTTGGGGTAAAATTGCAGATGCTCTCATGGAATCAAAATGCATGAATCCCATTATCTTTATTGATGAATTGGATAAGATTTCAAAGACGGAACATGGCAAAGAGATTGCATCTATTCTAACACATATCACCGATGAAACACAAAATCATGAATTCTTTGATCGTTATTTCGCATCTGTACCGATTGATCTTTCTAAAGTTTTGTTTGTCTTCTCTTATAATGATCGTGATAATATTGATCCTATCCTAAGAGATCGTATCCAAGAGATTCAAATACGTGGTTTGAGTAAATATGAAAAGATTGTGGTCTGTAAAAACTACATTCTTCCTGAAATTTATAAAAACGTCGGCTTTGGTCCTGATGAAATTATCTTCTCCAATGAAACTCTTGGTCAATTGATTGAAGATTACACTTTTGAAGAAGGTGCTCGTAAAATCAAAGAGATCCTTCTCAATATGGTCCGTGATATCAATCTTGACAAAATTACTGGTAAAATTCGTGATATTCCCTTTTATATCAATCAAGAATTTGTCGATGAATTTATGGAAGACAAAAAGAAGATTAAACGCAAAACAATTCATGACCGTCCTATGGTAGGAATATGCAATGGCCTCTATGCAGTTTCTGGTAGTAGTGGAATCGGTGGCATCACACCTATACAAATGATGCGTTTTATGCCAAATGAAAAGAAGTTATCAATTGAGAAAATTACAGGAAGTTGTGGAGAAGATATGGTGGAGAGTGTCAATTATGCTTTTACTTTGGCAATTAATTTGATTCCTGAAGATATTCTTAAAAAAGTAATGGAAAACCCATATAGCATACATGTTCATTGTGGAGATAGTGGTAAAAAGAGTGGTCCATCTGCAGGTGCAGTTATTACTACTACTTTTGTAAGTTTTTTAACAGGAATTCCAATTAAACATTATTTCTGTGCAACCGGTGAGGTCAATTTGTGTGGAAAAGTAACTGCAATCGGTGGTTTGGAGGCAAAATTAAACGGAGCGATTAAGGCAGGATGCACTTTATGCTGTATTCCAAAAGAAAATGAAGAAGATCTGAGACTCATTATTAAAAAAGATAAAGAAGAGAAAGCAAAGATGGTAAGATCTGAATCCATGAAGAGCTTTGATTTATCACCTGTTACTGAAAATGAATCTTTTGATTTTGTCAGTAAAGAGAATCAAGTGATTTATAAAGGTGTATTAACCGTTTGCATTGTGGATAACATTATTGATTTTATAAAAGTTGCTCTTGTCGAAAATGATATTCAATGGAATTCCCATTTTATCACAAAACATGAAGAATAATTGCGTTTATGTAAATTTCTTTTTATAATTTGTTACGATTAAAGATAGTAACAAATGATCTATTTTGTATCTAAAAATAAAAAGTGGTGTAGTAAAATGAGAGAAGTCTTTGAAAAAGAAGTTTGGGAAAAAGAAGTTTCGATTCATTGCATGTTGATTCAAGATTTTGAAAAACAATATGGAAAAGAGAAGATTATTTATGTCTCTCCTACAAACTCTTTAGGAAGAATGGAAGGTGGAATTGATTTAATCATGTCGAGACAAATCTTTCCTAATGTAAATCGCAAATTAGCAAAAATGATAAAATTATTAGGAATTGTTGGAAAATCAGGACAATATATTTTACCCATTGGAAGTTCTCTCTTCTTTCCCGAACAAAAAACATCGGGTGGATTGATTACAACACCCGTCATGTATAACTCCTCAAGTATTGGACATACTGAAAATGTATATATTTCCATTTTAACAACTTTCATACTTTTTCAAAAAATCAATTTGTATCGAAAAAAGGAAGAAGGTCCTCGATTTCAACATCTAGTCATCACGTCTCATGGATGTGGTAATGGAGCCATGAATGAAGATGATTCCGTAATGCAAATACGCAAAGCTTATGATGATTTTCATAAAAACGTTGAATATGCTGAAGTAGAAATTGAATTAGGGGATATTAATCCTTACTTCTTTTGTATGCTTTCTTATCAAGAAAAAGAACCAGAAGAAGCGATGATCAGTCCAGATCAAGTAAAAACCATTAAAATAAAGAAACATTATGAGATTAAAAATGAAGTACCGTAGGTATGGACATAGAGAATTCACGTTATGAATTCTTTAAGTTTTTAAATAAAAAATGAAGAATATTCCCTCAAATTCCTCATTTTGATAAAAAGATAACAAAAGGAACTGTCTCCTATTCACGTTCTACTCAAAACAATGAGCGTAAAAGGCCTTCCTCCTGCACCTACTACCAGAGCCACTTACATAAATCAAATGTATGTCGATATGGGACCAAGTGCAACAAAAAAAGAGAAAGACCTGTTCATTCAGTTCAATTTTCTCAAAAAGATCTTTCTATATGCTCGCTCAGATCGAGCCGAGAGCTCTTGTCGCAGCCTGATCGGATGTGAAAATGTCCCAGACCGTATTAAATCCAAGTTTTTTCAAAATGGCATTATCTTTGATTTCATTACCATCGGTAGCCCACCCTTCAGAATGTACCTTCAATTGGCTCAAATGTTCCCTCAATATAGGTTTTATACCAAATGCCAGGGATTTAGTGATTGCGCCTATCATGGTCGTGATAGCTATTATTTTGGTGAATGCGGAAATATGAGAGATTGCACAAATGCCATTGGACATTTTGGTGAAGGATGCTATCGGAAAGATCGCAGTGTCCTTCCTTTCACCTATCCTCAACAGAAATAGGCATCTTTTACTTTTATAATTTCAATACTTTTTGATCATTTTTAAAAGTACTTAAAGAAAACTTTTCTTTATATCGGTTTCATTTTGCTAAATAACACAATAAAAACTATTTTTGGCGAAATGGCATAAAAAATGAAATCCTTGATTTGTATATTTCCTTTCAACTTAAAAAAGTACAAATATATAGTATAGAAGTCTCTTAAAAATGTCATCTAACATGGAAAAAACGAAAAAGACAAAGAAGATTCCCATGAAGAATGTCCAAGTACCTGTTGTAGAAGAATCCGTCAAAGTCGAAGAATCAAAGACTGAAGAGCCTGTTGAGGTTCTAGGTGTGATGGAAGGAGAGATGGGTGCTGAGCCTCTTCATAAGAGTGCTAAGAGTCATTTTGATTGGGAGGAGGGTGCATGGCCAGTGATTGACGCTTATTTCAAGCAGGACAATACACTGATTCAGCATCATTTGAATTCATTTAATTATTTTATGAGTTATCAGATTTATAACATTGTGCGTGAGAAGGATTTTGTCATTCGCATTTATGATAAGGCATCATGGAATGAAGAGAAGGGATTTCATGAGAATCTGTATGAGGTTCGTTTTGGAAAGGTGTATATGTCGAAGCCTGTTCTGTATGATGCTCCTCACAAGCCGATGTATCCGAATGATGCTCGTCTTCGCAATCTCTCTTATTCAGGATCTTTGTATGTAGATATTCATCACAAGTATATCAAGGTAGATGAGAATGGAAATGAGACTTGGGATGAGAAGGAGGATTTCACGATTCCCCAGTGTCCATGTGGAAAGATTCCCATTATGGTTGGATCCAAGTTCTGTGTTCTTTCGGATCAGTCGAGTGCTACCAAGTCGGAGATGGGAGAGGGTATTTATGATCAGGGTGGTTATTTCATTATCAAGGGTGTTGAGAAGGTGATTATCGGTCAAGAGAAGAGAATTGAAAACAAGGTTCTCTCTTATAAGATGGGAGGATCTCAATCGAAGTATTGTGAAAAGGTGGAGATACATTGTGTTCATCCCAAGTCTCCTTCGAATGTGACACCTGTCTATTTGCAGATGAAGACCAAAGAGGAAGCCACGGGAGGACACACTCTGAAGATCAAGTTTAAGAGATTGAAGCAGGAGATTCCTGTAGTGATTCTTTTCCGTGCTCTGAATATCATTAGTGATAAGAATATTTATGAGATGGTGGTTTATGATATTGAGGATGAGAATAGTCAGACGATGATGGAGATGTTGAATGCATCGATTGAAGAGGCGAAGTTGATTACATCGCAGAAGCTTGCTTTGGAATTCATTTCACGAAACTTGACAGGAATCCAATATGCGAAGTTCAAAGAGGATACGAATTGCAAGCTCACTTATGTGTATCAGTCGATTTGTGAAGAACTTTTCCCTCAAGTGGGTCCTTCACCGATCAAGAAGGCTTACTTTTTGGGATACATGATTAACAAGCTCTTCAAGTGCAAACTGGGGATTCTTCCCTATGATGATAAGGATTCGTTTATGAATAAGCGTGTGGAGACAAGCGGCGAGCTTATGTCGCAACTCTTCCGTAATCTTTTTGCCAAGTTTGTGAAGGAGATCAAGACAGCATGCGACAAGGAGATGATGAGTGGAAAGTTCCGTTATCTGCATGATAGTCTGAGCAAGAAGCTGAAGCCCAATGAGATTGAGAGTGGCCTAAAGTTCTCTTTGTCGAATGGATCATGGGGATTGAAGAATGCATCGAAGCCGAAGTCGGGTGTTTCGCAAACACTGAATCGTATTACTTATCTGAATACTCTTTCCTCATTGCGTCGTATTGTTTTACCGATGGACAAGAAGATGAAGACACTGGAACCGCGTAAGCTGCATTGCACACAATGGGGAGTGATTTGTCCCTACGAGACTCCAGAGGGAGCACCTATCGGAATTGTGAAGCACATGGCTCTGATGTGTCATATCACGATTCCGAGTGATCCAGTTCGTGTATTGGGATATTTGGATGAATTGGGAGTTGTATCACTTGAAACAGTTGAACCCAAAGAGATCATGAAGAGTGTGAAGGTATTTGTGAATGGAGATTGGTATGGTCAATCTTTCTCACCAAATGAATTGGTAGCGAATCTGAAGAAGCTGCGTCGTCTCTGTATTCTGGATCCTTACACATCGATTGCATGGCATGTGGAGAAGAATGAATTGGTGATCTTTACGGATGCAGGACGTCTTTGCCGTCCTCTGTATATTCTGAAAGAGAATGATTATGTGATTTCGAATGATTTTGTGAAGAAGATGATTGAGAAGAAGATGAAATGGAATGATATGATTCGCGGGCCTATGGAGGTAGGTAAGAATGCTACGAGCATTGAGGAACTCGATGATTCAAAGGCAATTATGGAATACATTGATGTAGAGGAATCAGATACCTTGATGATTGCGATGAATCAGAAGTGTCTTCAGGATAATAGTCCAGAGAATTATGCATATTACAAATATACACATGCAGAGATTCATCCTTCCATGATGATGGGAGTTCTTGCAACGAATATTCCTTTTTCAGAACACAATGCAGGTGTGCGCAATCTTTTTCAAGGTGCAATGGGAAAGCAGGCCTTGGGTATCTATTCAACGGCCTTCAAGAAGCGTATGGACACACAAGCACATATTCTGCACTATCCTCAGAAACCGATTGTGAATACGATTCCATCAAAATACATTTATAGTGATGAGATTCCAGGAGGACAAATGGCGATTGTGGCGATTGCCTGTTATACGGGATACAATCAGGAAGATTCCCTGATCTTCAACAAGTCAGCCGTGGATCGTGGATTGTTTGGAAGTAGTTTCTATCGTACTTACAAAGATGAAGAGAAGAAGAATTCGGCATTGATGGAAGATGAGAAGTTTATGAAGCCTGAGAAGTTTTATTCGAATGGAAAGGTGAAGACGGAGAAGATGAGTAATGGAAGTTATGACAAATTGGATGCAGATGGATTTGTAAAGGTCGGGTCTCATGTGAGTGGAAATGATATTATCATTGGTAAGGTGACAGCTCTGAAGAATGCGATTGAAGGAGAAGATCCGAAGTTCCGTGATATGAGTACAACGATTCATACAAATGAATCAGGAATTGTGGATATGGTCTATAAGAATTCGAATGGTGATGGATACAACTTCGTCAAGGTGCGAATTCGTTCGGATCGTCGTCCTGAGATTGGTGATAAGTTTTCGAATCGCGCTGGTAACAAGGGTACAATTGGTATGGTGTATAATCAGGAAGATATGCCTTACACGAAGGATGGAATTGTTCCGGATCTTATCATGAATCCTATCGGTCTTCCGAAGCGCATGACGATTGGTCAGTTGATTGAATGTGTCTTTGGAAAGACGGGATCACTGGCAGGATGTGAGATGGATGGAACTCCATTCCGCGAGATTGATGTAGAGGAGATTTCGAGCGTGATGGAAGATTTGGGATTCCACGGAAGCGGAAAAGAAGTTCTGTATGACGGAAAAACAGGCGAACAGATTGAAGTGAATATCTTCATTGGACCAACGTTTTATTACAGAATGAAGCATCTCGT
>JACCDP010807470.1_pt1 | contig 10492 bp, 11 predicted proteins | sample 7445841 | NCBI WGS metagenome assembly JACCDP01 (sample SAMN15323441, study PRJNA562643) | freshwater metagenome | isolation source: river surface water | place: USA:Blue River Watershed | collected 2017-08-17
ATGGCGATTTATCGGCTATCTCGAATGACCACGCAGTTGGCGCCAGCTCGCTCAGTGCGCAGCAAATTGAAATTTTGCGTGGCCCTGCCACCCTGCTCTACGGCTCGGGCGCGATTGGTGGGGCAATCAATATTGTGAACGGACGTATCCCCACACGCTTGGAAGCGCGCCCGACAGGTGAAGCCGAGCTGCGAGCAAGTAGTGTTGATAGCGCCAGCGCATTTGCATTCACCGCTGATAGAGCCGCCGGCAATATTGGGTTGCATATCGACGGCAACCTGATGCGCGCTGGTGACTACCGCATTCCGGTCAATAGCAGCACTGATGGCGATGGCGATACCGGACGCCTCACTTACTCCGGTAATCGCGAAAATAATCTGGGGGTGGGTGCTTCGATGATTCAATCCTGGGGCTATGTCGGCGCATCAGTCTCACAGATTGATAAGTTATACGGTATCCGCGGCCGCGATGAATCCTCGAAGATCGATCTTTTGCAGACGCGATTTGATGTTGACAGCCTGATCCGCTCACCCTTCGAGGGTTTTGATGCACTCAGGATCAAACTTGGCCAGAGCGACTATCGTCACACTGAGCTGGATAGCGGTGTTGATCCTCATGTCAAGTTCACCAATCGCTCGCTGGAATCTCGTATCGAGCTATCGCATCAACCCGTCGCCGGTTGGCGCGGCCGCTTAGGTGTGCAGACCGATGGCTCGACGGTGCAGGCGCTAAATCTTGAACACCCCGATGAGTCGACGGTTCCTCGCACTCGATCCAACTCAACGGCGGCATTCATCGTGGAAGAAACGGATATCGGTGATGTGCGGTTGAATGCCGGCGCACGTATCGAACAAGTCGGGCGACGACCAATCGGCGCCACCAATCGTAACTTCACCTTGGGCTCGGCTTCATTCGGTGCCTTGTGGAGCTTCACCCCGGGCTACGCCCTAGGAAGCACCCTGTCACTCGCGCAGCGGGCACCAACGACTGAAGAACTTTATTCCGGTGGTGCGCACCATCCGACGGAAACATTCGACGTTGGCAGCTCAAGCCTTAAAAAAGAAACCTCACAGAATATCGATCTGTCGCTGCAGAAAACCGAAGACAGGCTGCGCTGGAAGGGCAATCTTTTCCAAAATAAAGTCAGCAACTTTGTGTACGGCCGCTTAGAAGATATTTCGGCGAACCCAATCGATGACATGTCTGTGCTTCGTACCTTCAGCCAAGCCGACGCCACCATTCGCGGCTATGAGCTGGATGCCAGCTACAACTTGTATGAATACGGCTGGTTCGGTCGTGCGTTCACAGACGACTCTCGCGGTACCCTCAACAATCTGGGCTACCTTCCACTTCAGCCGGTTCGGCGGGTGGGCGCCACCATAGGCTATCAAGATGCGAACTGGCGTTCATCGCTATCTATACTGAATGCGAGTTCGCAAAATCGCCTCGCCACCAGCCCTGTCTATCAGGATGAGGATGGCACCACCGAGAAAGTCACTCGCGGCTACACACGCGTCGATGCCAATATCTCGTGGCGGCAGCGCATTGGCGAGAATGAACTCACGTGGTTCGCCAGCGCCCGCAACTTGTTGAACGAAGAGATTCGCCTATCAACATCCCTCTTGAAGGACTATGTTCCCCAGCCAGGTCGGAACTTCATCGTCGGGGTGCGCGCGCGTTTCTAGCACGCGCAAGTATGCGGTGGCCGGATTGTTGGTGGGATGCCACTGGTGTTTGGGTAATCCGGCCCATCGCATTACTCTCTAGCGCATCCGAACCAATGACAATGCGCTCGTGAAATTCCGCGATTTGTTCAGCAAGCAGGCTCCCGGCTCCATCAAAAATGTGCGCTCAATCCGTCAGGCCACCCTGGCTGAACGTGAAGCGACCACGCGCAAGATTGATGCAATCGAATCCGAGATCACGGCAGAGATCGGCCCCTTTTTCGATAGCGTTCATAGCGGCGAGAGCGACGCCGAGAGCGGCCTCATGATCGGCAATAGTGTCGAGCAACGCATTCATGAAGCCAGCATTCTGTATGCGAATCGACAGCCCCACGCAGCTGCATCGATCTTGCTGGAAGCGGTCGCCGAAGTGAGTGATGATCCCGCTGAGCCTATCGCATGGCAACTGCTCCTTGAGCTTGCCGGTTTCGATCAGGACAAAGCCCACTTCGATGCGCTGGCCCTGCGCTTCGCTGAACGCTTCGAAACTTCGCCGCCGCAATGGCGCACCCACCATCAAGCTCACTCTGCTCCAAATTCGTCGACCCCGCTGTTGGCTTTCCGCGGCAAGCTACTGGGAAGCTCGACACCTGCGCTGGCACAGCTTGCGCAGGCTGCAACATCGCATTCGCAACTAACGCTTGATCTATGCAGCATCACCGAGCTTGATATCGCCGGTTGTAGCGAAATGCTAGCGCTACTTTCGCGCTGGCAGCAGGAGGGGAAGGGTATCCGTGTCGCGTACTCGGCGACTTTGATTGACTTATTACGCGCAGAAATCCAGCAAGGCCGACGAGATGCGCATGACGCCGCATGGCGACTACTGATCGAGCTACTGCGAGTAAGTGGCGACGAGATCAGCTACGAAGATGCCTGCGTGGCCTACTGCCTGACCTACGAGTTATCGCCCCCCGCACCGATGGGCTTGGCGATGCATCACGTTGCGACGGTCTCCGATCTGATGCTGCCGGAGCAAATCTGCTACCCAGTGGATGAGTTACTGGAATCACTACGCGCAGGCGCCAAACAACTTGACCATGTCGTGCTCGACTGTCGGCAGTTGCGTCTGATCGAGTTCAACGCCGCTGCGCCGCTACTGGCGGGCGTCACAGATCTGGCGCGGGGCAAAACGGTAGAATGGCGTGATATGCCTCGTCTGGCATCGACACTGCTGCAACTGATCAGTGGCGAAGGCAAGCTGAACATAAATCATCGTCTGCCCTGACCGCGCTAGCGGTTCTACCTCAAAGAAACACATGGAACAATTTCACGGCACCACTATCCTTTCGGTTCGTCGCGGTGCGCAAGTCGCGCTAGGCGGTGATGGCCAAGTCACCCTGGGTAATGTGGTGATGAAGGGTTCGGCACGTAAGGTGCGCAAGCTATTTCACGGCAAAGTACTGGCTGGTTTCGCTGGCGGTACCGCCGATGCATTCACGCTACTGGAGCGCTTCGAATCCAAACTCGAGGCTCACCAAGGCAATTTGCTGCGCGCCTCGGTCGAACTGGCCAAAGACTGGCGCACCGACCGCATGCTGCGCCGACTGGAAGCGATGCTGCTCGTAGCGGACCGAGAAGCCACACTGATCATTACCGGCAATGGTGATGTGCTGGAGCCGGAAAAAGGGGTGGGCGCAATTGGCTCGGGTGGTAGCTACGCCCAGGCCGCAGCGCTGGCGCTGTTCGAAAATACCGACCTTGCCCCAGCGGAGGTGGTGAAAAAATCACTCGGCATCGCAGGCGAGCTTTGCATCTACACCAACCTGTCGCTGACCATCGAAACGCTGGACTGATACCGATGAACCTGACCCCACAAGAAATCGTCACCGAGCTCGACAAACATGTCGTCGGTCAAGCCAAGGCCAAGCGCGCGGTCGCTATCGCACTACGTAATCGCTGGCGTCGGCAGCAAGTACCCGATCCGCTAAGGCATGAGATCACACCGAAAAATATCCTGATGATCGGGCCGACTGGTGTTGGCAAAACCGAGATCGCACGACGACTCGCCCGACTCGCGGATGCGCCCTTCATCAAAATCGAAGCCACCAAATTCACCGAGGTGGGTTATGTCGGCCGCGATGTCGACAGCATCATTCGCGACTTGGTTGAGATCGGTATCAAGCAAAGCCGTGAACAGGCGATGCGTGGTGTTCGCCAAAATGCGCAGGATGCTGCTGAAGAACGCATCCTCGACGCGCTGCTGCCACCCGCGCGTGATTTTGGGTTTGGTCAGACAGAAGACAAAAATGCCAGCAGTACGCGGCAAACCTTTCGTAAACGTCTGCGTGAAGGCGCACTGGACGACAAAGAGATCGAGATTGAGGTCGCTGAGCCACGCGCCACCATGGAGATCATGGCGCCGCCTGGCATGGAAGAAATGACCGAGCAAATCAAGTCGATGTTTTCCGGCTTGGGTGCTGGCCGTACTAAATCCCGCAAACTGAAAATCGCGGAAGCCATGCGACTGCTGCTGGAAGAAGAAGCGGCACGCATGGTCAATGAAGATGAGCTTAAGCAGCGCGCCATCAGCAATGTCGAGCAAAACGGTATCGTGTTTTTGGATGAGATCGACAAGATCGCATCGCGCTCCAATACTCAAGGCGCCGATGTCTCGCGTGCCGGTGTTCAGCGCGACCTGCTGCCGCTAGTCGAAGGCACTACCGTCAACACCAAATACGGCATGGTGAAAACCGATCACATTCTGTTTATTGCCTCGGGCGCTTTCCATTTGGCCAAACCCTCGGATCTGATCCCCGAGCTGCAAGGGCGCTTCCCGATTCGGGTCGAGTTGGAGTCGCTGTCGATCGCAGACTTTGAGCGCATTCTGACCGCCACTGATGCTTGCCTGACACGCCAATACCAGGCGCTACTCGCGACCGAAAATCTGAATATCCAGTTCAAGCCGGATGGCATCCGTAGGCTGGCAGAAATTGCGTATTCAGTGAACGAAAAAACAGAAAATATTGGGGCACGCCGACTCTACACCGTGATGGAAAAACTGCTGGAAGAGATTTCGTTCGCTGCAGGTACTCAGCCCACCGATGAAATCGCCATCGACGCCGCTTACGTCGACGCCAAGCTTGGTGAGCTAGCCACCAATGAAGATCTGTCGCGTTATGTGCTCTGAAGCGAGCGACTGAATAGCGCAACCGCACAAGATGGCACGCAAATCGGTCAGCAATCGTCAGAAGCTATCGTTTCGTATCGAGTCATCACAGCGCGCATTAAAACCGCGTAATCCAGTTGCTGTCGCCGCCAAGAAGCGCGCTGCCGGACCCCACCGCAAGACCAACGCCGCCAATCGGCAGGCAAAAAAGCGTGATCTAATTCGTCTGCTGCGACTGAACGGTAAAGGCGAGTAATCGGCAGGCCTGCTGCCGGGTAATGCGCTTAGTCGATTTCGTCACGCGCATCGCGCGCCAACAAGGCGTGTATAGCCTGCTGAGGGGTTGCATGCTCGAACAGCACGCGCGCGACTGCATCCACAATCGGCATCTCAATGCTGTTCGCCACTGCTAGTTGTCGCACTGCCTGCACACAGCGCACACCCTCAGCGACATGACCCAATTCGGCAGTAATGTCATCCAGCGATTTGCCCGCTGCCAGTCCTAATCCCACTTGCCGATTACGCGATAAATCCCCAGTGCAGGTGAGTATCAGATCACCGAGACCGGTCAGCCCCATGAAGGTTTCGCTATGACCACCGAGTGCGGTACCAAGCCGAGTAATCTCAGCCAAGCCACGCGTGATCAAAGCGGCGCGCGCGTTCAGACCCAGACCCAAACCATCGGCGATGCCGGTGGCGATCGCGAGCACGTTTTTGACTGCACCACCGACCTCAACACCGATCAGGTCATCGGTCGCGTAGACACGAATATGTGCACCATGTACGGCGGCCACTACCGTGTTGCGCAATTCTGCATTCGGCGAGCCGATGGTGAGCGCGCACGGCAACCCACGCGCCACCTCAAGCGCAAATGAGGGCCCTGACAGCGCACCCATAGGTAAGCCTTCACCTAATGCTTGCTGCACCACCTGATGCGGCAGCAAGGCTGACTCTTGTTCGAAGCCTTTGCACAGCCACACCAGATTGGTCGGCGCTAGCGGCTGCAACTCACGCAGCAGTGGGCGCAAGCCTGCGATCGGTGTCGCAATGATCAACAAACCTGCGCGTGCGTGAGCAACGGCATCTGCCAGCTGGGTGGTGAATGTCAGCGCGGGATGAAGCGTGATGCCCGACAGATAGCGCTGATTTTGATGGGTGGAAGTCAGTGCGTCGGTCTGCGCCTGGTTGCGGGCCCAGAGTACAACGGATTGGCGCGATGCCAGCGTGGTTGCAAGCGCTGTTCCCCAAGCACCTGCACCAAGGATTGCGATATTCATTCGCCCCAGACGTCGCTCGCTTTGGCGTAACCGATGTCACCGTCGCGGTGCCGCACTTTTACCCAGCTGGATGCCACCGGCTCGGCCAATTCCAACAGTACGCCTTTGACTGCGGTGAACACGACGGGCGATGTATCGTCAGCAGCGCTGCGGACGACGGCTTGCGCTGCTTCCACCACTAGCATCCGCTTGTTGGTGAGTGATTTGTTTTCAACCCAAGCCAATTCACCAGCCGAATCACGCACCCGACTCCAGTCGCCGCTGGTGATCACCACCTCGACTGGCATCCCCGCTGGCGCCGCGAAAAGTTTACGACCTTTGATGCTGGGCGCATCGAACATGATCGCCGGGCCCGGTCCAATCGCCTTGAACTCGCTGGCAGCCCGTGCGACACCCACTTGCGCCGTGATCGCGGCGATCAGTAACAGCAAGGAGAGACGCCGGGCCTGCATGGAATTACTGCACTGGCGTGGTGGGCGCTTGCGCCAGCGCTTGCTTGCGCTGCTGGTAGAACACTTCGAAGTTGATCTCGGTTAGGTGAATCGGTGGGAAGCCGCCGCGCGTCACCATGTCGGCGATATTGGCGCGCAAGTAGGGGTAAATGATGTTGGGGCACGCAATGCCGAGCAGGGGCTCGAGCTGATCTTCGGGAATATTGCGTAATTCGAAAATACCGCCTTGCTTACCTTCGACCAAAAAAGCGATCTTGTCGCGGATTTTGGCGGTAATAGTCACGGTGACGGTGGCCTCGTAAATATCATCGGCGAGTTTCTGATTGCCAACATCAATCTGAATTTCGATGCCCGGACCTTCCTGCTCCAGAAAAATCGCTGGCGAATTCGGCTGCTCTAGCGACATATCCTTCAGGTAAATGCGCTGGATGTTGAAACTGGCTTGCAGCTCTTGAGAATCTTGATCAGACATGACTTGCTTTCTTTAGGGGGGTTGGGTACCGCGCTAGGTGCACGGCGTTCTAAGCGGCTGGGTGAATAAATGTTCGGGTAGTGGGTTGATTCGGCAATGACGGCTGAGATCAACCGCGCAGCAAGGGCTCGAGCTCACCCGCGCGATCCAGCGCGGACAAGTCATCAAAGCCACCGACATGGGTTTCGCCGATATAAATCTGTGGAACGGTGCGACGACCTGTCTTCTCCATCATCTCGGCGCGCTGCTCGGGTTCGAGGTCCACCCGGATTTTTTCGATCTCGGCGACGCCTTTGGACTGCAAGAGACGTTCTGCCATGTTGCAGTAGGGACATACTCCTGTCGTGTACATCGTGACCTTCGCGCCCATCTCGCTGCTGCTCCCTTCGTTGAAACTCACTTTGCGGTCGGCAATCCCTGCGACCGCCACTCATTGAAACCGCCGCCGAGCACATAGACTTTGTCGAAGCCGGCGCGCTGCAGTACCGAGGCACCGCGCGCTGCACGGGTGCCAACGCCGCAAACCAGCAACACCGGATGCTGCTTGTCGATTTCGCTGGCACGGGTGCCGAGTTGGTCGAGCGGGATGTTTTTCGATTGCTGCAGATGTCCGCCACCGAACTCGTCGTTCGAGCGCACATCCAGAATCGTGACCTTGCCCTGATTCAAGAGTTGGGTCGCTTCCAGTGTCGAAAGCGTGTTCTTGGCTCGAAACAGCAGCGGCCAGAGGAGCGCACCACCCGAGATAAGTGCGATCAGGATGAGTGCGATGTTGTCGATCAAGAATGTCACAGCGTGGAAATCCGTTAGGGCTCAGCCGCGCATTATAAAATAACGCGCTTCACAAAGTTGTCCGCTACTTGTAAACCTTCAAGCCGACCAATTCCCTCTACCGCATCCCTGCTGCACCCGCTCCATGTACAAAATTGTCTTAATGCGCCACGGCGAGTCCATCTGGAACCGCGAAAACCGTTTCACCGGCTGGGCTGACATCGACCTGACCGAAAAAGGCGAGGCGCAAGCCCGCGAGGCTGGTCGGCTCATGAAAGAAGCCGGATTCCAGTTCGATATCACCTACACTTCCGTGCTGAGGCGCGCCATCCACACCCTCTGGTTGTCACTCGAAGAAATGGATCTGATGTGGCTGCCGGTCGTGCATAACTGGCGGCTGAATGAACGGCACTACGGCGCACTGCAAGGCCTGAACAAGGCAGATATGGCAGCGGAATACGGTGAGGAGCAAGTCATGATCTGGCGCCGTAGCTACGACATCCCGCCCTTGGCACTCGACCCGAACGACCCGCGAGTCTCATTCGACAATCCGCGCTACGCCGAGTTGCGGCGCGAGGAAATACCGCTCACCGAGTGCCTGAAAGATACCGTTGAGCGGGTGCTTCCCTACTGGAATGATGTGATCGTGCCGGCGGTGCGCGAAGGTCGTCAAATCTTGATCTGTGCTCATGGCAATAGCCTGCGCGGTCTAATCAAGCATCTCGACGACATCAGCAATGCCGATATCGTGAAAGTGAATATCCCGAACGCGCAGCCCTTGGTCTACGAGCTGGATGCGGCGTTGAAGCCCATTCGCAGCTACTACCTCGGCGATGCTGCTGCGATAGAAACGGCCATCAAGAACATCGCTCACCAAGGCAAGGCCAGCTAGGACCAATGCCAACGGCTCGTCACCCGCTAGCCTTACTCATCATTGCGTTCGCGCTTGCTTACCTTCCCGCGCGGACTGCGGTCGCCGCCGAGCCCAAATCTGCTGAGCGCACGCGCCAAAAGCAGCAAGCTGAGCAAGAGCGGGCGGAACTAAGGCGCAAACTCGATGATCTGAAGGCGGACATCGTCAAAACCGAGAAAGCGCATGGCCATGCCGCCGATGCACTCGCCTCCTCTGAAAAAGCGATTTCCAATGCCAACCGCACCCTGCGTGAACTTGCGGCGGAACAGCAGCGTACACAGCAAAAGCTGCAAACACTGTCCCAAGATTTGCGGCAATTGGAAACCGCTGTAGCGCAGCAGCGCAAGCGGCTTGAGCATATGCTGCGCGAGCAGTACCGCGCCGGCCAAGAGGACCGTGTTCGCTTGCTACTGTCCGGCGACAACCCGAACAGAATCGCGCGCGAAATGCGTTATCTAGGTTATGTCTCGGCCGAGCAAGTGAAAGCCATCGAAAAACTTCAGCAGGACATCGCAACGGTGGAGGCAAACAAAGCCGATGCAGAAGAGGCGAGAGCGGTGCTGGAGGACATCGCCGCCGAGCAGCGTGAGCAGAAAGCCTTGCTCGAGAAAGAGAAAGGCAAGCGCAAGGTACTGGCAACCCAGCTCTCGGACAAGTTGTCAGCGCAGCGCAAACAGGCGGGCAACTTGGCGCGCGATGAATCGCGGTTATCCGCACTGGTTGATCGGCTGGCCGTGGTGATTGCCCAGCAGCGCAAAGCCGAAGAGGAGGAGGCACGTCGCCGTGCACGTAACAAGGCCGAAGCCGCTGCGCGCGAAAAGGCGCTGGCAGACAAGGCGCGTACGGAAAACAAAGGACGCACCACCGCCGTAACCAAGCCGCCAGAACCCGCAAAAACATCCGAGCGAACGCAGCAGGCCGTCCCCGAGCCGCCGCCACCGCCCGATGGCAATGCCTTCGCCGCGCTACGAGGCAAAGGAAAACTGCCCGTCAAAGGCGAGCTGGCCGCGACTTTCGGTGCCAAACGCCCGGACGGCCCGAGTTGGAAGGGCATTTTTATCAAAGCAGGCGAGGGGAGCGATGTCCATGCGGCAGGCGCCGGCGAAGTGATTTTCGCCGACTGGATGCGTGGCTTCGGCAACCTGATCATCGTTGACCACGGTGGGCAATACCTCAGCATCTATGGCAATAATCAATCGCTACTGAAGCGCCCCGGTGATCGGGTAAAAGCGGGCGATGTGATTGCTACCGTGGGTAACAGCGGCGGCAATGAACATTCAGGTTTATACTTCGAACTCAGGCATCAAGGGCGGGCAATCGATCCGCTCGCCTGGCTCAACAGGTGAGACATGGGCAGCAAATTGAAAAATCTTGGCTTGGTAGGACTCGGACTGATCGCCGGTATCGCCGGTTCGATGCAGTTCGACGCAATGGCCCAGCGAAACGCTAACTCACCGCTACCGATCGAAGAGCTACGCACGCTCGCCGACGTGTTCGGATTGATCAAGACCGACTATGTCGAGCCGGTCGAAGACAAAAAATTACTGACCGAGGCGATCTCCGGCATGGTGTCCTCGCTCGACCCGCACTCGGCCTTCCTCGACAAGAAAGCATTCAAAGAACTGCGTGAAGGCACGCAGGGCAAGTTTGTGGGTCTTGGCATTGAAGTCGGGATGGAAGACGGCTATGTGAAGGTCATTTCGCCGATTGAAGATTCGCCCGCTTTCAAAGCGGGCTTGAAGTCGGGTGATCTGATCACTCGCCTGGACAGCACGCC
>JACCDP010263064.1_pt1 | contig 10490 bp, 3 predicted proteins | sample 7445841 | NCBI WGS metagenome assembly JACCDP01 (sample SAMN15323441, study PRJNA562643) | freshwater metagenome | isolation source: river surface water | place: USA:Blue River Watershed | collected 2017-08-17
AGGTTGCCGCGGCCGATGGGGTCGCCGCCGACGAGGCGAAGGATGACCGGCTTGTCGAGGGGCAGGTCCGGTGCGTTCTGCTCGGGCGTGAAGACGGGCCCTTTCGGTCCACGGCAGTCGCGGCACCAGGAGCACTTCTGGTCGCAGGCGAGCGCGATCGGGACGGCGAAGACGTCCAGTTCCGAAGGCTTGCGCAAATGCGGCATGGGCGCTGAATACCGGAGAAAATCCAGCGAGGCAAGGCGAGCGCCGGGCGGGTCAGTGGTGCTCGAGAAGTCGCAGGTCTCCGCTGGAGAGCCGCTGGCGGGCGAACTGCTCGACGGCGCGGAACGCCTTGGAGAGCGGTGGGTTTCGGAGCGCGTAGTCGTCGGCCACGGAGGCCAGCTCGTCGGCGAGGGGGGCGAGCTTCTCGGGGCGCGTCCAGGGGCTGAGGCCCTCGAGGTCGCCGTACATCGGCTCGACGACGATGCGCGTGCCGAGGTCGGTGACGAGGCGGGCGAAGTTGTGGAGGTCGCCCATGACCATCTCCGAGAGCACGCAGGAGAGGGTGATGTCGAAGCGCGGCTCCCGGGCGTCGCGCAGCTTCACGAGGGCTTCGAGGTTCTCGATCACCCTTGAAAACAAGGCCTTTCCGGTCATGCGGTCGTGGACCTTGGCGCTGCCGGCGTTGAGCGAGATGCGGACATGGGCCCATTGAATGGCGCGGTGGCGCTCGAGGAAGGTGGGCGTGAGCAGGGTGCCGTTCGTCGTGAGGGCGACGCGCAGCGACGGATAACCGACATCCGCGATGTGCTCGAGCAGGCGCAGGTAGTTGCGGCTCATGAGCGGCTCGCCGGGGCCGGAGACCGAGAAGCTCATGAGGGCCGGTAGCCAGCGTTCGATCTCCTCGCGTCGGGCGTCGGTGAGCTCGCCGTACCGGCCCTCGGGGCCGTGGCAGAAGCCGCAGGTGATGTTGCAGTTCGCCGAGACACCCATGACGAGCTCGAGGGGCGTGGCGGAGAGGACAGCGCGACCCTCGCTCATCTCGTCGAGGAGGAGCCGCCGGTTCGCGATCACCGCCGGCGTCAGCTCGTGGTCGTGCCGGGCGAGCAGCTCGGCGCCCCGGTCCTCCACGCCCATGACGGTGCGGCACATGCTGCGGCAGTGCTTGGAGGCGCCCGACTTTGAGGCGTCAGCGGCGCGGAACATCTCGCGTCGCATCACCCGCAGGAGAGGGTTGTTCCAAAGCTCGGTGAGAGAAAGCGCCTCGTTGTCGAGGCAGTGGAAGAAGCCCTGGAGCGGCGGCTCGGTGGCGCGTGCCTCCAGGGCCCGCATCTCGTCGGGCGTGATGCCCAGCTCGCGCGCCGCCTCGTCGGTGGGCACGGCGTTTTCGGTCCAGCTGAGCGCGCACGGGACGGGATGCAGGTACGACTCGGTCGCCGCCATGGAGGTCCAGGGGGCGACGCAGAGCAGCTCGGGCAGGCCGTGTTCGGCGCGGCTCCACTTGGCCCGCCGGGCGTGGGGGCGATGGGTGGCAGAAGGGTCCTCGGCCTCGGCCTGAAGCTGCAGCGCCTCATCGTGAGAAAGCGGCGCGAGCTGGTGCGCGGCGGGCGTAGCGCCCGAGTGGGGTGTCCACTGGCAGCGAAGCGACCACGCACAGTCGTGACACGCGTCGAGGGCATGCGGACGCGGCGGATCGCGATCGCCGCGGGCGGGTACCAGCTCGGCGCGGCGGACCTCGGGGCGCAGGGCGCACGCGGGGTAGCCGGATTCCGGGTCCATGTGGAGGCGCAGGCCACCCGGCAGCGTGGCGGGGAGTCCGGCGAGCTGGGTCGAGAGCGCGTCGAGCTCCTCCCAACCGGATCCATTCAATATCGGGAGTGAGCGCTTCACGCGCGGGGCGCGACGGAGCACGAGATCCGCGCGTGCGCCGAGCAGTTCATCGACGAGCTTCGCGACGTCGCGCAGGCCGTCGACGGTGGTCGCGTTGCAGGGAAAAACAAGGCTGATCGCGATGCCGGCGTCGGCGAGGCGGCCGAGCTGTTCGAGCGCGAGGCGCGGGTCGTACGGCGTGCCGGTGAGGCGCTGGGTCTCCGCGGCCTGTGCGGTCGGGAAGAGGAGGGTGATGCCGTCGGGACGGAGCGCGATGAGGCGTGACGCGATCTCCTGGCCGTCGTCGCCGGCGAGTGAGGCGGCGGGCCCCTCGACGTCGACGTGGGCGCGCGGGTTCTGACGGGCCCACGAGAGCCAATCGCCCAGTGTTTCGGCTCGAAACGCGTCGCCGCCATGGAGCCGAATCAGGCGTGTGTCGGTGCCGGCGTCGCCCACGGGCGCAAAGGCGCGGGGCGTGGGATCTGCGTCGGGGCGGCAGTGGGCGCAGCTGTCGCACGACTGCCGGCAGCGCAGCGTCACGCAGTGTCGGAACGGTGGGTGTCGCAGGCGCCAGAGCCGCTGATCCATCGGGGAGCCTCAGGCCGCGAAGATGTCACGCGGACTGCGTCTTTCGCAATGCGGAGCGTCGCTTGCAATTCGTTCGACCGGCCCCTACGGTCCCGCGCCATGCCGACCCTGCACCTGATCGACGGTTCCGGATACCTGTTTCGCGCTTACCACGCGCTGCCGCCGCTGACGACGTCCAAGGGCGTGCCGACGGGCGCCGTGCGAGGGGTCGCCTCGATGCTGCTGCGCGACCTGCGCGAGCAGAAGCCGACGCACGTGGCCGTCTGCATGGACCTCGATTCACGGGGAAAACGGGCGGAAATCTACCCCGAGTACAAGGCGCATCGGCCGCCGCCGCCGGAAGATCTCGTGCCGCAGTTCGCCATCATTCGTGACGTCATTCGCGCGCTGAACGTGCCGATGCTCGAGGTTTCCGGCTACGAGGCGGACGACATCATCGCGACGCTGGCCCGCGAGGCGCTCGAGAAGGGGTTCGAGGTGGTCGTCCACTCGGGCGACAAGGACCTGATGCAGCTGGTGCGCGACGGCCACTGCCGGTTCTACGACGGCCTGAAGGACAAGTGGTTCGGCGACGGCGAGGTGAAGGAGAAGTGGGGCGTGATGCCGACGCAGGTCGGTGATCTGCTGGCGCTGATTGGCGACAAGGTCGACAACGTGCCGGGCGTTCCGGGCGTGGGCGAGAAGACGGCCGCCGCGCTGCTCGCCGAATACGGTTCGCTGGACGCGGTGCTGGAGCGCGCCGACGAGATCAAGAAGCCGAAGCTGCGCGAGAACGTGCTGGCGCATCGGGACCAGGTCCGGCTCGCGAAGCAGCTGGTGATGCTGGACGACCGGACGCCGCTCGACGTGACGGTGGAACAGCTCGCGCGCCAGCCGATCGACCCCGAGAAGGCCCGGGCGCTCTTCACCGAGCTGGAGATGTTCTCGCTGTTGCGCGACTTGCCGCAGCCGGCCGCCAGCGCGCCGAAGGCCGTGAAGGTCGAGACGACACTGGTGCGCGAGGCGTCTGAGCTTTCTCTTCTTGTCGAAAAACTGCGTGGCGCAAGTCGTTTTGCGATGCGCCTCGTGCTGACGGGCGAGCATCCGCTGCTCGATTCCGTTGTGGGGCTCTCCTTCTCTTTGGGTGAAGGCGAGGCGTTCTACGTTCCCGTCGGCGCGGCGATGCTGGGCCAGAAGGCGCTGTCGGAGCGGGAGGTGCTGGGCGCCCTCAAGGGCCTGCTCGAGTCGCCCGCAGTGCTCAAGGACGGCCACGCGATGAAGGCGACGGCGACCGCGCTGGCGAGGCGCGGCATCGTGTTGCGCGGTCTGGGCGTCGACGTGGAGGTGTGCTCGTTCCTGCTCAACGCGGCGCGGCGAGAGCATGCGCTGCCCGAGCTGGCGCGCGAGCGGCTGGGTTGCGAATTGCCTCCGGTGCCCCTCGATTCGCGCAAGCGACCGGCCTTCGCGACGGCGACGGTCGAGGAGATCGCGCCTCATGCGGGCGCCTGTGCCGAGGCGGTGGGGCGCCTGGCGCCGCTGCTGGAGGCCGAGCTCAAGCGCGAGGGGATGACCGCGCTGTGGCAGGAGCTGGAGCGTCCGGTCCTGCCGATCCTGGCGGCGATGGAGGTGCGCGGCATCCGTGTCGACGCCGACGCGCTGCGGGCTCAAGGGGCCGAGTTCGAACGCGAAATCGCCCTGCAGTTGGCCGAAATCGAGCGTCTGGCCGGAAAGCCCTTCAACGTCAACGCACCCGCGCAGCTCGCCGAAGTGCTGTTCGACACCTTGCAACTGCCGGTGCTGAAGAAGGGGAAGACCGGGCCGTCGACCGACGCCGAGGTGCTGGAGAAGCTGGCCGAGATGCATCCGCTCCCTGCGAAGGTGCTCGAGTACCGGTCGATTTCGAAGCTGAAGAACACGTACCTCGACACGCTGCCGGAGCAGGTGGCGGCCGACGGGCGCGTGCACACGACGTTCAATCCGATCGGCGCGGCGACGGGGCGGCTCAGCTCGAACGATCCGAATTTGCAGAACATCCCGATTCGCACCGAGCTGGGCCGGCGCATCCGGGCGGCCTTCGTGGCGGAGCCGGGCTGCGTGCTGGTGAGCGCCGACTATTCGCAGATCGAGCTGCGGATCCTGGCGCACGTCTCGGGTGACGGGTCCCTGAGCGAGAGTTTCCGAAAGAACGAGGACGTCCATTCCCGCACCGCCGCGGAGACCTATGGCGTGGGCCTTGCCGACGTGACACCCGAAATGCGTCGCGTCGCGAAGATGATCAACTACGCCATCGCCTACGGCCTTTCGCCCTACGGTCTTTCGACGCGGCTCGACATTCCGCGCGACGAGGCGAAGCGCGTCATCGACGCCTACTTCGCGCGCTACGCCGGCGTGAAGAGCTGGCTCGAGCGCACCGTCGTCGAGGGGCGCGAGCACGGCTACGTCTCGACGATTCTGGGGCGCAAACGTCAGCTCGCCGATCTGCGGTCGAAGAACCCCGCCGCCCGTCAGGCTGCTGAGCGGGCCGCAGTCAACGCGCCCATTCAGGGCACCGCCGCCGACATTGTGAAGAAAGCGATGCTGGACGTGCAGGCCGCCTTGGAGCGGGAACTGCCGGGCGCGCGGATGATCCTGCAGGTCCACGACGAGCTGCTGTTCGAGGTGCCGGAAGGCCGCGCCTCGGCGCTGGCCGCGCTTGTGAAGCCGGTGATGGAACAGGCCGTGACGCTGTCGGTGCCGCTCGTCGTCGATGTGGGGCAGGGCCGCAGCTGGGCCGAGGCGCACTGAGCGAAGACCGTTACCAGACACACCGAGAAATCAGCTCGTGTTCTCGATACGAGTTGCCCCGAAGATTTCACCGACGTGCGGCTGTCTTGAGCCACTCTGAAGTGGGGTCCCGAACCGCGATGGATTGGAGTCCGTCGCATGGTGCGACCGACGGTCAAGAGGTTGTAATAGCAGCGGACCGATGCACAGTTGGCGATGCCGCGACTGGTATAGCGACTGCCGGGTCAATCATTCCGCCGCGACGAACTCGATCACCGTCTCGTCTTCCGGCCCCGCCAAGGGCCCGGGTGACTCTGACAACATCGTCAAGACCTTCTGATGGCCCCGTTCAGGAGAATGAAAAACGCGCCGGCGCCCATCTATCGGGCAGCGGCGCGTTTTACTTCAGCGAAAGAGTTTACGCGCTCGCCGCCTTCTTGCCGCCTGCGTAGATGGCCTCAATCTCAGCCTCGTAGCGCTTGAGGACGTTGCGTCGCTTCATCGACAGCTTCGGGGTGAGGAGGTCGTTCGCGACGGTGAACTCCTCGGCGCTGACGATGAACTCCTTGATCGATTCGAAGCCCTTGAACTCGCGGCCCTGCGACGAGATCTCGCCGCGGATGAGCTGGCGCACGCGGTCGTCCTGCACGAGCTTCGCCGTGTCCGAGGCGTCGACGCCGTTCGCGGCGGCCCACTCCTTGAGCGCGTCCATCTTTGGCACCAGCACCGCGACGTTGAAGGGGCGGTTCGCGCCGTAGACCATCGCCTGCAGGATGTACGGCGACAGCTGCAGCTTCGACTCGAGGGCGACCGGCGCCACGTACTTGCCGTTCTCGAGCTTGTAGAGCTCCTTGATGCGGCCGGTGATGTAGAGGAAGCCGTCCTTGTCCATGCGGCCCAGGTCGCCGGTGCGGAAGCCGCCGCTGGCGGTGAAGACCTTCGCGCTCTCCTCGGGCAGGTTGTAGTAGCCCTTCATGACGTTGTGGCCGTGGACGATCACCTCGCCCTCGTCGGGCGAGCCCGAGGACTCGAAGTCGAGCTCCACGCGGACGCCCGGGATCGCCTTGCCGACCGAGCCGATGCGGCGTGCGGCGGGCGTGTTCACCGTGGCGACGGGGCTGGTTTCGGTGAGGCCGTAGCCCTCGAAGACCATGATGCCGAGGTTGTCGACGAACTCGCCGACCTCCTTGGAGAGCGCCGCGCCGCCCGACATGGCGTAGCGCAACCGGCCGCCGAACTTCGCGACGATCTTCGAGAAGATGATCTTCTTTGAGACGGCCAGTGCGACCTTCTCGCCCAGCGAAACCGGCTCGCCCTTCTTCGCCCGTGACTGGGCCGACATGGCTGTGGCGAAGAGCCTCCTGATGACGGCCGGCTTCGCCGCCATCTGCTTCTGCACGCCGTCGTAGATCTTGTTGAAGATGTTCGGCACCGCCATGAGAACGGTGGGTTGCACCTCGGCGAGGTTGTCGATGATCTTCGGGATGCCCTCGCAGATGCCGAGCGACGCGCCCGCGCCGATGAGCATGTGCATCTCGGCCGTCTGGCCGAACGAGTGAGCCCAGGGCAGGAACGAGAGGCTGCGGTCCTCCGGCGTCACGGGAAAGACCGAGAGAGAGGCGCTGATGTTGGCCCCCAGATTCATGTGGGTCAGCAGCACACCCTTCGGATTGCCGGTGGTGCCCGAGGTGTAGATGAAGCCGGCGATGTCAGACGGGGCCGGGACGACGGCCTTGACCGGGTTTGCTGCGCCCTGCTTGAGCAGCGCGGTGAACGAGTCGGCGTTCGACTCCGGGGCGTCGAAGCAGATGATCTGTTCGAGCGTCGGAATCTCGGACTTCATGGCGGCGACCTTGGCAGCGACCGCCTCGGTGGCGCAGAAGACCGCCTTCGTTCCGCTGTCGTTCAGGATGTACTTCCACTCCTTCTCCTGCTGGGCCTCGTACATGGGGACGTAGGCGCCGCCCAGGCCGTAGGTCGCATAGGCCCCGGCCGCCCACTCGACGCGGTTGTTCGAGATGGCGGCCACGCGGTCGCCGGTCCCGACGCCCCGGGCAGCGAGGCCTCCGCGGCACTGGTCGACCATGCGCGCGAACTCCGCGTAGGTGAGCCAGTTCCACGTGCCGCCGCTCTTCGTGCCGAAGATCGGACGCGAGGCGTGTCGGGACGCGCTCTCCTGGAACAGGGTGACGAGATCTTTGAAACGCGGCTCGAACGAGCTCATGGGGCACTCCCTCCGTGATTGAAAACGGGTCAGCACGCTGCCGAAAAGGACCGGTCTTTTCAACCGGGTTCATCCGGCGGCCGCACGCGACCGTCTCTTCGACCGTCGAGGCATAACCGTGCGGCCGCAAAGAACGCCACAGGGACAGGGCCGTGCGCAGAGGCCATTTGTCGCCTCCGGGAGCCCTTGACGACCTGCGTCATGGCTGGCATACGCCGCCGGATCTTCGGCTGCGCCACCGCCGTCCCGCTTCTTCGAACGAGGTTCCGCCCATGTTTGTCACGCTTTCAGGCCGCGTCGGCCTCCCGTTTTTCGCGCGCGCGATCGTCGGCCTTGCGGCGCTCATGGTCGTCGTCGGCACGGGCTGCGGCGAGGAGCCGAGCGGCTGCCCGGAGGGCGTTGCGGCCTGCACCACCAGCGCCGAGTGTGGCGGATTCGCCTGCACCGCTGGCTGCTGCTCTGCGGCGACGCTCTGCTCCTCCGACAGCGACTGTCCGAACGCCGGTGAGCACTGCGTCGGCGGCACCTGTCAATCGACGGGTGGCCAGCTGGTGTGCGAGACCAACGCCGACTGTCTCGGACTCGAGACGACACGAATCTGCAACGTCGCCGTGAAGTCGTGCGTCGAATGCGTCGAGAACGACGACTGCCGGAGCGCGACCAAGAGCTGTGTCGACTTCACCTGCGTCGAGCGCGAGAACGGCTGCGGCTCGGACGCCGATTGTGCGAGCAGCCCCATCGGCCGCAAATGCCGCCTCACCACCAAGGTGTGCGTCGAGTGCCTCGGGAACAACGACTGTGGCTCGGGCAGCGTCTGCGTCCAGAACGCCTGCGTCGCCGCCAACGGGGCCTGCAACGACTCGACCTCGTGCAAGGACCCGACCCCCATCTGCGACACGGCGACGAAGCGCTGCGTGGCGTGTCTCGACGACGCGGCGTGCGGTCCTGGGCGGAAGTGCCAGAGCTCGGCCTGCGTCGAGATCGGCTGCGCGTCCTCGACCGACTGCGGCGCCACGGCGCCGGTCTGCGACCCGTCGACGAAGAAGTGCGTCGCGTGCCTCGCGGCCTCCGACTGCGCCGACCCGACCCTGACCTGTGAGTCGAAGGTGTGTGTTCCAAGGCCTGCCGGGTGCACCTCGGACGCCGGCTGTCCGGGGCAGCGCTGCGACACGCGGACAGGCATCTGCGTCGAGTGCGTGACGAGCGCGCAGTGCCCGGCGAACAACGACTGCACCGCGAACAGCTGCGTCCCGCGCTCCAGCGGATGCACCTCGGACGCCTCGTGCGCGGGTCAGGCGGGCAAGCCCCGCTGCAACGTTTCGAGCGGGCAGTGCGTGGCCTGCCTCGCGGCGTCTGCCGCCACCGACTGTGTCTCGGGCCGGTGCGACGCGGCGACGAACACCTGCCTCGGCGGCTGTGCGAGCAGCGCCAACTGCTCGGGCACGACCCCGGTCTGCGACACCACCCGCAACCGCTGCGTCGCCTGCCTCTCGAACGGCGACTGCGGCGCCGGCAAGATCTGCAGCGCGAACAGCTGCGTCACCGGTTGCACCTCGAACGCCGGCTGCACGGGCACGACGCCCATTTGCAACAGCGCGACGAGCCAGTGCGTCACCTGTCTCGCCAACAGCGACTGCCCGTCGGGACAGGCCTGCACGAACAACGCCTGCGTCCCGGTGAACACCAGCCCGGACCAGCCCTGCGGTGTTGGCGGCACCTGCTCGGTGGGCCAGGTCTGCACCTACGACGCGCTGGGTGCTGGGCTGTGCCGCATCACGTGCGATCCGTACGCGCCGGGCACCACCTGCGGCACGACGAAGGTGTGCGCGCTCGTTGGCTTCTCGGGGACCGGAGCGCCGACGGGAGCCTGCGTTCCACGCAACTCGGGCGGTGCCGAGGGCGCCATCTGCATCTCCGACAACAACTGCGAGAACAACCTCCTTTGCCTGCCGGTCAGCGCCACCGAATCGCGCTGCGCGAAGCTGTGCAACCCGGCGAGCCCCTCGTGCGCCACCGGAAAGAGCTGCCACGAGATCCCCGCCGCGGCGGATCCGGCGACCCTCGAGCTCGCCACCATCGGCGCCTGTCTCGCGACCACCTCCAAGTTCGGCGCCTTCTGCACCTCGGACAACTCGTCGAACTACGGCTGCGGCAGCGGCATGACCTGCGGCCCGAACTACCCGATCTTCGACACGAGCGTCCGCGTGCCGTTCTGCCAGTTCCCGTACGGCACCGGCGGCGCGACGACGACCTGCACCGACGGCTCGGTCTGCCGTACCGGCGATTGCCTCGACGGCCCCGGCATCTGCAACACGAGCTGCCTCTTCACCGGCGACTGCGCCTCGATGCTCGGCTCCTCGACGACGCTCAAGTGCCTCCAGTACGTCTGGGAGGGCGTGAGCGACGTGACGGGCGAAACGGTGCAGAGCGTCACGGGGGCCTGCCTGCCGCCTTGCACCTCCGACGCGGGTTGCCCTGCCGGCACCTTCTGCATGCCGACGACCACGTATGAGAACTCCGGTCAGTACGCCTCAGGTTGGTCGGCCTACTGCGCGCCGCTCCCCGCGACCGGAACGAAGAAGGCGGGCGCCGCCTGCACGGAAGACAGCGAATGCGCCAGCCGATACTGCATCGGCGCGGGCCGGGCCGACGGTTACTGCCTCGGGCAGTGCAACACCTCGGGCTCGAACCAGTGCGATCAGGCCCGCGGCGTCGTCTGCGACCCCCAGGGCTTCAGCCTCTTCCTCAACGACGGTCAGGACGCGGTGGGCTCGACCTCCGACGACCAGTATGGCCGCGCCAGCATCTGCGGTGGGAAGCGCTGCACCCGCGACGCCGACTGCACCGGTCTCGCCCCGGCGAACGCTCCGCAGCGCACCTGCCAGGTGATTCTGCAGGCTGTTGGCAACACTGCTTTCTATGCGGGCAGCATCCTGCGGAGCTCGTGCGAGCCGTCGGTCGGGACCGTGAGGGCCGGCGCCAGCTGCACGGCGAACGCGGACTGCGCCTCGGGCAGCTGCTACAACTTCGGGACGGCGGCGGCGCCCCAGAAGGCCTGCCTCGGCGCCTGCAGCACGAGCGCCGA
>JACCDP011433792.1_pt1 | contig 10490 bp, 11 predicted proteins | sample 7445841 | NCBI WGS metagenome assembly JACCDP01 (sample SAMN15323441, study PRJNA562643) | freshwater metagenome | isolation source: river surface water | place: USA:Blue River Watershed | collected 2017-08-17
ACGAACACGCCGGGCTGGAAGTGCTCGGTCAGCGGCCCGACCGATTGCACCAGGTTCAGCTTCGGCACCTTGAAGTCGCTGCGGTCGTACTCGCCCTCGACCTCGGAGTTCGAGAAGAAGCCGTCTGCGACCATCGCACCGCCGTTGTTTTGGGCAGGCACAACCGCGTGAGCGGTGGGGGGAGTCGGCAGTGTTTCGACCGCCGTCTCGTTTTCAATCGTACCAGTTAGGGTGGATTTCATGATGTAGTTTTGTCGTTTTGTGATTTTGCCTGTTTCGGCAAATAGGTTTCGACGGTCTCCCCATCGGGAGTCGTCGTGTGAATGATGAGCACGTTTTCCGGCGGCACGCTGCCGCAGATGCCGCGCATCCAGTTGTCGAAGTGCCCGCCGTCAGGCTTGAGCAGGTCGGTCTGGCTGACCCAGACATCGAGCAGCGTGCTGCGGGATTCCTCCGTCTGCACGCAGCGCGCCCTGCGGTCGCCGTCCGCAAACATGTGAACGTGGCGGCTCATTCACGGGTCTTCTGCAGATAGTGGATGCTCTCGCCCGAGTTGATGGCGTCGTTCGCCGCCAGCGCCGCGTTGAGCGTCGCCACCGACTTCGACTTCTGGCCTCGGGGTGCCTTGTCGCTGACGAGCTTCTCAATCTTGCTGAGCGACAGCTTCGCCGCGCTGACAATCTCGATGGGCTCGAGCCCGCTCTCGACCAGCACGTTGTAGGCCAGCACCGGGTTGGTGATTTCACGGGTGCCGGCGCGCTCGCGCAGTTCGAAGCCGGGGATTTCCATGCCCTGCTTCGCCATGTCGGTGGCGTGCTTCTTCACGCTCTCGGCCCAGCGCTCGATGATGCGGGCGACCGTGAACAGACGGGCCATCCGCGTCGGGTCGGTCAGTTCACTGCTGTGCACGTCGTCGACGATTTCGAGCGGCGCGTACTTCTTCGCGATTTCGATCCCGTAGTTCGCGTGCTTCGGGCACTTGGCGATGAAGCCGCAGTAGCAGCAGGCGTCGTCGTGTGCGTTGAGCAGCGAGGCATCGCAGGTCCGGTTCTTCTCGTCGATGGACGCGTCGAACGCCTGACAGCGCTCGATAATCCGGCGGATTTCAGTGGCGAGGCGCGTGTAGTCCGACCGCTTGAAGGTGTGGCGGGTGACCTCGTCGCGCCGGGGGCTGACAAAGATGGCCTCGACCTCGTCGACATCGAACTGGTCAAAGATGCCGATGACATAGGCCCAGCCCTGCAGGTTGAACTCCGCGTCGTCGACCGCCACCCTTCCGTTTTTGAGGTCCACCATCACGGCGCGGCGCACCTTCTTGTAGACCAGCACCCGGTCGGCGGTGCCGAAGGTGAGTCCACCCAGAATGTTCAGCCGGACCTCCTTGTGCACCTCGTCGGCGCCGCGTTCGAGCGACGCCGTGAACTTGAGCGCCTTCTCGACGCAGGCCCGCTGCTCGACATCGAGCTTCGACAGGTCGCCGGTTTCGTACGCCGTGTGCATCAGCGTGCCTTCATCGGCAGCCGTCTGGTCACGGGTGTTGTCGTTGCGCCAGCCGGGGCAAATCCGGCGAAGTTTGAGAGACGAGGGTCCGTACGTAGCGTGCTTTGTTTCTGACATAGTCTGGTCCTTCCTGATGTTACTGAGTGTTACTGGTGGCGCTGTCAATCACGTGCGGGTCCAAGTCCCCGTCCGTCAGCGCGGCAAGATTTCCAAGTCGTTCATTGAGACGGAGCCGCACGCGCTCCTCGATGCTGTCGGCGGCGAAGATAATTTCTTGTGATGAAAACCCGCCGCCCGCGCGGTGCACCCGGCCGAGCACCTGCTGCAGCGCGACGGCCGACCACGGCGGCGAGATGAGCGCCTTGCGCGTCTTCTGCGTCTTGTGGTCGTGCAGGTTCAACCCCGCCCCGCCGGCGGCGGTGTTGACCAGCACCAGCGGCTCGATGTTGTACTGGAACTGCCGGATGGCGTTGATGCGGTTGTAGCCGCCGTCGGCCGCGTACAGCCGCTGGTTGCCGGACACGACACACTTGGTGGGCAGCCGTTGTCTGAAGGCGGCGATGCTCGCGTCGAAGTTGAGGAACACGGCGACCGCCATGTTCTGGTCCAGCGCGTCCTTGGCCAGTTCGACCATGGCGGGCACCTTGAGCAGTTCGGCCCGCTGGCGCGCCCGCAGCCCCCTGGTCAGGGCGAGCGGCTCCACGTACTCCCAGAGCGACTCGTCGATGCCTTCGCGGGCGCGGGCGAAGTCGCCCTCCACGGCCTGCGTGAGGTCGTTCAGGTAGATCTGCGTGATCTCGTCGGGCGCACCCGCCGGTACGGCACGGGTGGTGATGAGCGTCTCGGGGAAACCGGGTATCTCGGCGTGCGTGGTGCGCACTCCCCGCAGCGGGAAGATGCTGTGGTGGATGCGCGCCATGTCGTCGAGCGTGCCCTTGAAGACGAGCCCCTTGCCGAGGTAGCCCTTGCGCATGCCATGCCGCGCGCACCATGCCCAGAAGCCATCCATGCTGAACAGCTTGAGGGCGTAGCCAATCGCGTACGCTTCGCCGGGGTGGGTGAACGGCGTCGCCGTCAGCAGCAGCGTCTTGTAACGCTTGACCGTCTCCAGCATGATCTGGCTGGTCTCGCTGTCCTTGGCCCGGCAGCGCTGGGCCTCATCGAAGATGAAGATCGTGCGCGGCGGTATGTCCTGCCACCCGAAGTGCACGTGCTTCGTGAACTTGTCGGGGTTCAGCTTGGTCGGCACCCGCTCGCGGGTGAACTTCGTGAAGGGGAACGCCTCCGTCTTTACCTGCTCGTAGTTGGCCACGAACAGTGGGGTCACCCCCAGCGCGGCGCACGTCTCCCGCCACGACGGGATGGTGGCGAGCGGGCAGACGATGGCGGGCTGAGCGCCAAGGCTGGCGCACAGCGCCACTGCCGTGGCAGTTTTGCCGGTGCCGGTCTGGCTGGCGTCCAAGGCGCACCCGTAGGTGGTCAGCGCCTTGGTCAGCAGCTCGATGTTACGTTTCTGATGAGGGTAGAGTTCCACGCCAAAAGTGCTCCAACGCGCCCGGCGGGTTGCGCCGAGGATTCATGAAGTCATCCAGCACGGACCTGCTGAAGTAAGCCTGTCCGTGTATTATCCGGGGTTGGATGCCGTACTCGGAACACCATCGTCGGAAGGTGTCCCGGTCGGCTATCCCGCAGTATTTCGCAGCGGCCTTGAGGCCACGTAGGTAGGCGCTCCCCGACATCAGCCGGTCGCCAGTTCCTGCTTGATCAGCTCATTGACGAGCCAGTTCACGGTGCGCTTCTGCTCCGCGGCCTGCTGCTTGAGGTAGTTCAGCAGCGGGGTCTCGAAGGAAATCGAGCGCGTGATTCGTTTGGGTTGGGCGGGGGTCCGTCGTTTCATTTGTGCGTCCTTTTGTTGTAACACGTAGTAACACTGGTCAACTTTTTTTGCGGCTGGTTTTGTGTTAACTTTTTCGCGTGTTTTGAACCGCCAAGATACAGCCTGGGGTGGGACACCGGCGGGGACACCGGCAGAGGCATTCTTGCAGTCCTGTGATTTGCCGCCACCGTTTATACGGACGTGGAGGGGTGAGCCCCGGGAGGCTGCAAACCTCCGAAATCATTTCAACTGTTTTCGATTGCGCTGGTGACGATTACAATTTCAGCCCGAGAATCCACTTGCTAGTGTTGCAAGATGTTACTTAGTGCGAGGAGTTCCCACCGGATAATGAAAAAGAAAACCCAGAATAGAAACACCGAGAACCGTTCAATCAGCTTCGACCCTGAGCTGTTCCAAAGCATGGAAGAACGACGTCAGGCGCTCATGATGGACCGCAGTTCCTACATCAAGTACTGCGTGCTGCGCGATCTGCAGGCCAAGGGCGGGCTGGTCATCGACGAGGTGTCCTCCCTGGTGCCCGAGCCGGTGCTGCGGGGCAAAGTTTCACGCCGCAAATAGGACGGCAACCACCAGCGCCCGCGCCTCCCGGCCGGGCGCTTTTGCTTGACCCAGCTGTTACAGTGCCGCAATGGGTAACAGGATGGACGAGACTGAGACCAAGCCACAGGTGCGGAAGTATGTGACGGCGGACGACCTCGCGCGCATCGACGCCGCGCTGGAGAAGGTGCAGGGACACCGCGGCCACGCCGCCGCGATTCTGGGCTGGGATGAGACGCGGCTGCGCAGCGCCGTGAACTACCACGAGGAGCTGCGGGTCAAGTGGGGGCGCCGGCCCGACCTGCCGCCCGCGGGCGACCTGGCGGACGACCTCGACCGGCCCCCGCCGGTGCTGGACCAGTTCAGCCCGCAGGAGCGCAAGGCCGCGCTCGCCATCGCTCGGCAGGACGAGCTGCTGCAGAAGACGTGGAAGAAGGTCGGCTTCTCGCCCGAGCAGCAGGAGTTTCTGACCACGCTCCAGAAGAGCTACTCCGTCTCGCTGAAAAGCACGATGGACCTGACCTACGGCGGCATGGTGCACACCGCCACCCGGCTCCTCATGACCTTCGAGGACCTGGTGCAGAAAATCAAGGACGTGGACGAGCACCCCGAGAAGTACTCGCGCACGCACATGACCCAGTTCGGCGAGGTCGAGACCAAGTCCGCTCACGAGTACCGCTGCGAGCTGTACGACCGCCTGATTTCCATTTCCGCCGAGATGCGCAAGGTGCACACCGATGTCACCAAAGCGCAGTACGTGCGGGCCCAGCTCGACGCGCTGCGGGGCAACACGCAGGGCACCGGCGCCAAGCCCGGCTGGGCCAAGGGGGTCGCGCCGGCGGCGGTGCAGGTCAACATCAGCGCCCCCAAGGGCGAGGTGTCGGTCACCCCGGCCGCTGAACCCGTCATCGAGACGCCATGAGCGGCAGCCCGTCCATCGACGAGATGGTGCAGCTGATGGCGGCGGCGGAAGGGCTGGGGGACGCCATCCCCGACGGCGCGGAGCCGCCGCAGTATGTGCCCCCGTTCGCCGCGGGCGGGCAGATGGACTTCTACCGCTCGAAGGCCCGGTTCTGCCTCGCCTACGGCGAGCGCTTTTCGGGCAAAACGTGGGTGGGCGGGCACAAGATTGTCGACCACTGCTGGTCCCAGTGGAACGCGCTTGCCATCGTGGTCGTCTCCGTGCGCCGGCAGGCGACCGCGGGCGGCATCTGGTACAAGCTCATCAACGAAATCCTGCCCGAGTGGAAGATCAACCAGCCGGGCTTCGAGTCCACCGACCAGAAGATGGACCCGGCGACCAAGGACCTCTACATCTGGGTGCGCAACCGCTACGGCGGCTGGTCCCAGATTCAGCTCATCTCAATCCCCTTCGGCGGCAACATGGCCGAGCGCGTGCGCGGCATCGAGCCGAGCATGATTTACGTCGATGAGCTGACGACCGTCGACGGCCCCGACTTCTTCGACGTGCTCATCCAGCAGCTCGGCCGGCGCAAGCACATCGCCTCCGACGCGCAGCAGTACGTCGCCACCACGAACCCCGACGGGCCCAGCCACTGGGTATATCAACGATTCTTCGTTACACCCCTGCAGCCCGACGGGAGCTGGGACATGCGCTACTTCAAGCGGCACATCCCCATCAGCGAGAACCCGAGCCCGTCGGCGCAGCAGTACTTCCAGAACGTGCTCGAAGGCACGCGCAACGACCCCATCGAGTACGCCCGCCTCATCAAGGGCGAGTGGGTCGACCGCCCCTCGGGCGACGCCATCTTTCTGCGCAGCTTCGTGCCGGAAATCCACGTCCGCGGCGACCGCCGCACCAATGAATTTCTGCGCCCCGTCGCCGGGCTGCCCCTCACGCTGGGCTTCGACCTGGGCGACGCGAACCACAGCATCTCGTTCCTGCAGGAGCGGCCCACCAAGGACAAGACGGTGACCATCGTGTTCGATGAGCTGGTCATCACCGACGAGGACACCTCCTTCGAGGACCTCGTGCCTGAGCTGATGGACCACATGAACTACTGGGGCAAGGTCGCCGACTACAAGTTCTCCTTCGAGAGCATCTCCGACCGCTCGGCCTTCGACCGCTTCCGCGCCGCATCCGGCAGCTACGACCACCGCCAGGTCGAGATGCTCTCGCGGCAGGAGCTGGAGAAGCGCAAGAGCCGCTACCCGTTTCTGACCCGGCCCATCAAGCTGATCGAGTGCCCCAAGCCGCCGGGCTCGGTCGCGGCCCGCATCAAGGTCGTGCACCACCTGCTGCAGACCGAGGAACTGTTCATCTCGGCCCTGTGCGAGCGGCACATCGACGCCCTGAAATACCTCGAAAGCGAGAAGGACGAGCCCTACTCGCCCAAGCGCTCGAAGCACCTGCACGTGTTCGACTCCCTGAGCTACCCCCTGTACTACCGGGCGCTCGGCGGCGCCGTCGTTGCCCCGCCCGAGCACACCATGACCCCGCAGGTTTATCAGATGCGGGCTTGACATCCGCGTTACACAGTAACATGCGTCACAGCGGACCCGAAAATTCATGAAGCTATCTCGAAAACTGCTGGTGGAGTTGGCAAACGCGCACGCCCGTTTGGATGGAGCGCCCGAGGCCGGATACAAGTTCGGCCCTACGACCAGATACCGTCTGGCGAAAAACCTGCGGATTCTCCGCGGCGTGGTGGAGGACATCGACAAGGCCCGCGTCGGTCTGGTGCGCCAGATCTGGCCGGATGGCATGCCCGCCAAGGACACGCCCGAGATGACCCGCTTCACCATCGAGTGGCAGCTGTTCCTCGACGCCGAGGACGACGTCAAGAACCTGATGACCTTCTCGCTCGCCGACCTGAACCTCGAGGCCAACCACATCCCGGTGACCGTGCTCGCGAGCCTCGGGCCCGTCATCAACGAAGAGGGGTCTTGACACCAAACCTCCTGTGACACAGGACAGGAGGTAACTTTCTCCCGCCCATGCAAAACAAGACCAACACCCTGAGCCTGGACTTCAAAGACAACCCGGAACTGAAGGCCGCGCTCGGCGGTCTGGAACCGGGCGACCGCGTCACCATCGAGATTGAGCTGATGACGTCGGCCGTCGACGGCGAGCGCTTTGAAGCCGTGGTCGAAGGCATCGCCGTGGAAGGCGAGGCCGAGACCGAGGACGAAGAGGGTGAGCCCACTAGCGTCGAGCCGTCCGCCGACGAGCCGGTCATGGTGGTCATGGCCGTCAAGGGCAAGGGCGAGAAGCCGGCCGCCGAGGATGCCGAGTAACTCCGAGGAGCGGCGCGTCACGACCAAGCAGTTCCTCATCGAGCAGCACTATGCTTCCATCGACGAGGAACTCACTTGGACGGTCAACCGCCTGCACCGGCTGTGCACGGCGCTCCAGTTCACCGTCTCCGAGCTGGCCGCTTACCTCCGCATCCGCCCGCACGACATGGCCCGCTGGTGTGACCGCAACCAGTTCCCGCCGACGGTCGAGCTGCACCTGACCCTCATCGAGCGCGCCGCCCTGCCCAACGCCAAGCCGCCTGTATTCCCCGCTCTCCCGTGATCGACCCACGCGCACTCGCCAAGTTCAACACCACGAACGACTGCTTCCGCAAGCTGTTCACTGCGGAGCCGGGCACGGCGCTGCATGAACTGCGCAAGACGTGGGAGGAGCGCATCGAGGCGCGCGTGCACGAGGGCATGCTGGCCGGGGTCAAGAACTACAAGTTCTACGCCGCCGCCGACCTGGCCTGGGACAGCAACATCATCACCAAGGAACTCGTGCCCCTGCAGCTCTACGCCCAGGGCCGCATCGACTTCAAGGTGCTGAAGACGCAGCTGAAGGACCTGTCCGCCGACGAGCTGGCCAAGTTCTGCGAGGTCGACCCGAAGACCAAGGAAATCAAGAGCGTCAAGCTGGGCAAGTTCCACGAGATTTTCGTCAACCTGGTGCGCAGCTTCATCACCCGGCGCACCGCGGCACTTGCGCTCAAGTACACCAAGCTGTATCCCTTCCTCAAGTACGAGCCGGTCTCGACCTCGTGGGTGGCCAAGCTCCGCGGCGACGTGCTGTCGCAGCGGGTGGAGATGGTGACCAACGCCTACGGCTACCGGCACGAATGCGTGCAGGCCATCCGCGACACGCTGCTCTACGGGCACACGGTTGAGTTCGCCCAGAACGCGTGGGACGTGGAGAAGCAGGTCTTCGTCAAGTCGCGCGACAACGGGCTCGACTCCAACGACCCCGACAACATCGAGGTCGAGACGCGCATCGTGCGCGAGGGCGTGCTGTTCCACCGGCCGCATCCGACCCGCACCTTCTGGGACAGCACCTACCCGCTGTCCTCCATCAACACCGACACCGGCTGCTCGTACCTCGGGTACTGGAGCATCATGCCGTTCCGGCTGCTGGAGAAGAACCCGGCGTACTTCAATCGGGACCACATCATTTTCAACCAGAGCTTCTTTGGCAGCATCACCGCTTACCGGGGTTTCTGGGAGCTGTATTTCCCCGACGCGCAGATCAACTTCAATTCCGTCGACACGTATCTCGACCCAGCCGCGGCCAACGACCGCGAAGCCACGCAGGCGTTCTACACTCCCGACATGGGCGACCGCACGCTGGCGCTGGTCGAGTACCGTGAGCGCGTGATTCCGAAGCAGGTCGGACTGGGGGATTATCCCTATCCGGTCTGGGTGCGCCTGGTGGTCGCGGGCGACCGCACGGTCATCTTCGGTGAGATTCTGCCCGCCGGCCCCGGCACCTACTGGGGCTACAACGAGGACGACAACCGGCGCATCAACAATGCGTGGGCCCACGAAATCATGCCGTGGGGCGACCAGCTGAGCAACATGCTCAGTCAGCTTTTGCTGACGCAGAAGACCGGCCTCATCAAGATTATCGCGGCCAACATCGACCTGCTGAGCGAGGAGCAAATCAAGGCGTTCCGCAGCATCGTCAACGGCACCGAGTACTGCACCGGGCCGACCCTGCTCGAGTTCAAGGGCAGCATGCTGCAGGACATGGGCCTTGAGATTGAGGACGTCGTCAAGCTGAACGAGGCCAGCACGCTGCAGGACATCACCGTCTTTTTCCGCAGCATCATCCAGCTGCTGTCACTCGCTGAGCGCGTGCTCGGCGTGTCGGCCAACGAGTCCGGCCAGAGCGAGCCCCGCGAGGTGAGCGCCACCGAGTCGGCCAACATCGCCAACACCGTCAACACGACGCTCGCCTTCATGGGCCTCGGCGTGGACGAGGCGCTCGATGCCAAGAAGAAGCTGCTGTACCACTCGTTCATCGCGCACGGCAGCGACGAAATCTACACCCCGGTCGTCAACCGTTATACTAGGAAGACGATTGAAGCCGCCGGCTTCCGAGTCGAGGACGACAGCACCGACCCCGAGACCAACGTGCCCAACCCGAAGGGGCAGACCGTCATCGGCAGCAAGCGCGCCCTCGTGTACGACTACCACTTCTCGTCGCGCGACGGCAGCGAGCGCATGAGCAACGCCAAGGCCGCGGAGGTCATGGTCAACCTGCTGGCGCAGCTGACCCAGATCCCCGGTGTCCTGCAGGACATGGGCAAGGAAAAGCTCTACGCGTTCCTGAACGCCGTCGTGCGCATGAGCGGCGCCGGCGTCGACCTGAGCTTCGATTTGCAGGAGGGCGAAGCGGAGAACGTGATGCACGGCGACGCCGCCCTCGACGGCAAGGAGGCGATTCAGAACGCCATCAAGATGATCACCGACGCCATCGGCCAGGACCGTGAGAAGCTGGCCCGGCTCGAGGCGATGATTGCGCAGATGCAGGGCGGTGCCCCCATGCCGCCGCAGCTTCCCGCGGCCGCGCCTCCGATGGCGCCCGCCGCGATGGCCGGTGCCCCCGTCGCGTAACCAGACTTTATGACCCAACCAGAGACCAAACCGGCGGCGACGCCGGACACGCCCCCGGCAGCGCCAGCGACCGCAGCGGTCTCGGCCGACCCGGTGAAGACCGCAACCCTGTCCGCTGTGCTCGGACTCGTTAAGCCTGAAGAGTCGGCCATCAAGGCGCCGGCCCCGCAGGCGTCGATGATTTCCGCGCCCGAGGTGCCGACGACCCAGAAGATCGTGGAGCAGTTCCGCGACCCGGCCAAACCGGCGGAACCTGCCAAGCCCGCTGAACCGGCCAAGCCGGCAGAACCTGCCAAACCAGTCGAGCCGGCCAAACCCGTCGAGCCGACCACGCCCCCGGCGGAACCGGCCAAGGTCACGGTCAAAAAGAAGGCCGCTGACACGAACAAGATCGTGGACGAGGTGCGCAAGGCGCTCGACGAGCGGCTGACCAAGACGGTGCTGCCCCCGGCCGAGCCCGCCAAGCCGGCGGTCACCACCCCGCCCGCGCCGACCATCCCGCCCGACCTGACGCCCGAGGAGAAGGACGAGTTCGAGCTGGCGCAGTATGTCGAGCAGAAGGACGCCAGCCGCAAGGGACTCTCCCAGCAGTTCGCCGACTTCTACTCGAAGCAGAAGAAGTTTCTCGAGGACGCCGCGGCCAAGGCGCAGGCCGATGGGGAGACCTACGACCCCTCGCAGGACC